>OJMG01000409.1_pt1 | contig 42579 bp, 26 predicted proteins | sample 1597141 | NCBI WGS metagenome assembly OJMG01 (sample SAMEA2452119, study PRJEB22498) | human gut metagenome | biome: human feces; feature: human gut; material: feces | place: Australia | collected 2012 | reverse complement strand
CGACCCTGCCGTTCCGATGCAGTGGGAAGATGCCGACGTAGTGGAATACTATGGCTCGGGCGTACATGCCATCAACTATCTTGACAACGAATTTTCACTGGTTGTCGACCTTTCAGGCCGACGCGCCGCAGTCATCGACACGGTTCCGCACTTGAGCGAACTGAAAATTGTCAACAATGTCATGATTGGCGGCAAAGCCTATTCGCCTTCGCTGTCGCGCAAAAAAAATTCCAACGTACTTTATATGGGCGGCAATGTACGCCGTCAGTCTGAACCGGTTGAACTGTGGACCACCATGCCTCATCCTGCCGACGCTCTCTACAACGACCTTGTGGAAACGCTCGCCTATGAAGGTATCACGGTCGAAAACGGCACCATCGACAATCGGGGCGTCAGCTATCCGCTCTATACCCATCTTTCGCCGGCACTGCCGGAAATCATCAAGTCACTGCTGACACGCAGCGACAATATGTATGCCGAAGCCGTTTTAAGAGCCCTTGCGCTGAACGACACCACATTTGCTACCCGCGAAATGGCAGTCAGCTGTGAACGCCGCATTCTGGAAGATTGGGGAATCGACACCCAATCCGTCACCATTTACGACGGTTCGGGCCTTTCGCGCACCAACAGCATCACACCTGCCTTCCTCGCCAATGTTCTAGCACACATGGCCAACGACGAGGCATATAGCGAACTGTTTCCTTCGCTGTTCCCCATTGCAGGAGAAAACGGAACCGTGAAGAAACTGCTCAAAAATTCTCCGCTCAAGGGAAAAATGGCGCTGAAATCGGGAAGCATGACAGGCGTACAATGCTATGCAGGCTACTATCCAGCCGAGCATCCACAATATGCCGTAGTAATGATGGCCAACAAATTCCGCTGTACACACGATGCCCTGAAAAAGGCTATCGAAACGCTTTTTGAAGGAATGTTTGCCGACGAAGAAAGATAGTTCTGCAAAGAACGCTCGAATTTGAAAAAGTTTTTATATGTTTGTGTAAACGTAATATACACTAATTGCAAAGATGTACGAAGATATCAAACGCATGCTTGCTGCCGCCTATGAATTGGAAGGCCTGCTGATGCTTGCCGACAGCCGCGGCGACGACACTCCGGAAATGGTGGTCACTGCCATCCGCGAAAAAATAGAAAATTTGGCAAAAGCTGCCGAAGGCTTGAACTTTTCTGCCTGTGAAAATACACCGGAGCCGACTGCCGATATGCCGTCGGAGAACGCTGACGGTCCGTCACCACTCGATGAACTTGATACCGACAACGCTGAAGAGACTACTGAAGCTCCCCTAACCCAAGAGGAAGCGGAAGCTCTGATTTCCGCTTACCACGACGCGGTTGACACCCAAACAACCGGTGAGGAAAGTGAATCTTCCGACACGGAACAGCAGCCGGAATTCGACATGGAAGACGAAACAACAGAAATGGCAGTAGCCATGCACGAATATCTCGACAATCTGTCGCAAACAGAAGAAACGCCGGAAACCGACGTGACTGAACAGCCGGAAGAAAACGCAGATGAAGAAACAGAACCGGAAACGCCAGTTGAAGAAGAACCGACGGAAGAAGAAACACCGGCGGCTGAGGAGCCAACCACAGAAGAAGAAACTCTTCCTGAAACAGACGACACACAGGAAGAAGCCGAAGACGATACTCCGGGAGAAACTGAAAACTCCGCCGATGAAGAGCCGACCGTACCGGAAGACAACAACACGCCGACGGAACGCATCACCATCGACGAAGCGTTTATCCGCAACAAATCGAAGGACTTGCGGAGTGCATTCTCTATCAACGATTCCTTCCGTTTCCGCCGCGAACTGTTCGGCAACAGTGCCGCAGAGATGGCCGACGCCATCAATCTGGCAGAAGCCATGCAGACTTTCGACGAAGCCGAAGAATATTTCTACGGCGACCTCGGTTGGGACAAGGACTCTGAAGAAGTGAAAGAATTCATGACAATTATCCGCAACCATTTCCTATAGCAGTATGGCACAGAAAGAAGTTGCTGAAGTCGGAAAACTTTATGTGGTGCCCACCCCTGTGGGCAACCTCGACGATATGACGGTCAGAGCCGTCAACGTACTGAAGGCCGTTGACACGATTCTGGCGGAAGACACCCGCACGAGTGCAGTGCTGATGAAGCATTTCGGCATCGAGACAAAAATGCAAAGCCACCACAAATTTAACGAACATGAGACAGCCGCCCCTATTGTGCAGCGTCTGCTCGCCGGCGAAAAGATAGCACTGGTGTCGGATGCCGGCACACCTGCCATCAGCGACCCCGGATTTCTGCTCGTACGCGAATGCCGCCGATGTGGTGTTCCTGTAGAATGCCTTCCGGGAGCCACGGCCTTCGTACCTGCCCTTGTCGATTCTGGGCTTCCCTGCGACAAGTTCTGCTTCGAAGGATTTCTCCCGCAGAAAAAAGGCCGCGCAACGCGCCTGTCGGAATTGGCCGAAGAACCTCGCACCATCGTTTTCTATGAATCGCCTATGCGCCTTGCAAAGACGCTCCAACAGCTTGCAGAAGCTTTCGGGCCGGAACGCGAAGCCAGCGTGAGCCGGGAAATATCCAAACTCCACGAAACCACCCATTGGGGGACACTCGAAGAACTCGCCGCATATTTCTCTGAAAATGAGCCGCGAGGAGAAATCGTATTGATTGTAGAAGGAAAAAAAGAAGACAAAAAAACAGAAAAGAAAGACAAATACGCTCACTTCAAGACAAATAAAAATCCGATATTATGAAAAAAATAGTTCTATTATTTTGCTGCGCCGGCCTACTGACAGCCTGCAACAATGCAACAAGCAATCAGGAAAACACCGACCATGCGACTGATTCGGTCACCATTACGCGTCTTGCTGATGAACGCGACAGCCTCATGAGCCTTATCGGTGAAATAAACCAAAGCATTTTGGAAATCAACGAAATGGAACATGTCATCGTTTCGCCCAATTTCCAGCAGGAAACTCCGGAACGGAAATCGCAAATCATGGAGAATATAAACGCCATGCGGATGGCGCTTGAAAAACGCCGTACGGAACTTGACAAACTGGAACGGAAAATGAAACAGGCCGGGAAAATGAACGCCGACCTGCAGGAAACCATCGATACGCAGAAACAGATGATGACACAGCAGGCACAAAAGATTCTTGAACTGCAACGCGAATTGAACAGTGCACTGGCAACCATCAGCAATTTGAACTCAAGCGTTGATTCGCTCAACAATCAGGTCACCAATATCAACTCCCAACGCGAAGAAGCTGAAAAACGCTCGGCCGACCTTGCCAACGAACTGAACACCTGCTACTATGTGGTGGGAAGCAACAAAGAGCTGAAGGAACACTCCATTCTCGAAAAGAAATTCCTTAGCCATACGAAAGTGCTGGAAGGAAATTTTGACCGCAGCTATTTCACCCGTGCCGACAAGCGCACGCTGCGCGAAATCGAGACTTTCTCCGAGAAAGCAAAAATCCTCACCAAACAGCCAGTAAATTCCTACCGTATCGAAGAGCGTAACGGCTCAAAAGTGATCGTTATCACCAACTCTACCCTCTTCTGGGAAAAATCCGATTATCTGGTAATCGAGGTGAAATAACGCCACACGGCGCACACGACAAGACACAAAACTCCTGCACCGACAGTCATTCTTTCTGCCGGTGCAGGAGTTTTCACTTAATAACACCATTCTTTACAATATGTTTTCCAGAAGTTCGGGAACGTGAATGTCAGCACATTTAACCTTGGCCAGACACTCGTTGCCCGCATCCGTCAGCGTGAAATACATCTGACGCTTGTCGTGGTCGCCTGGAATCCGCTCGATATAGCCTTTTTCTTCTACCGAACGAATCACCTTCGACGTATTTGAACAAGTCAGTCCAAGCATCTCGGCAATGTGTCCCGACGTCAGTTTGCCGTTGTTCTTCAAACTGCACAACAGCATGCCTTCATTCAGACTCAAGCCGAACGTATGCTCAAACTCCGTTTCAAATTCCACAATCGAACGGTAAATATCTCTAATTCTGCACAACTTCTCCATAATAAATTGCTTTACGCCACTTTTACCACTGCCTTCATCGGGCAGGATTTCACACATTTTCCGCATTTGATGCACTTCTCACTGTCGATTTGCGGCAATCCGAAGCCATCCTGAGAAATGGCTCCGACAGGACACATGGCCACCAGCGGGCAACGATGGTTCTGCGGACAGCGATTTTTGTCAACGGCCAACGGCATATTTCTGTCCTCCGCCTATTTTCCAAGCAGCACGCTGTCGATAGCGCCCTTGAGTTCGTTTTTAGGCATCAGGCCCTGAGCCATCTGAGGCTTTCCGTTCATCGGAATGAAAAGCATTGTAGGCATTGCACGGATTCCAAACACGGCAGCCAATTCCTGTTCCTTGTCAACATCCACTTTGTAGATGACAATCTGGTCACCATATTCAGCCTGAAGTTCTTCCAACATCGGAGAAAGACGCTTGCATGGTCCGCACCATGTGGCATAAAAGTCAATGATGGCAGGTTTGTCACCAAGATATTTCCACTCAGTAGGATTCGTTTCGTAGTTCGCTACTCTTTTCAAAAATTCTGCTTTGTTAAGTTCTATCGGTTTCATAACTTTCTTATTTTCCTGTTTATTTACTTTTTCTACTTTCGTCGGAGCTGTCTGCTGAACCTGTGCATTTCCGCAAGACACAATTCCCAACATGGCAACTGCCAACAACACGATTTTCTTCATTTCTTTAAAGGTTTGTAGGTTTCTATTTCGTCTTTATATAATTCTTTCTTAGTGTCCGCATCACTGCCACAACTTCCGCCACAACAGCACGATGCATTCAACAGAGCCTGAATCAATACGAAGGCGGCAAGCATCAACAGAAAACTGTCACCCGTCACAACGGCATACGCCCCGACACCAATGCCTAGCACGGCACGGAAAATGCGGAATCCATTCCAATCTTTCGTCAAGCGTTCCAACAAGCGTTTCATTTTGCCTCCTCCTTTCTGAATGAACTGACCAACAACCCACCAATCATCATGCCCCACAGCACACTCAGATACGGCGAAGACGTAATCGGACAAGCACCACTCGCACAACCGACATAGTACCACCAGCCAAAGCCCGCAAGGCCTCCGACGGCTGCACCCGCCACTGTCGGCAAATTGTTTCGTTTCAATAATTGTTTCATATCTCTGTTCCTCCTTATTTTTATTTTCCTATGGAAATTATATTGCAAATGTAAATCATATTTTCCATTCAAACAAATTTTCCCAAGGAAAATATTTCACAACTACAACATTTAACTTTTATTTTCAAAAACCCGCCGGTGCAAAGCCTTATTTCCTGCAAAAGCAAGAATTTACACGTTAAAATTTGCACATACCGGATAGAATCATTAACTTTGCCACGCTTTTTCACTAAAAGTGCCCTGCACGAAAATAGCGGCTCGGATGGTGGAATGGTAGACACGAAGGACTTAAAATCCTTTGGCCATTGCGGCTGTGCGGGTTCGAGTCCCGCTCCGAGTACCACAAATGCCTTACAATCGTTTGATTGTAAGGCATTTGTATTTAACCGGGTATAAACAGGGTATAAACTAACAACATTATCCAAACATTTCAGAAAATAAAAATACTACTGTTTGCCAATTCCATAAAAAGCTATTTGAGTTCATTTTTCTTCATCTCATTCACTACTTTCCACTACTTTAGATAAATGCTCAATTACTGATTTGGTAACAGAATACAACTTAATATAGAGTAATTGTGCGATTACCGGCAATATTTGACCGCCTCGCTCACTTTCCTGTCAAGTTCTTGTATTGCCTCATTGGGGACGGTTAGACCATCCCTTATTGTGTAGGCATCATTTACAGCCTGTCTTAAGTCAAAGGCTTGTTTATTGGACAATTCGCCCCTTTTCTGAGCCTCCGTTATCTGCTCTATCATTTGGAGTAGCCCTCCCACTTGCTCTGTCAAAGAAACTACCCCCATTTTGTAAAGCTGCGATTTGCTTTTCATCGCTTGAAAATTGAGTGAAGCATCATTTATTTTCTGAATAGCCATATAAGCATCCCCCCACCGATTCATTAGGCCAATATAAAAAGCCTCGTCATAGAGCATTGCCGCAGTCACTTCTTCCACATGTAGCCGGGCAGTTATCTTCTTCAGATACCGTAGCTCATATCTCAATACATTTTTCCCTTCATACTGTTTCGGTATAAACGCTTTTCGCGCCTTTTGCTCTACTATTTTATCATAAAAGCACAATCCTTTACAAGATTGGTGATAATAAATGCCGTTCGGCTCTTTCAACCGGATGAAATTTCTCAATGAACCCAAATGATTAAAATAAACCTCCGGAGAGTATCTTGTTTCGAAATTCCGGCCAATATCCAAACGTGTAACAGTGGCCTCTCTAACATGGACATGCAGCGTATCCGACAAACGTTCGATCGCCTTCTGAGTATCTTCTCGCCCCATTGTCTGAAAGTTATCGCCCATATACCACTTGCACAAGCTGCCGTCTTTTATTTTCATCTGGTATCTATTGAGGATTATTTTAAGACCCTTGAGGTTGCCTGTTATCACGATTTCTCCATTGTTGTAGATATGTTTACCCACATTCTCCAGATAGTAAGGCGTTTCGGTAAGGAAATCCACACCGCCCGCCTTGCTCTGGGGCAACCAGAAATTTACCGTATCGTACATAACGATTACTGATTTGGTAACAGAATACAACTTAATATAGAGTCAAGACACCCTTTAGCGCCTTTGTCGCCATTCAGGCGTTCCGTTACCTCAAAGCGGAAATAAACATCGCGCATCATCTTGTACCTCCTTTCTTCATACAATACGCTTGTGCCTGCTGCTCGATCTCTGTAGCAGTTGCCACCCGATTGCTTTGCAACCATTGCTCCAACTCCTGACGGTTGAAATAGCACATTTTTCCCATCGGCTTAAAATGGGGTATCTGCTGCCTCATCGTCAGTTTGTACAGATAACTTTTAGAGACTCCCATGTATCTTGCTGCTTCATCACTGGTCAGCACTTCCTTCGTGCAGAAAATTGTATTTGCCGTTATAAGGTCGGCCACCTTTTTCAAATCCTCAGACATATTGTTTTACATTTGAGGTTTGGGCTTCCGGGTTGAGGTGCAAGACTCACCCTTCTTTACCCTTGCAATCTTTTTTAATAGGCTTGCACTCTCTATCAAAGGATTACAAGAGCAAAAATATAATACAAAAGAAAGCATAGAAAGGAGCTGTAAATAGTCTATTTGTAGCCCATAAAAAAACGCTGCATTCTCAAGAATGCAGCGTAAAATCAAACCCTCAGTTTCGTCAAAAACAATATGTTAAAATCTTTTTTGCTTATGAGAGAATTTTATTTGACAAATACTTTCTGATTGTTATTGCCTGCTTTTACGATATATAAGCCTTTTGCCAAAACGACTGATGGAGAAACCCCCTGATATACACACTGGCCCAAAGTGTTGTATATAGTCAACGCGTCCTCATAATCTGCGACAGATACTACACCATCTACAACAGCAATATTCAATCTATCATTCTCAATTTTACATACCGAAGAAGTTGATGTGCGCGGATCCGGGTTGTTGTCCATAAATATTTCGTCAACGAAGCATTCGGTAGCAGGTGTCTGTGCATTGAATTTCACATACATACCATTAAACACTGAATGGCTTTCCGGAATCTCTAATACATAGTCAACCCACTCTGTGGTCAACGGAGTATTCATCAATGCAGTAGATTGGTTCCCGCCCATATCTGTCAATGATATTTGTGCGTTTGTTGTTTCCAATACACTTTTGCGCATCATTACATGCAAATATTTATTATCACTTGCATCTACCGGTGATTTGAACTCGAAGAAAAATCCGTGCCACCATGCTGGAGTAACAGTATTGCCTGTGAAATAAGCGCATGTAAACGAGTCATTGATGCCACCAGCAGTATTAGCCCAAGTCACACTATTGATATAGTTCGGAGACTGCGGTGTATATTTAACACGAGCATTTGTTACAGTTTCATCTTCAAAATCCAGAATGTTACTATCTGTGATAACATTTGCATCACGACCAAACTTCTGATCATTCATTACGATTTCATCATAATAAAACTTTGTTGGTTCAAAATAACGATCAGGAATTGTTCCCCAGTTACCATCAAGATTTACTCGGATAGATTTGACTACATCCAACTTGGATTTTAAATCGGCAACGATATCAAACCAAACCATCTCTCCAGGAGCAGTTCCACGAGCTATCTCAACATAGTTCCCGTCACCATTTTCTGCCCAAACCATCCAATTGTTAAGAAGGCGCTCCTTCATGTGCATGATATGCAGATAACGGTTGTCTTCAGTAATATTAACAGGTTCATCAAATGTAATATAAAACGCATTCGAATCCCAAGCCGGACGACCAATCGTCGGATCTGTATCTATCACCTGATTCGTCAAAATATACAGACATTTCTCCGTAGTATTGAGACCATCTTTCACTGGATTTTCAGCTCCTGTTACAAACTCGGTTTGATTACCTTCTAGCTCAGAACCTGAAATAGAGCCAATTGTTGCAGAACCTTCTTCAAACGTAGCAATGGTTTGAGCCATCATTCCCAATGGAAGCATCATAGATGCCAATAATAAAGTAGTTTTTTTCATGTGTATAAAATTTTAATTATCTGTTGCAAAATAAATCCATCACAACACGTACGACAATGTAAATTTACATTGTTATGATGTAAAATATTCTTGCTGTGCCCATTATTGGGCAACAGCAAGAGAAATCTGATAGGAAACACCATCCGGACGTTCTGCCACAAGCAAATAACATCCGGCTGCAAGACCTTGTATGTTTATCCAATGGGCATTCGTTTCATCCGGATTACATTCCTGAGCTTTCATTAACATTCCATTCATAGAAAAGACTCGCACGGTTTCCACCGGAACTGACGTATTCAATTTCACAAAACCCTTAGCAGGATTGGGAGCAATTGTAATGGGAGATTCTGCCACTGCAACATCGCCAACCGTTGCAGAAATTTCCGTGCGCGGCGAATAAGTATTATTCAAAACAATTTCATCATAATAGAAATCTGTAGGCTGATAATAACGATTCGAGCCACTACCCCAATTACCATCCAAGATTATTTTAATATAACGAAGTTCTGTAAGTTGCGATTTTACATCCACAACCATATCAAACCAAGTTTTTGCAACAGGACAACCACCTCGACCTAATTCCACATAATTTTTTCCGTCTGCACTACCATAGACCAGCCAAGAGTTCAGTTTTCGTCCTTTCCAATGCATGATATGCAGAAAACGATTTTCATCCGTTATTTCAACAGCATCCTTCAATCGGATTATTATATTATTGGCATTCCATGCCGGGATACCTTTTGCTTCATCCTGACGGGTTTTTACATACAGGCATTTTGCCGTCGAGTTGGCATCTGTCATGTAAGGATTATCAATAACCATCGGCATTGGGTCTTGATTGGCAGCATTTCCCTGCAATTGGTCATAAAGCGGTTCAAAGCCATCTTCAAAAGTAGCAATAGCCAATTCCGCATGTTCAACATCGTCCAACGTTCCGTCATGCAGAAGTTCGCACGAGCCATCATCCATCACCCATTTATCAATATTCAAGGAGCCACCCACAATCTTTAACCAGAAAAGCCCTTTACCTAAAGCAACAGATGATGCATCAAATTCAACTTGTTCCCAATCCTTTGGTTTTACCGTAAGAGTCTGCGTTTCCTCTCCATGTATATACTGCAATGTCACATCCGATGTTCCCGTATTTTGACACAATACACGAAGTTTCCGAACTGACTCATCTGTTTTATCATAGTAATAGCACAATGTTCCACCATCCGGCATTTCCATAAACGTACCGTCACCATCCGCCTGCATACCGTCCGTAAGTTTCTGCTGACGCTCAAATTCGTTCACCTTTACTGTTTCACCCGAAGGATGGAATTGAAAATGAGCGACACCATACGACTCATTCTTCATATAGGGCATTTGTGCATTTGTCTCCTTTCTCCATGCCTGCAAATCAGCATAAAGTTCAGCAGCCTTTTCCGGATTTGTGTTTATCAAATTCTCTGACTCATCAGGATCGGCATTAAGATCATAAAGTTCAAATGCTCCATTGTTAAAATATAGCGACTGATTGAAATTCTCGATCAATTTCCAGTCACCTTTGCGAATAGAGCCCAAGAACTGTGCTTCCGGATGATAATGAGGATAATGCCAGCACAAATATTCACGACCACCATTCGATTCCTCACCCAAGAGTTCATGAGAAAAGCTTATCCCGTCAATGCCACTGACAAATTGATTGTTTTCCAATCCACACAAGTCATAGATTGTCGGAAGAAAATCGTGAGCAATTACTTGCGCTTCAGAAGTGGAACCGGCTTTAATATGATTTTTCCACTTCACAATCAGAGGTTCACGAACACCGCCTTCCCAAAGTGTCACTTTTCCACCACGTAATGGCGACGGACCAACTTTTTCATTCGGAGTAAACTGGCCGTTGTCTCCATAAAATATTATAATCGTATTATCATCATAACCATTTTCTTTCATCCAATCGAGCAGACGTCCCGTTTCTTTATCAACAGTTTCAACCATAGCACCCTGTACAGGATTCCACATACCCTTTTCCGTAGCCCCCGGTTTATTTCTGTATTTCTGAACTAAATCCTCTTTTTCTTTTTCCGGAGTGTGAATAGCATTATGCGCCAAATAACAAAAATATGGTTTTCCGTTCTTTTCACAATCATCAATAAATTGAATGGCCGCATCCGTATATTTTGTCACATTATGCCAATCCGACTCCTGTGTTATATCAGGGCCATCACTGCGATTTATCAAGTCCCATCCAGGGAGCTCCTTGCTTAAATGCCACTTTCCAATCATGGCAGTCGTGTAGCCGGCGTCTTGCATCATAACAGGCAACCGAACATCATCAGCAGACAGCCCCTTTGTCCAATTCGGACATACAAGTGTTGAATTCTGAGGTTCAGCATATCCATTGAGCCAGTCTGTAGTGTGCGTACGTGCAGGAGCCATTCCTGACATCAGTGCTGCACGCGTAGGCGAACTGACCGAAGCCGAGGCGTAGGCGTTCGAGAAATTCATACCTTCCGAAGCCAAACGATCAATGTTCGGTGTTTCAAAAAATGTACTACCATTACAACTTAGCTGATGATAACCGAAATCATCCATGATAATAAACAACACATTCGGTTGTTCCGCAGCAAAAACAGGAGCAACCGACAACATCGTCATTCCATACAACAATTTACTTCTACGATTCATGGCTATAAATTTTACGTTATAAAAAAAGCTTTGGTCATCATTGAGAGATAACCAAAGCAAAAACTTTACTAATATTATGGTTACCTTACTCTGCCACTACTGTAACAACCGAGCGCGCTGGAACATAAACCGCACCAGCATCCGAGACACCCGTGTATTTGAGGTCAGAACGGCTTGATGTTTCATATCGTTTCAGTGAGCTCAAATGCATTTTCTTCGGTAAATTTTTAACCGACAAATCGACATTACGGTCCGTATCACCATAATTGACAAAAACAAACACCATTTTCTTTTTATTCTTATCAACATAAGCTGACACCATCAGCTCACGTGCTGTTTCTACAGTATTAACAGAGAGCTCATTTTCCTGTGCCATTCGAACCATTCCCGGACGCACAAAGAAACTATAGTTTCCCAATGCCCACATATATTTTGTTGGAAGGAAATATCCATCAGTTTTACCCGTATCAGCAAACTTCGTCTCTATTTTTTTATGAGGATACAGCAATGTTTCATCACCTACGTAAATCAGAACATCTTTATAGTCTCCATCTGAAAAAGCTGTCCATGACTGCCATGAAGTAGCTTCAGCCACTGTCAAGTCATGATGGATAATGCGCGAAACATAGAGAGCGTAATCCATTCCGAAATCACGATAGCCTCCACCATTAGGATTATCAGGATTCTGTTCCATAGGGCAGTACTCAGTCTGCCAATAAGAATAGCCATCTGGCAGTGCTTTTCGAAGATCACTTCGGCTTGTAATAAGCGTATCAAGAGGCCATGTACTCCAATAAGAATGACCACTTATTGTTTTAGCCACATTTTTTAAATTTCCAATATAATGTTTTCCTGAAGGAAGAAACATTTCAGCAATCTGATTATCGCGCAATGCTGTCACTCCTCCTCGATACAAATTACGGATATCTGCAGCTTCTCCAAAAACGACTTTTGTCTTTGAACCTCGCTTCGTAATTTCCTCATCCAACAATTTTATCAACTTGGCTGATTCTTCATTTGTCGCCTGCATTCCTTCTTGACGACTGACATTCCAAGCCCATTGAGGTTCATTAATTGGACTTAAATAATCAATCCCAAGATGCGCACAAACTTCAGCCATAAATGCTGCATAGTTTCGATATTGGTCTTCTCTGATATTCGCATTAGGAGTCGTATCACTGGCACGAGCCATACCATTTTTTGTCATAAAATAGGGAGCCGTAATGGAGAATCCCAATGTATAAGGAACACCTCGCTTTTTTGCTGCATCCAAGAACCAACGTTGGCCTTCCTGTTTCGTCCAGTCCCAGTTTCCGTCTTTGTCAAGAAAACATTCCGTACGACGCCAGTCACTGGTTATACCTCCTGCGTCACCGGCTTCATGACTGCCAGAACCGATATTGAAACGCCACAGGCTCAAGCCAATGCCTTTCGGACTGCCCGTTTCATCAAACTCAGAGCTGAACAAAAGATCCGCCATTTCATTCTTTTTTTCCTCAGGCCACATCCCAACATACTGAGTTCTCCAACAATCGGAAGCTCCAAAACTATGAATTTCCTGACGCAAATCTGCATAATCAAAAGTCACCGTACATTTTTCTTGGGCAAAAGCTCCGCTACCCAGGAGCATGCTGAATGCTCCTGCCAATAATATTTTATTCATAATAAGCGAATGTTAAATAATTGTCATTTAATAAGTTCCTTCTCTAATTCTTCCAATGATTTACCCTTTGTTTCTGGAATACGTCGCCAAGCGAACATAAAGCCGAAGAAACAAATTACAGCATAGAGCATAAATGTTCCGCCTGTACCAAGACCGCTGTTCAAGAACGGGAATGTATAGGTAAGCAAGAAAGAAGCGATCCACAATGCAGCCGTACAAACTGCCATAGCGACACCACGCACTTTATTTGGGAACACTTCAGAGAGCAACACCCATGTAATAGGACCGAGCGACATTGCATAAAAACCGATAGCCAATACAACAAGTACGATCATCACAAATCCGGTAAACTCCATAAAGTAACAAAGACCAAGAATTGTATAAATACCGGCAAGACCGGCGGCTCCTATCATCATCAATGTCTTACGTCCAAGTTTGTCGACTGTGAAAATAGCAACGAATGTAAACACAAGGTTAGCAATACCGGTAACCACGATGTTCATCAGCACATCGGAAATGCCATAGCCTGCAGCCTGGAATATTTCCTGCGCATAGTTGAAAATCACGTTCGTACCGCTCCATTGCTGGAACATGGCCACAACCAGTCCAATCAGCAATACTCCGCTCATACGTTTTGAAAACAAAGCCTTGAGAGCTTCTTTTCCACCATGAGACTCCTGACCGGCAGCCTTGTAACTTTCAAGTTCTGAAGTAGCATAGTCGCCACCCCCAACTTTTGTCAAAACCGCATGCGCCTTGTCGTTCAACTTTTTGCTAACAAGCCAACGCGGACTCTCAGGAATGAACAATGCCAACAGAAAGAACAGACCGGAAGGCACACACACAGCCCAGAACATCCAGCGCCATCCCAACTGACCGTTCCATGAAGCACAGATATCAGCAACCGTTGCATCGGCCGGAACCGGTTCAGCAATAAGCATATTCACAATTTGAGCGCCCAAAATACCAAGAACAATTGTCAACTGATTAAGCGTAACAAGTTTTCCTCGGATTTGCGTAGGAGCGACCTCGGCAATATACATCGGCGACAAGTCAGCAGCCAAACCAATGGCAAGTCCACCCACAAGACGGGCAACAATAAAGAATGTCATATTCTCAGCCGCACCTGTTGCCCATGACGACAAGAAGAATACCAGTGCCGAAATTACCAGCAATTTTTTACGTCCGTATTTGTCAGCCAACATACCGGCCATCGTCGCACCCAAAAGGCAGCCCAACAATGCAATACTCATTGTGAGTGCCTGCATCGTTTCGTTGCCGGCAATGTCAAAATAAGCTTCATAAAAAGGCTTGGCACCGCCAATGACCACCCAGTCATATCCAAACAGCAAACCACCCATTGCCGACACCAAACAGATGAAATAAACGAATCCTTTGTTATATGTTTTCATTTTCTATTTATATTTATAAATTGGTACATTTTTATTCATAAATTCCAGTTGCAGAATCTTTCGATGCAGTTCCAGTACCAAAGGCCGGAGCCAAGACATCAATATTTTCGATAGCAAGCGGATTAAACTCTTTACTGTTCATATAATTCAATACGGAAACTAGCATTTGTTTTGCAACAGGTCGCTTTTCAAGATCTGTATTCAAGTCGAATGTAGCTATTACCAGTTTGCCTTTACCCACCGAACCTTCGTAAAGCGATGTCAAGCGACGGTTATTGGCGAAATTGTCAATCATTTCCACAATCGGAGCTCCACCTTTGATGCTATCAACAATCAACGTTGTAGAATTGATATTCAAATCCCACCATTGCCAATCGGAATGACTGTCGGTCGGGAAATCGGCCAAAGCCTTATGAGTCGGGTTGCAGAGTACGCCCATCGTACCGGCCTGTTTCGGGAAATGAACCGGACTCCAGAACACCGGGACGAACTTACCTTCAATTCCCTTCATTTTCTTCCAGTCCGGATTGAACAACACCGTTTTGCCCTCGGCAAGCAACGATTTTGCCTGTGCAAAGTTGCGAGTGTAAACCACATTTCCAAACTCTACATCCTGTTGTTTCGGATATACCCAGATATTCCATCTGTTCTTATATTCCGTATCATTCATGCTGACAACAACTTGAAGACGTGCAGCCTTCGCAACGCCATTCAACGGGAATTTGACATGACCGAGAGCACCATTATAGCCAATCGCAGCTTTCTTCATCGGAATTTGACCTTCTGCAAGTTTTTCACTGCCATTATAAACGGTCCAAGTGAAAGTCTTATCGGGCAATGCTTCTGCACCATAGTTACAAAGTTCCAACTCTGCTTCAAAGGTTTCGTCATTGGTATAAACCGCTTTCGGGAATTTCAGTAAAGGCACAACAGGAGAACAGAATTCTCGGAATTCGGCACCTGTAATGATACCTTTACTTTCCCAAAAAGCATTCAACAAACCGACAAGTGCCGTACCCTGCCCCGGGAAATCATGCAAATCAAGCAATTGGAAACCGCTGATACCGGCAGTCTTCAATGCACGCTCAATTTCTTCCTTATAAAGGATCGCTGCCAATTTTCCGGAAGCCATGGTATAAGCATCAGCCTTACCTAACAAACCTTTTTTCTCCAAATCATTTTTTACCGCAATGAAGTTCGTCGGCTTCAGAACTCCAGTGTACTTTTCTATTTCCTTTAAATCCGGATATACCGAATATTGTCCGATTTCATGAGTAATCAACGGCACTGTCATTCCTTCAATTGCACGGCTGTAATCCTTATCAAACGACGGAGACTGCTGATTGAATACACCCTGACCGCGTACCCAACCCTTGTTTGTCCATTGCGACACAAAGAAATCATCATTTTCTTCCGGCCATACTCCATGTCCTTTGGCAAATGTAAACGATGTAGTGGTATAGAGGTGACGATTATCTGCTTTTTTCAAACTAACGAGCAATTCTGTCAGCATATCAAAATCACCTTCCAACTCATTACCTAATGACCACATACAGAATGAAGGATGATTGCCATATTCCATCATAATGCGTTGCGCTTCGTCCTGAATGAATTTCACAGCACCCGGATCAGTTCCAAGATTTGTAGCCCATACCGGAAGTTCTACCTGCAAATAAAAGCCCATTTCATCTGCTACCTCAAAAGCGGCATGAGGCGGACACCAGGAGTGGAAACGCAAATGATTCAAACCGTATTCCTTAGCAGCATTGAACACTTTTTCCCAACCAGCCTTGTCCATTGGAGGCGTTCCCGTCAACGGGAAAATGCAACATTCAAGCGTACCGCGCAAAAAAAGCGGTTGACCGTTCAACAACATCTGAGAGCCCTGATGTTCAATTTTGCGCATACCAAAAGATGCCGTCTTTGACAACGACAGTTCTCCGGCCTTAATGTCGACCGTTACGGTATACAATGCAGGATTATGTTCGCTCCACAATTCAGCATTCTCTACAGCGCAAGTATATTCCGACGTACCATCGCCCACACCGATCTCAATCGTCTCGGCTGACGTTGACACCAGTTTTCCGGTTGCCTTATCCTTCACAGACACCGTCATTGTTGCCTTAACCGGACTTTCCGCATCATTTTCCGTATGCAATACTAATTTAACCGCTTTGTTGTCAATATCCGGGAACAACTGTATATTTCTAATTGATACATTTTCTTCACACAACAAGCTCATATCCCCAAGAATACCATTCCATTTAATCTGCGTATGGTCTGTATAGGCATGAGCCAAATTATCAGCCATAGAGATATCATGGCGATAACTGTTATCCACCCTAATTGTCAAAACATGTTCCTTTCCCGGGACAACATAAGCGGTCAAATCGTATCTATGTGGAGTCGTAAGACTCTCTTCATGTCCTTCCACTTTTTTCCCGTCAATCCAAACCTGAGAATCCCAAAGGATACGTTCCAAGCACAAAACAACTTTCTTACCCGACCAATTTTCAGGAACAGAGATAGTGCGTGAATACCAGGCAGGACCAACATAGCTATATGCACGCGTCAGATGCGATAGCTGAGGTTTAGTCAACTCCGGTTTCAGCGTATCGGGATTTCCCAAACGGGCATCATCAAGCGTTCCCGGCAATGAAATTGACGTTGAATACAATTGTCCAGCCCAATTTTGTTCTAATCCAACATTGGCACTGTCTAGTTTTACTGTCCATTCTCCGGACAAATCAATCTTTTGTGGCTCAGGTGAGCACGACCACAAAAAAACAAGCAATAGTAAAGATACCAGATAATACTTCATGGTATATTCGTTTTTTAGTTTTATGTTAATAATTTGTTTGCATTTCTATATGCAAAATAAGACAATTTCCGAAAATACCAAAATGTAAAAAAACCCGATAATGATGTAGATTTCATAGATGAAAAATTTGGCTCTCTTTAAAAAAGCATTATCTTTGTAAAAAGAAGAAACATGGAAAAGAAAAAAGAAGGATTTTTAAACCAAAAAGCCATTGTCATCCCATTCGATATAAAAAAGATATTAGCGAATGACGAGGTTACAAAATTATTATATATAACCGACATTGGCTACTATCCTAATGCAGAAGGACACTATCGGACCCGCAAACACGGTTCCCGACAAAATATTCTTATCTATTGCACAAATGGTGAAGGCTGGTATTATATAAACAATCAAAGATTTAAAGTCCGAAAGAATCAGTTTTTCATCATATCAGCAGGTACTCCCCATATCTACGCTGCATCCGAGCAAAATCCATGGAGTATATATTGGATTCATTTCACTGGAGAGAAAGCCAATGTTTTTGAAAATTTCTACAATAAGACACACACAATCGACGAGGCATCGGACGCCCGTTTCGAAGCTCGTATCCAACTTTTTGAAGAAATTTTCCAGAATCTTGAAATGGGATACAACATCGAGAATTTACATTATACGACACTCGCATTATGGCATTTCCTCGGTTCTTTCCGATACATTCCACAATTCCGGATTATCAACAAGAGCTCCTCTGTCAACATCATCAATGATGCCATCATATTCATGAAAAAGAATATTGGGAAAAAACTGACACTGGAAGATATTGCTCACCACGTAAATTATTCTCCTTCACATTTTGGATTGGTATTCTCACAGAAAACGGGTTTTACTCCCCTCAACTATTTCAATCAATTAAAAATACAAACAGCGTGCAGATATCTTGATTTCTCTGACCTGAAAATGAAAGAAATAGCCCAGGAGTTAGGTTTTTATGACCAGTATCACTTCTCAAAAGTGTTTACTAAATACATGAATATGACACCAACCGAGTACAAAGCAAAAAACAAAGGATAAAGAAAACCGTTGCCGAGAAATTCCCGAGCAACGGTTTTTCTTTATCATTTATAACCCATTTCTTTCACAAAAGCACGGCAACTGTTCACAACATCAGAATAGGCAATCATTACATTGTGCAACTCCGATGGGTCATTTTCCAAGTCAAACAATTGGCATCTACCCCACTTTCTGTCGTGAATATATTTCCATTTGCCATAACGCAACGATATTCCATTTTCATTATTCTGAGTCAAAATATAAGGTCTATAAGACGGAGCATCTTTTTGCAGAAACAACCAGTGCCCGTCAATACTGTCCGGCCCCTTATCAGCAACATTTCCCCCAACGAGCGCCGGCAAAGTCGACATCATATCAAGATAGCTGAACGGCTGTTGCTGAACAAACGGCACTTTAACAGCCTGCGGCCATGAGAACACAAACGGAACACGGCAACCACCTTCATGCAATGAATATTTTTCACCCCTCAACACTCCGTATGGATTATGACCGTTGATATTTTCCAATGCACCATCAGCATAACCTTCCTTTATCATCGGAGCATTGTCACTGGTGACAATTATTATCGTATTTTCATATAAACCTCTTTCCTCCAAAGCCTCTACGATACCGCCAACACAATCGTCAAATTCTTCAATAACATCACCGTAAATACCGGCTTCCGACTTGCCTCGATGTGCCGGTGACGGTATGCGCGGCTCATGTGCATTGTGAGTGGCATAATAAAGGAAGAACGGCTTGTCCTTATTGTCGTCAATAAACTCAACTGCCTTTGTCAGCAAGTCCTCCGCCATCGTCTCGTCGTTCCACCATGCAGTTTTGCCGCCCGACATCCAACCTATGCGGCTGACTCCGTTGACAATCGTACCGTCATGGCCATAATGATAATCCATTTTAAGGAGTTCCGGATTTTCCTTTCCTGTAGGCTCCTCACCCACCTTTTTACAATAGGATACCGAAATAGGATCTTTCGCATCATAACCGACCACTTTTCTGTTTTCAACATAGATACAAGGCACTCTATCATTTGTGGCAGGGAAATAATATGCATAATTGAAGCCCAAATCTTCAGGCGACGAATGAATTTCCTTGTTGAAATCAACCGGTTCATCCTTGCTCCCCAAGCCAAGATGCCATTTCCCGACAATGCCGGTTTCATACCCCATACTCCTCATTATCTTTGGCAATGTCACCGCAGCAGTATCAATCGCAAGAGGAGCATCGGCCGGCATAATGCTCACGCTGCTTCTCCAAGCATATTCCCCCGTAAGCAACGCATAGCGTGACGGAGAAGATGTAGAGGCAGGAGAATAGGCATTGGTAAAACGCACCCCCTTGTCAGCAAGTTTGTCGATAGCCGGAGTCTTTATTTTTTCGGCTCCATAGCAACCGAAATCCGTATAGCCGATGTCATCGGCCAATATAAACACAACATTCGGCATATCCTGTGCAAACGTATTCGCAGCCCCACCGACAGCTAAGCCCATGGCCAAAATAGAGTTCAACTTTTTTCCACCTTTCATATCTGTTTTTCTTTAATGTTCAATAAGTCAAAGAAGAAGAGATATACCAAATACCCCTTCTTCTACTCCAAACACAATTCTCAAACTATCTTATAGAGATTAAATAATTATTTTTTATAATCCGGATTCGGAACCGGCATTTTGGCACCACAGTCTTCACGCCAGTCCTCCAACATTTTCAACATTCGGGCGGCCTTTTCCGGTTCTGCTTTTGACAAGTCATGCTTTTCAGAAATGTCGTTCTTCAGATTATACAGCTCTATATGATTGTCTTCATAAAACTGAAGCAACTTATAGTCGCCGTCGCGAACTGCGCCTGCCGGAGTATCACCCTTACCGCCGTAATGCGGATAGTGGAAATAAATCGGACCACGGTCGAACGACTTGTCGCCTTTCAGTATTGGGAGCAAGCTGACCCCGTCAACATGTTGTTCCGGTTTCAATGGAAGCCCTGCCATATCCAAAATTGTCGGATAGAAATCAACCGAAGTTACAGGCATAGAGCATTTACGTCCGGCTGTATTAAGTTTTGGATACTTAATCAAATACGGTTCACGGATACCTCCCTCATACAGCCATCCCTTGCCTCCACGAAGCGGAGCATTACAAGTTGGAGAGCCTTCAGCTGTAGAGAGTCCGCCATTGTCCGACAACAGACAAACGATGGTATTTTCCTCCAGTCCATTGTCCTTCAAAGCCTGAAGCAAACGGCCAAGGTTTTCATCCATCGAATAAATCAATGCAGCATATTCAGCATCACTCTGAATAGTGCGTTCTTTCCAATGCCAGGCTTTATGGTCTGCTTTTTTATACCAGTCCAAATCCGTAGTAAACGGCTGGATTGTATCAATACCCATTTTATGTGCCTTCTTCTTGAAATATTCCACATATTCCGGTTTGGCTTCAATCGGCGTATGCACAGCATAGAATGCAAAATACATAAAGAACGGCTTGTCCGTTCCATTATTTTCAATCAATTTGATGGCTTCTGTAGCAAGACGATCTGTCAAATATTCACCTTTAGGACCGTCACTCAGATACGGATTACGGTAAGGTGTGTAATATGCACCGTCACCACCCTGACTGCGCTTGATACCATTGGGGCTACCTTTTAGCCAACCTCCAATGTTCACATCGAAACCCTGATATTGCGGATAGTAGAGCGAATCTTCAGCACAATGCCATTTACCGACGTGATAAGTGGAATAACCGTTTTCCTTCATGGCTTCGGCAATCGTTACTTCTTCCAAAGGCATGTTCAAAGGAATTTCCGGAACAATCATCTTATACTGGCTCAATTTCTCCTTCGGAAGATTATATTGATAACCAGGAATCCAGTCAGTAATACCATTACGTGCAGGATATTTACCCGTCATAAGACTTACTCGAGTTGGCGAACTGATTGACGCAGCAGCATAACCGTCTGTAAACTGCACACTTTCGGAGGCAAGACGGTCGAGATTCGGCGTTTCATAAAAACGACTGCCGTTATACCCCATATCTGTCCAACCATAATCGTCAACCATCACAAAAAGGACATTCGGATGTTGTTGTTTTTGGACATTCTGTCCGCAAGCAATAACTGGCAATGCACAAGCTGATGCCAACAACGGCATTTTATAATTTATTTTCATAAGCGTTTTATTTAAGCTGTTAATAAAGAAAAGACAGCAAATACTTTTTTTCAAAAGAATCAGCTGTCTTTTCCCTGACGGCTGTAAATTTACGTAAATTCAGCCATTCTTATCATCCAACAATACGACTATTTTTCACACATTGCTAAATGTGCCGAACCACCTTGATGGTTAATATCGAGTTTTACAACTTCTTCAAGGAACTGTGCTGCTTTGTCGATGTTGCCAAGACCAAGATTACCCAAGCCCATTACGAGGTTGCAGTGAATCTTGTTGCGAACGTCCAAATCATCTTCCCAAATCAAGAGGTCAGGGAGCGATACGGCAAAGTAATCAATCTTCACATGGTCGAACAAGTGGGCTTCACCATGCTTGATAAGCTTGTTGAAACGGCTGCGTGCCTTCTTTTCATCACCGAGCTTGCGCCATGCAAGACCTTGATAGAAAATCTTGTCAGGCTGCTGGTCGTTATAGAAGAATGCGATGGCAGGTTCTGCCGAACCGACAGTGGCCTTCGTAAAGTATTCAGTAGCCTTTTCCGTATTGCCAAGGCCTTCGTATGCACAGCCAAGGAAGTAGTGGATATCGTTTTCTTCAGCCATAGCAAGCTTGCCTTCACCGAGGTTCTCAGGATATTGTTCAGTTTCGAGCAACAAGTCGACTGCATCCTGATAGCGGCCTTCCTTGATGGCAATTTTAGCCAGTTCTATGCGACAGATAAGGAACTGTCCGGTCACCTTACCTTCACCACCTTCCCATGGATGGAACTTACGGGAAGCAATCAGATTCTTAGCTTCATCGTAACGGCCAAGCTGGTTAAGCAATGTGATTCGTTCGATGCAAAGGTCATCACGTTGCTCTACCAAATCGGCATACTTATCGAGGAATGCCAAACGGTCGGCATGAGAATAACGAAGTTTCTTATAGAGTTGGTCAAGTTCCATCAAAATACGGGCATCCGTTTTATCGAGGGAAAATGCCTTTTCCATTGCTTCCAATGCCTTGGCCTTGTCATTATGCTTGTTGTAGTAAGCCAATGCAAGGTTACGCCATGCTGTCGGGAACTTGTCGTTGAGTTCGACTGATTTTTCCCAGCATTCAACAGCATCTTTATACTGACGAGCACCATACCAGAAGTTACCCAAATAATAAGGAGCCTTAGAATCAGTCGGGTTCACACGCATTGCATCCTGAAGGATGAGAACTTCCTCGATCTTGTTCGGGAAGCAATAATCCGGACATTTATCAGCAGCCTGCTTATAGTAAGCCAACGCTTTTTCTGCATTACCGTTCTTTGATGCGAAATATCCCAATGCGTAAGTTGCCATCGGATAGCTTACCTCACCGTCTTCAAACAGAATGAGCATGAATTTTTCTGCAAGTTCATAAAGGCCGGCATTTGCATAGTCAAGAGCAAATTCCAAATAACTGTTCACGGCACCGCGCATAAGTTCTTTCATTTCAGCCTTGACAGCAGCAGCTTCTTCCATGCAGCCCTTGGCTTCGAGCACAAGCATATTTTCGAAACGGCAGCCCATGTTAAACTTGTCGATTTCCAAAGAGTCGGCAATCAGAGCCAAAGCCTTGTCATATTTGCCCGTCATACGGAGGATAGTTGCCTTAAGCTGACGTGCTTTATGGTTATGCCAGTTACGAATGAGCGAGCGGTCAACCAATTCCAAAGCCTTGTCAAGATTACCGCGACGCACATCGATTTGAGCCAATGCAAAATATGCAGGATCTTGCCATGCTGCATTCCAAGTTGATTTGAAGAATGCATCATATGCACCGTCAAAGTCACCTTGCATCTGCTTGCACCAACCGAGATTGAAGTACGGTTCACCGTCATACGGGTTCGGGTTTCTTTCTGTCTGCGTTTCAATCGCCTTTTCAAAATAAGGCTGAGCCATTGCAAACTGGCCGCGACGCATCAACAGCAAACCGACAGCGTTGTTACAACGGATATCACCCGGTTCGCGGCTAAGAGCTTCCATATAGTAGTCCATAGCCAAATATGTAGCGTGACGATATTGTTCGATATGGTGTCCAGTCAGGAACAACTGCTCCATGCTTGCAATATCTTTCGGATCTTTCGCAGCCTTGGCAGGTTCCGGAATCGGACGGATTTCAGGTTTTTCCGGTTGGAAACGAACCAATTCTTTTCCGTTTTCATCAAAAACACACATGCAAAGCGTTTCGTCAATCGGATTTTCACAGTCAATCACTGTAACGAAAGATTCAGCCGGAGAAACGGCTGTTTCCGTATCGAGATATACCTTCTTATCATCGTAGAGCGTCACTCTTACCTTGTTGTGACGTGCTGTTGTATAGACAACCACCTTAACCTTACCGTCACCGGCCGGTTCAACATTAATAAGGGCATCACGAGTGGCATTCTTCACCATACCTACTTTCTGATATGGCATGAAATACTGTACCCAAGTCTTTTCTTCGTACGGCTGCAACCAAGTAAAGTCCGGTTGGTTGTCGCAATACATACCTGTCATCAATTCAATGTATGGACCGTCTTCGTCCGTAAGGTTGCGGTCCCAGGCTTTACCGAAGTCGCCACAACCCCAAGTCCATTGTTTTTTACCGGCATTGACATGATGGTCGGCAACGTGCAATAGGCCGGCTTCACATCCGTCTTCATAACCGCCAACAAAGTCATACTTCGAATTGATTGCCATATAGGATGTCGGTACCGGAATGTTTTTGTAGCGCGAAATGTCAACACCCTCTGAATAGTCAACCTTATAGTATTCGCCTGTAGCAATCGGGAAACTTGACACGGCACGTTTTCCGTGGTCAAACACAGCGTTCACATCTGGTGGGAATACCGAGAAATATGTGTCATTAACAACAACTGCCGGATTGGCCCACCACAAGAATGTCTGCGGGAACGGAGTACGGTTAAACACTTTAGCCTTAATTTCCACATACGCCTTGCCAGGATAAAGAGTAAAACCTGCCATACCTTTTGTACGGAACATACGTTCTACCTCACTACACCAAATAGTCTTGCTACCGTCTTCAAATTCTTCAATATAGCAGTCAGTCGGCATGAATGTTGTCGGACGGTGGTGCTGAGGCCAGTTAAATTCAATACCACCTGAAATCCAAGGACCCACCAATCCCACCAATGCCGGCTTAACTACTTGGTTATAATATACGAAATGACGTTGTTTAACTTTATCATAAGCCATGTGGATACGTCCACCCAACTCAGGAAGGATCATCACCTTGATGTATTCATTCTCAATAAAGAACGCCCTATATGGTTTATCCTTCTTTTCATCAGAGATTTTTTCTATAACAGGATAAGGATAAACGACTCCCGAACTTCCCTGATATACTCGCTTTTCGAGGAAAATCGGATTCTTTTCTTCCTTTCCAGCTTCATAAGTTGGCAACATCACCACTTCTTCCCATGCTTTCACCTCAGAAGTGTTGACTGTGCTTTTAATCAAATATTCTGTAATTGGTTCCATTATGATTTTATGTTATATTTTATACATCAAATTGTTTTTTTCACAATGCAAATATCATACATAATTCATACGTAGAAAATGTATGATATTTGCAAAATGATGTATTAAATCACTATTATACGAAAGCCTATTTAGAAACGATTATACGTTTAACAACTGCTCCACTCTCTCCATCCAAGCGCATCAAATAGATGCCTTTATCCAGCCCCGAGATATTTACATCAAATTCGAGATTATTTACATCTAATGATTGCATCAACTTACCTGAAAGGTCAAAAATAGAACATTGACGGATCACTGCCGGTGACTGCACCTTCACATAATCGACAGCCGGATTCGGATAAACAAGGACATTGTCATTATCAATTACCGTTTCTACAGAAGAACCTTCTTCCGGCTCCCCAACGAATGTAATGATAGAAGAACCCGGCATTACATAATGCTGTCCGGCATAAACCTCATCATAACGTTTCAAGTCGTCACCATCCTTGCCTGATGTAATATAAGGTACATAGGTCTTCACAACCTTACCTTCGCCAACTGGAATTTCCGGCAACGAAATACCGCTATCGTTCAAAGACGCATTAATCGCAACAATGACGATACGTCCGGTTTCCTCATCTTTATAGGCCGAGAACATCTGATTGGTAATAGATGTATAGTCGTCCATAGCATCACTTCTTTCCAGTTCGATACGCTTCATGCCCGGACGAATGAAGAATGAGAAGTTACCCATACCATACATCATCTTTGTCGTGCTATAAACACCACCGCTCTTATCTGACTTTAGAGCCACGCGAATAAGACTGAAACGATCTTCGGTACTGATATTTTTTTCCATTTCAAATGTTGTCCACCATTGCCAGCCAGTAGCATTTGCAATTGCCAAGTCAGCATGGATGATACGAGCCAAAGAAATGGCGCAAGCAATCGGTGAAAGCTGTCCGCTCGGATGTCCGAACTGATAGCCTGTACCTAAAAGGCTATATTCTGTCTGCCAATATTCAAGGCCGAGATTCTTTGCTGCCAATTGATCACGAAGAGCGACACGGTTGTCCACGATAGCCGCAGCACTGCCGTCAGTCCAATAGCTATGTGAAGATACGATATTTGCCAAAGCCGGAAGATCCTTTACAGTCAATTCGCCATTACCCCAGAATGTATCGATTTGCTGTGTAGCAAAACCGCTGGAAGAACTCAAATGATATTGAATGTTGCCTGATTCTGTAATAAACAATTTGGAATCAATACCACGTTTTACAAACACATCATTGATTGCGGTAACCACATCGTGGATTTCTTGATTTGACCAAGGCGACCCTTCCTGCTTTGCTATACGGGTATTTTCATCACAAGTCCAGTCAAACTGAGGTTCATTGAGTGGTGAGATATACTTAAAGTTAATACCCTTTTCAGCAAAATGTTCAATCACATCTGCCAGGAAGTTGCCAAAGTCAGTATAATGCTCAGCCTTAAGGATAGTTGATTTAGGATCTCCATATTCACGGAAGCCCAAACCACGTTTTGTAAACATAACAGGAGGACTGTTCTGCCAACCAATGATATCAGGCACTTCATATTTCTTCACAGCCAGCTCAAGTAATGCTTGCTGACCGGCCTGCTTATCCCAATTATAAGTTGTCATGTCGCTATTAAGGAAACATTCAGTACGACGTGTTTCATCGGTGATACGGCTTTGTTCACCCTGCTCGCTGGTACCTGCACCGATATTGAAACGCCAGCTTGACAAGCCAATACCCTTAGGATTACCATTTTCATCAAAATCCTTGCTGAACAGATATTCGGCAATTTCCTCACGCTGCTGTTCCGACAAATACAAGCCAACAAACTGGCCTGTCCAGCCGTCCGAACCACCGAAATTGCGAATTGTCTGGTGCACTTCATCGGGATAGAGCGACAATTTGATAGCGTTAGTGTTACCACTGTGATATACAGCCACGTCCTCCGGAGTAAGTTCGCGACGGAAGAAGCTGACTTCAGCTATATCACCTGCCAAAGCGTTGCCGTTTTCATCTCCAATTGTCCATTTGTTAATTTCAAGATTGTTTGTCTTAAACGACATACCCGTTTTTGACAAATTGCCATTAACATAAATACGGCAAGCTCCAGTACCGGCAGCGTTATATGTCTGGCAGAACACAATACTGTTCCAACTTGCAGGATCCAACGCATGAGGCGTAACACCCGACTTCTTCACTGTTCCATTTTCTGAACGCTCTGCCTCAAGTATCAATTTACCGTCAACATATCGCGCCAACAATTTTACATAATCACCATTTTTTGCAGTAAAGTTTATAATCGTTTTATCGCCCATATCTTCAGATAAATCTTCAGCACGATAAAGCAATGCTACCGAATACTTTTCCGTACCTATCGGGTCATCAGTAGTAGACACATAGCTGTCTGTATTAAAACATCCTACATTTCTCATATCCACCGACTTGCCACACTCCACATTTGTATCAAGCGTCAACTTGCCTGTTGTATCAGTGACAGTACCGTCAAAAGAAATTTGCGCATATGCAGCATTTGGATCTTCCAAACCACCAGGAGCCGGAAGTTCGTCTTCTTTGTTGGCAAGTGCCTGAATCTGATTTTCAGCCAAAACACTATGGTAAATACGAATATCTCCTATTTTACCGGTCATTGTGTAATTGTTTTCCGGGAAGTTTCCGAAATAATGCTTTGTTGTGCCAAAAGAGGTTATGTCACCAATTAATTTACCGGTACCAACTAATGCGCCATCCTGATAAGCTTTTACATTTACGCCGTCGAAAACCAACGCAAAATGCACCCACTTGTTAAGGTCAACAGCCTTCATTCTGATTGACTTATAGTCAGAGAACTGCTTATTGTCGGCAACAACAAAAGCCTCTGTCCCCCACGACGTGCGTGGAGTCATATACAGACTTGAATTGTCGGGAGCATACCATGCAAGAATCATTCGCCAACAGGCAGCAGGGTCGACATCCTGACGGTTGAACCATAAAGAAACTGTCATCTGTTTTGCCAGAGGATATGTGTCAAGTTTAAGATTTCCCTTATTGGAAGCATTGAACTTCATAACATTCATGCCCAGCTCTGAGTCAAACTCATAGCTCAAATTAGAAGCCGTAGCCTGAACATTACCCTGAACATCAGTCGCCTCATTCTCAAAATTGAAATGGGCGAAGAGATTGTAATCGCCATAATTGGCCGCTTTCAGCGGCATTCCTGCAAAGAGGAATGCCACGAAGCAGACAAGGCTATATAAATATTTATTCATACTGTATCAGATTTTAATTTGCTCCATCTTTTACTTAATTTTCACAACCATTTCAGCCGTTTCACTGTAAGCCTCATTAGCAGAACCCATCAACTGCGACTTTACGGTATAGACAACTTCGCCTGCAGAAAGATCAATTGCAGTAACGCCACTCTGCTGAACCTGTCCGCCAACCGTCACAAGCACATTTGTTCCATCGACAAGATTAGGGTCATTGTTCATCACCTCAAATACCGGCACTACATTCTTTAAGTCCGTGCCCTCAGGCAATGTCAGTTCTACATTATATCGGTCATAATATGCAATATCTCTTGTGATTTTAGCATCCACACCATTGACTGAGAATTTCGTAAACTGAGGAATCATAACCGGAGCAAGCTCATATTCCGTCTCATAACCAGAAGCTGTCACTACTTTAAACTTTTGTACAGCCAATTTGCCATCTTGTGCAAATTCGACAATACGCGAACCGGCATAGTCCGATTTCAATTCTGTATATTCATTTGTATTGGGATTCATCCAATAAAATGAAGCCAACGTAGATGACAATTGGAACGACAACAGTTGCTTTGCTTTGATAGAATTGAAAGAGGCATCACGCCAAGCGGCAAATAAAATCGGACATTTCATCTCCGTTGCAGACACGAATTCAGCATCAGGCTCATAATAAACAGCTGAACCATATTCTGTCATCTTGTATAATTTAGAAATGGTCAGTTTATCAAGTCCACCGTCAGTTGAAACAACTTTTATCGTAGAAGTCGCTTCATCCTTTTCGATATCTCCTGCCACGCTGACTGAAGAAGCAATCCAAACCACTGTATATTCTCCGGGTTCATTATAGGCATACGAAAACGTACCGTTAGAAGCTGTAGCAAACCCTGTGCTGCCCGGTTCTCCATATACGTGTCCAGGATCCCCCGTATACACGACATAATTCTGACCTGAACCGGCATTTGTAAACACTACCGACTCAAATACTTCGTATGTGTCCTTTTCTGTTGTAAATTCCGCTTCTGGCTGCACATACACATCTTCCAGATATGCATTTTCCTCACATGAGAACAACAGCGCCGAAACACATGCTATAGATAATATATGCTTTAGTTTCATTTTAGTATAATCTTTAATATCCAAAGTTCTGTTCAATCACACCATTTGAAATAAACACTTCTTTTTGTGGAATCGGGAAAATTTCGTTAACTCCCTTCTTGAAGTATTTGCCACGTACACGTGTCTGACCAGTCGGTTCTACTGCTGGGTTGTCGGCCAAATATTTCATGCGTTCAGCAACAATACCCAAACGGCATATTTCAAACCAGCGGTCGCCTTCACCTGCCATTTCAATACGCTTCTCCTTCAATATAGCATCGCGTGTAATGTCATACGGAGCATAGTCCAACGGTTTGAAATTGGAAGCTGAAATTGTCTGATACTTACTGTTCGGATTACTTGCCGACAAAAGATCAGCTGCACGATTACGCACTCGGTTCGCCATATCAACAGCTTCACGCGACAAGCCAACTTCATTCAATGCTTCTGCATAAATCAAAAGGACTTCCGCATAGCGCATTACCACATAATTGCGCATTTTAGCAGTTCCCTCAGATGGAAAAACATAGAATTTACAGAATTTCAATGAGTTTCCAGAATTAAACCAACCTATTTCCGGGTTGGAAGAATCCTGTTTGTAATAATCATTGATTGAACGGTCTGAAATCGTGAACAATTCACGCGGGTCATTTGAGAACTGAGATTTCAATTCGCTAGTTGGACTTACATTGAGAATTGAAGATTCAGGATCATAAGTAATATAACCATTCAAAAGCCAACCATGCTCTTCACTGATACCTACACCTGAATAATCATAATGATTGATTTCAATCAGTGATTCAGGAGAAAACTCACCGCTAATACGGAAAATCTCATCAAATTTAGATAATGAATGAGAACTTACCACATCCTGTGCATTCAACACCGTTTCCGGCATCATACCCTCTTCAAGGAACAAACGCTCAGCGACTTCGTCCCATGTTTCGGTGTAGTTTGTGTCAAATTTTAACAAATCGCTCACTGAAATATCCTGTCCATCGATAAAATATTTACCAATTTCAACGACTTCATTCCATTTAGCCTGTTTGTCTACATTGGGAAGTTCCACACCGGGAGATGCCTGATACATCAACACCTTCATCAATAGACCCAATGCACCGCCAGCACTGATTTGTCCGGCTTCTGTCAATATATAGCGTTGCTTACGAAGCAACAGAATAGCTTCACGTAAGTCTTTCTCGATGTAAGCGTATGTATCTTCCAGCGAAGAACGTTTCACCACCAGTGAATTCAGTTCCGGGTTCTCAGGTTGGATAGAAACACCGCCAAAAGTCTTGACAAGGTTAAAGTAGAAAAGCGCACGCAGCACCTTTGCCTGACCATAAACCTCTCGAATTTCTTTCGGGCTGGTACCGTCATTACGGTATTTGACATTCGGAATGGAACGGATAATCTGGTTTACTTTATTTATCCCCTCGTAATTCACCTGATAACGTTCCAGAATATAGCTGTTCTCGGTATTAAACTGGAAGTTAAGAATATCATATATTTCACCGGCAGTCACATCCTGCACATTCCAGCAGTTGTCGCTGATGGCCTCACCGAAAAGAAGTTCACTACGTTGATACTTCTCAGTCTCCATCAAACTGTAGGCTGTGTTCAACGCATATCTGAGGTTGTTCAGATTTTCATAATAAACGTTTTCAGGCACATTACCTTTCAAATTCGGATCAAAGTAGTCGGAACAAGAGCCTAAAAACATAGCTCCGCACAAACTCAACAATATTAATTTAGATTTCATTTCTCAAACTTTTTAAAAGTCAAACACTACACCAAACATATAAGAACGGGATTGAGGATAGTTACCTTCATCTATACCAATAAACAAGTTGTTCGATTCTGTTCCGACACGTTTGCCGACTTCAGGATCAAGACCTGTATATTTTGTAATAGTGAACAAGTTTGTGGCAGAAACATATAATTTCAAGCCTTGAATGGACGCACGTTTGCAGAAATCCTTTGAGAATGTATAGCTCAACTGAATGTTCTTCAAACGGAAATAAGAACCGTCTTCGATATAGAAATCAGAATTACGGAAGTTGACTTCGTTGCGGGCCTGGTCGGAACTCGGAGCTGGAACTGTACCACTTGTATTCGGTCCCCAATTGTCACGGTATGTAGGATTTGACGGATCACCCACCGGACGATAAACTTTATCAAAATAATCAGCCGCTACATTAGTTATATTTGTTCCGGTAAATTGACCATTATTATTTACTGATGAATATTGGAAATATTTCATTACATTATACAAATCATTTCCAGCGACTCCTTGGAACATCATTGACAAATCAAAACCTTTATAGCCCAAATCAATATTCAAGCCATAATAGAAATCCGGATGCGGAGAACCGATGAATGTACGGTCGTTGTCATCAATTACATTATCACCATTGATATCAACAAACTTCATGTCACCCGGATTGTATTTGCGAGTTGAAGCCACAACCGGAACAAGCACATTTCCATTTTCGTCAAAGTCTTCAGGCTGAAGCACACCGTCTGTCTTCCAGCCGTAGAAACAAGCAATCGGAGCATTGAGCACAGTACGGTTTACATAACCAAGTAGATTCGGATTCGTCAAATTACCACCAAGAATCGGCTCACCATATTCACCCAATGAAGTCACTTTATTTTTCACATGCGAAATATTTCCACCGATTTCATAACGGAAGTCTCCATAACTGTCACGATATGAAAGTTGGAGTTCGAAACCCTGATTCCGAACACTTCCTGCATTCTGCATTGGAGTATTAGGATAACCGGCGCTATATACAATCGGAACTTCAATCAGCATATCGTGAGTGTCTTTCACAAAATATTCGACAGAAGAAGTTATTTTGTTTTTCCACACGTTAAAGTCAACACCTGCACTCCATGATTCTGTGCGTTCCCACAAAATATCAGGATTTCCATATTGAATAATCGACATACCTGGTTTAATTGAAGGGGAGCCTACACCGTAAATATAATTGTAATTACCATTCAGACCTACGAGATTCATATATTCATAGTTACTGATTCGGTTATTACCCAATTGTCCCCAACCTGCACGAAGTTTCAAAAGGCTGATCCATTCAGCATCCTTCAAAAAGTCTTCCTCATTCAGTTTCCAACCCAAAGAAGCACTTGGAAAAACACCCCAACGATTATTTGCAGCAAAACGCGAAGAAGCATCTGCACGGAAATTAGCTTGGAACAAATATTTTCCTGCATAGTCGTAGCTCAAACGACCGAGAACACCCAAAGCAGTCCATCCAGTTGAATAACCGGAACTAACTTTACTGAAATTTGCAAAGTTGATAGCATCATACCAATCATCATATCCGCCATAACCGGTACCAGAAACAAGATTATTTTCATACGACTGTGTTTCCATCGTCTGACCTACCATCACATTCAAATTATGATTGCCGAAACTCTGCATATAGGTCAATACGTTATCCCAGCTAAAACTTGTTGTTGTAACCGGATTGCGTGAAACGTCATATTTTACATTCGCTACTGCTTCCGGATTTGCATTATAACGGTTGAATTTATTTATATCCGTAGAATAGTAAGCATAAGAAGCACGGGATGTAAAATTAAGTCCTTTGATGATTTGCCAGTTCAAATTCAACTGACCGATCATGTTGTCGTTATATTTGTTGTAAGAAGCGCGGCGAAGCTGTTCCACAGGTGTTCCCCAAGTATAACCGCCTGATGTATCATAAATCGGGGTAAGAGGATTAAAATTGATGGCGGACTTAATCGTACTCCAACTTCCTTCCGGAACGACTTTTGTATCAACATGAGTATACGACAAGTTTGCACCCAACGATAAGTTGTCAAGCAGTTTTACATTCAATTTTGAATTGAATGACTTTCGATCATAGCCTGATTCCTTAACAATACCATCGGTATTTGTCCAGTTACCACTCAAATAATAATTCAGTTTATCCGTACCGCCATAAATCGAAAGAGCTGTTTTAAACATTGGTGCAGCCGGATTGTAAATCTCGTCCCACCAGTTTACGCCATTTTCTACAAGACTTGCATATTCCGGATTCAGGACAAGCTCACCAGCCTCGTTTTTCTGTGTTTTTGAATAATAATTATTTACATAATCCTCAAAAAAGACAAATTCTTCTTTCGACAAGATACTTGGCTTTTTCGCAGCTTCTTGGATGCCGACATATGAACTAAAATTGATATTGAAGCGTTTGCCGCTACCGCTACCATCCTTCGTTGTTACAAGAACAACACCATTTGCCGCACGCGAACCGTAGATAGCTGCAGAAGAAGCATCCTTCAAAATCTCAATAGAAGCAATATCGTCCGGAGAAATGAAGTCAATGTTATCCATTGGCATACCGTCAACCACATACAACGGGTCAGAATTATTGATTGTACCCATACCACGAATACGGATGGAAGTTGATGAACCCGGAGCACCAGAGTTTTGAACAACTTCAACACCAGGGGCACGACCTTGCAATGCCTGAACAACATTGGTTACCGGCATGGCTGCTACATCTTCTGCATTAATGGAAGAAACAGCACCTGTCAAGTCGCTTTTCTTCTGCACACCATAACCAATGACTACTACTTCCTCCAAATCCTGCACAGTACTACCCATTTCAATGGACAAAACAGCATTGTCTTTTGTCCACTTCACAGTCTTTGAAGAATATCCCACATAACTCACTACAACAGTTGCTTTCTCCAGATCTGTTGTAATCGAAAAGTTTCCGTCAATATCTGTTATTGACGTATGTTTTCCACCGTCAACCAAAATGGTTGCCCCTATCAATGGCTCCTTCGTGTCGCCATCTAAAACAGTACCTTTAATCGTATGTGCGGAAACCGCAGCCGACAGCATAGCCAAGATACTGAACAACAATAATTTAATTCTCATCATAATTTCTATTGGGATATAATAAATGCCCGCACCAATCCCCTATGGGACATAATACGGGCATTATATTTGAGATTCCTATTATTCTACAACTACTTTTTTGCAAACATTTGTGCCATTATCCAAAGTCACAACCATTATATAAAGTCCTGACTGGCAATCTGCAACAGAAACCTGATTTGTTGCACCGGCATTCAGTACCTGAGCACCTTGCACATTGTAAAGAGCCACATTTGCAACAGCTGCATCAGCTTCAATATTGACAATGTCGCTTGCTACAGTCGGATACACCTTCACTGCAGTTGTTCCTACAGCTTCTACGCTACCAGGATCACCGCCTTCTACAATGTAACGATACAATGTCTTCGTTCCCATTGATGCAAAATACAGATTGTCATTTACATTCATCAAAGAGTGCAAGTCGCCGTTTTCAGGAAGGTCAACAATCTTCACCGGAGTAGCATCAGCATTGTCCATACACCACAATTCCATATTGCTGTCCTGATCCTGGGCTACAAAGAACATTTTTGAACCTACGTTTTCAAACCAGCAGGCATTGTCACGCTGATTACCTTTATAAATTTCAAAATCACACCAATGTTTCTGGTATTCCAACGTACTATATGTCTCAGCGTCGAGTCTCCACAAACTGAAACCAGAAGCATATTCAGTATCATCGCCATCCAAGAAATAGCCACCGTTAGCCTGCATAAACAAATATCCATCATACAATTGATAGCCACTTGCCCAAGAATGTAAATTTGCAGAACCTTTCCAATGATTGACATCCACTAGATTTCGCGGATTTACTCCTTCCTGAATTGGTTGTGACAAATCAAAAATACATGGTTCTACACCATGAACGCCATCATCAGCACGGAAATAGAGGATATCACCATAATTCTCGCCACAAGCAAACTGTGTGCCAGTTGGCAAACCATTCGTTTCACCTTTGGCAAAGTCAAATCCAATCCATTTTGTTCCAGCTTCCGTACCATCTGATATCCAGATTTCGCTACCCATATCAGAAGTACCTGTCACTTCTGAAACAGTTTCAGCACGGAATACGACCCATTTGTTGTTCACCGGAGTAATCCAGTCGATAGCAGCAGATGCAGTTGCAAAATTTGTACCGGTTTCTACTTTTGGGTTGATATTTTTTACTGGTTTAGTTCCTTCCACCGTACCATCAGAAACATACAGTGTTTCGTTCATATCAAGATTATAGCTAACAAAGAAAGCCTTGCCGTTAGCTTCAACAATCACACCGGCATCGCCATCATAGTTATCCTGACGTGTCGGAGTATTACCCAAGCGAACTGTTCCTTCTTCTGTACCATCGGACATCCACAACCATTTTTCAGGTTCAATTCCAACAGTCGGAATAAACTCACTTTCCTCATCCATAGCAAAGAACATCACCTTGTCCTGAAACTTTGATAAGCCAAAAGGAGCACTGCCCACCTCACCGGGATAGATGTCTTTCACCATTTTAGTACCTGCTTCTGTACCATCAGTCACCCAAATTTCAGCGCCGGCTTCAGCAGTTTCTGCAACAAAGAAAACCATATTGCCTATAGCTGTCAAATAAGAAGGATTAGATCCTTCAGCACCCGGCTTGATATCTTTCACCATACGGGTTGTCTCCGGAGTCAAGCCAGACACCCAAAGTTCATCACCTGATTCCGCAGTTTTTGCAGTAAAGAACAACAGATTGTTATCTGTCTTAACGATTGGTTTCTTGTTCTGAGTTTTATTGTCAGAATTTTCAGAAGTCAACTCTACACCCGAAGGAGTCAAAGCAACCATGCCATCCGGCAAAACAACATCAGCGGCACTTACTGCAAATGCAGAACACAATGCCAACGCTCCTGTAAAATACTTATTCATGATATAAATTTTAAATTAGTTTTATATTCGGTTTTTATCTGTTACAAAATTACTACACGGGAACACTCTGCAAAATGTAAAATATATGCTTTTTGATGTAAAATAATATGGAAAAAGGCCTTTATCCATCTAATCCATACCATAAAAAGCGACAAAAAACCTAACGAATCAGCCAGTTAGCTTCTTCGATAGGTTTTTCAAAAAATTCACACTTAATATCTCCATTTGTTACCAGAAAGAGCCGAATGTAAAATCTTTTCCTTCCAAACGCAAAAGAACGACATTCATAAAATATTCCACATCGCCATGCGTTTTCGCTTTTCCATATAATTCTATATGCTTATGAACAGACGGCAATAATGCCTGAGCCTTCTTAATATCGATGTTCAAAAGGATCTGCATCGTCTCCATATTTTCATATATATTGGAAGTGAGCATTCCCTCCGACAGAATATTGCGGGCGGCTTCATTCCCTGTACAATCATACAGAGCACCGGCAAGATAAAGACGTGCAGGAGCATAGTCAAGCGTCTTCAATTTTTCCAACAAAACATCAGCATATTCCGACAAATCCTTGCGGGAAACAAAAAGCCCCAAAGCTGCCCAATAGTTGACAATGTCGTTTTCATCGTCAAGCAACGACACCTGTTTCCCTATGACATCCTTACCCATTCCGCTAAGCATGGCGGCCTTCAGCACTCTTTTCACCGGATATATTTCATCATTTTCACGAAGAGTGTACGGAATGTACTTGTCCGAATATTCGGCATAGCTGTACTCCGGTATGAAATGGGCATCGCGCGTCGACAGGACATGCTCCTCCATCTTCCTGCGGAATTTCTTTAAAATCTTACCGTATTCCGGTTTCTCCGCCAGATTCTCCATTTCCCACTTGTCATTTTGAAGGTCATAAAGATATTCCACAACACGCGGTTGCATAATTGCTGCCTGGGCTTCATTCATCAGCCCGGCGGCATAGTCCTTGCGCATTATCTTCTGAATATCGCCATGATCGTAATAACTCATCCATCGTATCCATGGCTGGTGACATGTAAACACACGGGTATACATATAGCGTCCGTCTGTTACCGAACGTGACAGTTCGTTATTACCTCCCAAGGCATCACAAGCTCCGTACACATACTCCTTTTCCTTTGCCGGTTTTTCACCCATAAATGGCTCGCCTTCAACATAATCGGGTATCTCAACACCGGCCAATGCCAATACTGTGGCACCGAAATCCTCGAAACTAACAAGACGGTCGGTCACTACACCACTTCCCCACGGTGACAGGTGCTTGTACATTTCCGGCACCCATACGATAAACGGAACGCGGTAACCCAAGCCCAGAGAGCTGCCCTTTCCTCGAGGAATACCCTCGCCGTGGTCAGAGAAGCAGAACACTATCGTACTGTCCTTCAAGCCTTCTTTTTCCAATCGGTCCAGAATTCCTTCAAACTGTTGGTCAGTCAGTGAGATGGAATTATAGACACGCGACATCTGACGACGCATCTCCGGACTGTTACGATAAAATTCAGGCATTTCAAACGAAGCGTCGACGGCTGTCATGCGCGCCGAATCCAAATGTTGAAGCACCTGTTTTTCATAGTTGCTCCACGGATTTGTCATCGTACGTGACTGATGGCTGTGAGGACTGTTGAACACGGCAAAGAACGGCTGTCCCGGTTTGCGTTTCCACCAGCCCGCCTTGCCTGAACTTTCATCCCACGACTCCGCTATCATCTCTTTCTCGCGCGCATTGTTATAGTCCGTTTTATAGTTGTTCGATGTATAGTAGCCCGCTTCACGGAGATATTTTGGGAATCCGTGGACAAACTCCGGTATAGGATACTGGCTGCGGTGGTTTCCGGTTCCCATTGTTGTCGGAGTCATGCCTGTTATCAGACAGAAGCGGCTCGGCGACGACACCGTTCCCGTAGAAAAGGCAGATGTAAACCGAACGCCATCCGCTGCCAAGCGGTCCATGGTCGGAGTCTTGGCCAAAGAGTCACCGTAACAGCCTATGAACTGGGGAGAAGTATCCTCGTATGTCAGCCACAGAATATTCGGACGGGGAAGATTTTTGGGAGCTTCTTCCGCCGATATGCCAAATGTGCCGGCCACCAGTGCCGACAAACAACTAAAATAAGATAATTTACTGTTCATCACACTATCTTTTTGATTATACTAAGCTACAGTGTTTAATCGTAGCAACAAAACATTCAGAAAAAATCAAGCTAAATGAGCACAAATCATTTTCAATGATTTACTGCAAAATAACTATTTATAGTTAAGAACGGAAATGTAATTTTTCATCAAAAAGATGTATAAACCTATTACATACAATAGTTCACTAAGTAGTAGTATCAACGATGGAAGAATTTAATAACTTTTTAAATGACAACACTAGTATCTACTAAAAATAATGAATACTAGTATTGTCGTAATTATCTTACAGTCCGTAATTTATAAGCAAATAATATACTAATGCCCAATCCTGATCATTAGCATAAGGGTCATAAAACTTTCCTTTTTCTCCATTCACACTCAACGGGTATAAATAAGCACAAGACGCTTTTCCATCTTCAAAGAATTGACACAAATTGTTACGAACAATATTCTTTGCACGCATCAGATAGCTTTTATCTCCTTTACACTTATAATAATCATAGTATACAAATGCTGACAAGGCACTCCAATAATGCGGAAAGACATCACCCCACATTTTCTTTTTGCCTAACCAATAGCCATCCCAGTGACGAATAGCAATATCATTCAAATGGTATGAAGGCTGAAAGTTTGCAAATGCCTCCAATACTGGCAATTGACGCTCGACTTCTTTCAGATACCGGTTGTCTTTTGTTTCTTTATAAAGTTGTAAAAGTACCATCATACCAGGAGCTATGATACTCTGCTCATACGAGACTTCATGCCTAGGAAAATCTAATCCTGTTTTCAGATACGCATCACCGACTTTGATAAATTCAGCTTTAAGATGTTCATATTCATCAGTAAGGCCTGCTTCTCGCAACAGGCCCAAGCCTAAAGATACCGGTATATCTATAGCATAAAAACCATATCCAAAATGAGCAAACATTGCATCTAATGTTCCAACGGCATGTTTTAAGTACTGTTTATCATCCGTCACTTTATACATATAAAAATAGAACGTAGAAATCCAAGGATAATTATAAGCTCTATTACGACCATCATGCGTGTAAGTAAACCAAGTCTTATACGTTGAATCCTGGAGCTTATAGCGTATAAAATCAGCGTAATCAATTAATGCAGATTTCAATGAGGAACTCGGATGCAACAAATAATACTTCGCCAATAAAACTCCCATACCCAATCGTTCACCCCCTTCTGTAAAACAAGTGAAATTAATTTGGGTAGAATCATTGTAAAAAATTTCATTATCTTCATTATCATATACCAGCAAAGCACCGTATTTGGGATGATGTCTGTCTTTCACCCGTTGATTATTCAAAATAAATCGAACTCTTTTAGCTATCAAAGAATCAATATTAGAAACAACCAAGCATTGCGCATAAGTTTCTTTTCCATCTCCGTATTTAAAGAGCAACTTATTATCTCCCAACTGATTTGGTGTAACTTTTAAAAACCATTTATTGCCTTTCTTATATACCGGTACTTCTGCTTCATTCAAATAAGCTGTAAGGTCCTTCAACTTTAGCTTTGACTCCAAAGTAGCCTCTAACGTATCACCGACTTGTAACACATATTTATTACAAGATACTTTTAAACCTCCTATTTGCAACATTTTTCTGTAAAAATCATCATTGCCATTATGCGAGAATATCTGCCACTGAATCGTTTCACTCTCTCCGGGCGTCAACACTATATAGCCGGATGAGACCAACGAAATAACGCCTCGGAAATTGGAATCAGCCTTACGAATGGATCTCTCAGATATTTCATAAGCATTTATATTACCCTTCAACAATACCAATCCCAAGTGAGGAGCTTTCGAACTCATATGTATGGCATTAACATAAGCGGCATTACCCCCATCCCAAATATGAGCATTGGCACGTGCTTGCAAGCACTCCTTTGCACTTGGATAATTATCATTGAAAGGTGTATAGATACCTATCTTTGACAAAGTCAAGATCTCATTCCCAGTATTACGAAACGTATATGTCTCTACCAAATCGCCCCCCTTACTAATTCTTGAAACCATGACATCTATATTACCGACCTTATAAAGGACATCACCATTGGCTTGAACCTCAACAGGACTCTTCCAATGATAAGACTGCGAACCATGTCTTGAAACAGTTGTCAGGTATCCAAGTCCCCAACCATATTTACTATCAACCCACCGATACTGACTACCGTCCGTTTCAAGCATCCAATTCATATTACGAGTATCACCAGCAATACTTATTCTATTTATTGCACCAGTATTGGGATTTACCGTATAATGGATATCATTAGCAAACAAGCCTAAACAAAACAGGCTAAAAAAAATAACATTAAAAATCTTCATCATTTATACAATTCATTTTTGCAAGCTCAACTGTTATTAACAACTAAAAAATAAGCTATTGCACAAATTATAACATTAAATTCATTACCAATACATTTCATAACAGAATTCTTTGTTCTGTAAACGCAACCTTACCACATTCAACATATCTGTCCTGCCATGTATTTTTTCTGTTTCAGCCAAAAAAGGAATAAACGTTTTTGCCATCTTCATATTTATAACCGTTAGCATATTAAGAGCATAAGTAGCAAGATATTTATCGCCACTTGTGAGATTCGTTTCCAATATATGATGCGCTGCATCACTTTTAATATTATCCAATATCGCAGAAGCAAGCCAGATCTGCGTAGGAGGATAAGACAATGCTGGAAGCAAATCTTCTAACTGTTTTAAATAAGGCTTAAGCAATTCACGATGAGCAAATAGTCCAACAGCTGCCCAATACGAGACAATCTCATTATCTGATTGCAAAGCCTCTATTTGCTGCACTATAACACTTTCACCCATTCCACTCAACATAGCCGTTTCTATCACTTGCTCAATCGGATATCTTTCATCATCCAATCTAAAATAATAAGGCAACATGTTTTTTTCTTCTTTTGCCAACGTATATTCAGGAATAAAATTAGCATCCCGCGTTTCTATTAAATGCTGCTTGAGTTCGGAACGGAACTTATGCACAATTTCCTGATATTCGGACGATAAGACCAGATTATGCGTTTCCCATTTATCTTGTTTAAGATCGTAAAGATACTCCACAGTACGCGGTTCCATTATTTCCCGCTGAACAGAATTCATCCTTCCATATTCATAATCAAACCTCATCTGATGCTGAATTTCAGAAACATCATAATATCCAATCCAACGAACAAAGGGTTGATAATTTGTAAACACACGTGTATATATATATCGTCCATCTGTCACCGAACGCGATGTCTCCACGTTTGTATCTACACCATCACATGCACCAAAAACATATTTTTTTTCTTCTTTAGCTAGCAAAAAAGACTTTCCTTCAATATATTCAGGAATTTCCACTCCAGCTAAAGACAACACAGTAGCAGCAAAATCTTCAAAACTTACCAACTTATCAGTCACAACACCGCTACCCCATGGGGTCAAGTGTTTATACATTTCAGGAACCCACAAAATAAACGGCACCTTGTACCCCATACCTGTAGAACTTCCTTTAGCCCTCGGCATACCTTCACCATGATCTGAAAAGCAGAAAATAATCGTACTATCCCTCAATCCATCACGTTCAAGTTCATCTAAAATCTCACCAAACTCTTGATCAGTAAGCGATATGGAATTATATATTCGAGAGACATGACGCCTCATTTCAGCATTATCGCAATAAAAAGGAGGCATCTCGAAAGAAGCATCGGGCTGCATAATACGGCTACTATCAAGTTTTGACAGAATTTGCCGTTCATAATGCACCCAAGGATTGGTCATCGTACGTGATTGATGAGAATGATATACATTGAAAACAGAGAAAAAAGGCTGACCTGGTTTACGCCCACGCCATGAAGCCTTGTTACTACTTTCATTCCAAGAGAGCCGAGTCATTTCCTTATGATTTTTATGATTATAGTCAGTCTTAGAATTATTAGATGTATAATACCCAGCTTCTCTCAAATATTCTGGAAAGCCTTGAACGAATTCTGGAATTTCATAATTACTACGATGATTACCTGTTCCGTATCGACCTGGACGACATCCTGTTATTAAACAGAAGCGGCTCGGCGACGACACCGTTCCCGTAGAAAAGGCCGATGTAAACCGCACACCTTCCGCTGCCAAGCGGTCCATGGTCGGAGTTTTGGCCAAAGAATTGCCATAACAGCCTATAAACTGGGGAGAAGTATCCTCGTATGTCAGCCACAGAATATTCGGACGGGGAAGAT
>OJMG01000393.1_pt1 | contig 43226 bp, 45 predicted proteins | sample 1597141 | NCBI WGS metagenome assembly OJMG01 (sample SAMEA2452119, study PRJEB22498) | human gut metagenome | biome: human feces; feature: human gut; material: feces | place: Australia | collected 2012 | reverse complement strand
ATAAAAATAGCGTAGCAGTCGTTAAAACTACTACGCTATAAAAAGTCTAACTTTTTGGGGTCACATCAGAAATTATATTCGCATACCTCTTTACATCACAAAAATTCATTTTATATAATCCTTATTTTTGTAAAATCTAAGTTTTAATCATTAACTACTCTATATCATCCATATCTAATGCACCATTAGCCATCATATTTTGAAATGATGTATATTTCTTTAATTCCTCTGCTGCTTCACTGCCGCAATACTCTTCTATCGTTTCTGTAAAAGATTGAAAAAATATCATATCCATTTCTTCATCGGTCAGTCCCATATCAATCATTCTTTTAAAGAGTGCTAAGCCTATTAAATCGCGTTCAGAATAACCATCCTCTTTCAGCTGTTCAATTTCTTCATCACTGAATATTTCCCTAACCTCTTTTGGATACATAAAATACTCCTTTTCTTTTACATATACTTCTAATCAAGCTTTTCTATATCAAGCACTATCCTCGTTATCTTTGTATAACGGATATGATAATTCCCGTATTTTTCATAAGCATCCCAAATACAACCGTTTAGATGTTTTAACTCCTCGTTATCTGTTATAGTGCGTCGAAATCTGCCAAAACCTATGTATGAAGGAAGTTCGTTTACATACATCTCCTATCCGCCTCTCAATGCGCATGGTATATCAAGACTAAAAGTAATTAGACATATTAAAGACACACACGCAATAAATATCGTTACTCCTAAAGTTTCGTTGTCCATATCGTCATCTTTTATTCGTTTCTTCCAAATAAAAAACAAACTGATGACTAACACAATAAATGAACCAATCAAAAAAATCCAGTATATCATATAACCCTCCAAAATAATTTTCTCTTCTGTAAATTTATTTCTTATTCCTAAGTTTTAATATAATAATTATATCTCTTTCTTGTAAATTCGTCAATTATTATATTAAACAAATATACAGTATTATAACAATTCCGTAAACAAATCACTTTCCACACTGATAATATCGTCAAATTTAACTGTCGTTCCATCGGTCATCTTAATCTGATTGTTATATACATCAAGCTTTTTTACCGTTCCTGTAATTGTCAGGTATTCGCCGCCCTTTTTTTTCGTATCAGGGTTAAAATATGTTATTGATACCAACGGCTTATTATCCAAATGTTCAGCAATCATAAGCAATTTTTCATTTATTAAAGCCTTTTCGCTTTCGTCAAGCTCTATTTTAGCATCTGTAATCCGCGCTGTTTCCTTTACCGCGTCTCCATAGCACGGAAGCGCAGCGAATGGCGAAAACTGCGCCGCACGGTCAATCATAGACATGTGCGAATGTGTAATAGATTTATGATGCGGCAGATTTATAATATCATCATATTTATTGGAATGATTCTCTGTATTCAAGACTTATGACCTCCAATCTGCCCGTTGCGCTCAATCGTAGTAGCGCCTTCTGCAAGGTTCATTCCCTTTATAATGGCGTTTTTACCGTATTTCTTTTTTATATCAAGAATGGCTTTCTGGACATTCTTTTCATCCTGACGTTCTTTTTCCTCTGTCGCCCTCTGTTTTTTGACCTCTTCATAATCTGTAAATAAATCAAGCTGTTCAAAAGCAGGCTTCATCACGGTTTTTTCATCAATAACGTGATTAGCCACAATATATGCACGTCTGATAAACATATCCTTATTAACTATTCTGTCATATAGCTTCATAGCAGCATTTACTATATCTTTTGTGGAAGATGTTTTCTGCTCCAGATTTATTGTACCGTGTGCATGCTTTGGGACTTTTCTTCCGTAATAATCTGTAGTAACCTCACCTTTATATGCTTTTCTCTTATCAGCAGTATTCAAGTTTTCTATATCATATCCCACTGTTAAAACAATTTGGTCTGTCACCAACCCTTTATCCACCAAATCAAGCGCAAGCAAATCCGCCATTTCCCGAACAATGAGCTTTGCCTTATTAAAATCATACGGACAATGCAATACCTGTCCCGAGCCAATACTGTTATTACTCGGCTTATATGCTTTTATATCTGCCATAGTACACGGTTCATAGCCCCATGCGTGGTCTATGAGAAGCTCCGCGTTAATCCCGAACATCTTATACAGTAAATCCTCGTTATAGTAATCAGTTTTCTTTCCTATCGAACAGCAGGCAATATCGCCCATTGTCATTAAACCGATTTTCTCTAATTTCTTTAAATATCCTCTACCGACACGCCAGAAATCAGTGAGCGGTCTATGATTCCATAGCAGTCTGCGATATGACATTTCATCTAACTGAGCAATCCGCACACCGTTCTCGTCTGGCTCAACGTGCTTTGCTACAATATCCATTGCAATCTTCGCAAGATACAAGTTTGTGCCTATACCTGCGGTTGCCGTAATACCCGTTTCCGACAGAACATCTTTAATCATTTTCATTGCAAGCTCGTGAGCTGTCATTCCATATGTATTGAGATAACCAGTAACGTCAATAAACACCTCGTCAATGGAATATACATGTATATCCTCCGGCGCAATATATTTGAGATAAATGTTATAAATCCGCGTACTGTATTCTACATAATGCGCCATTCTCGGAGATGCGACAATATACGAAATTTCAAGATTCGAGTTTTGATTGAGTTCAATATCATTATGTGATGAACCACTAAAAACGCGTCCGTCAGCATAATTTAAACGCTTAGCATTAGCGGCTTTCACCTTTTGAATTACTTCAAAAAGTCTTGCTCTGCCTGATAGACCATATTTTTTTAGCGAAGGCGTAACTGAAAGACAAATTGTTTTCTGTGTACGGCTCTCATCCGCCACTACAAGATTTGTTGTCAGAGGGTCAAGACCGCGCTCAACGCATTCTACTGAGCCATAAAATGCTTTCAAATCTATTGCAATATATGATTTTTCCATATCTTATGCCCTCCGCTTCATAATTTATATACTTAGATTATACAAGAAAAAAACATATAAATCAATATTATACTACAAAAGATAATATAAAAAAGAAATACTATTATCCTTAACTCTAATAGCATTTTCTTTTTTACATAAACAATGAAATAAGTCTATTTGGTTCTTATATTCACACGTCCCACAGCAATGTTTTTGGCTTCAATCCCCTTATCATTCAGCTTGCTTTCAAGTTCAGATGCAATACTTTCTGCCACCTTAATTTGCACACAGGTATATGTCTTTTTGTACTTGTCACCAAATACATCACCTTTTATTTCTATAAATTCGTCCGAAATATCATCATCTAATATATTATATTCTTCACGTATCGACTGCATTTCCGATGGCGTTATCTCACGACCTACTTCAATGTTAAAACCCTGTCTCGGCACACAATTATTAATCATGTATATTGTGTTACCAAGGTCTTTAAATTCGCAGTGTCTTCTCACTTGTATCAACTGCTGATTAAGCGGTATTTCCTGTGATAATTTTCCCTTGATAGCATAATACAATCCATCATTTTCAATGATTACTCTGTTCAATCCTGTGTCATAAGATATGTTATCAACAACGAGCTTTCCGTCTTCCCACTCAAATTCGCTATCATTTATATCCTCCGGCGGATTCACAAGTTCTTCTACCGTAGTACCAAGAATTTCAGCCATTTTGCATGATGTTACCGTTGCAATGCTTTCAATGCATCGTTTTCCATTTTCCAAGCTGGAAATATACTGTTTAGGTTTACCTATTCGGTTTCCAAGCTCCTCTTGTGTCATTCCTTTTTCTTTCCTTAATTCCCTTATGGTTTTCATTGTCATTCCTCCCTAAATCTATATTCCCGTTCACTTGTACTGTTGTTAGCATTGTAACATAATTATATTACTTCGTCAAGTTTTTTCTTTTAATTGTTATATAAATATATTACTTTTGTCATTATGCCATTCAAGAAGGTAAAATATTTGTCATATAAAACAAAGGATAATACGGGATTATCATTTATTCGATAGAATATGGCGATAATACTGATAATGTATTTGTGAAATTAACGGAGGATAAATATGTTATATCATTTAGAAGATATTGAGAAAATACGAGAAGTTGAAAAAGAAGTTTCTAATAATGGTTATAAGGTGTTTGATATATCTCATTGGGACTCAGGAAAAGATTATAATAAACTTCTATTATCTTCATTAGAAATTCAACCATATTACGAACCATTTAAATATATATATATAATTACGAAATCTCTCCCCAGATTCATTCATTAGTGGAAAATAAACTTTTACAGGAGGCAAATACCGAAATATGTAGTATATTAATTCCTTCAAGTACATTGTCTATAGTAAATATTGCTAACTTTTTGCAAAAACATAAACTAAATAAAATATGTCTGTTACAACCGTCATATTTTACTGTTGAACCCTGTCTGAATGCTTTTGGTTTACATGTGGAAACAAGAAGTCTTGAATTAAGTGGTAATAAATTTATTATACCGCTTGAAGATATTTTATCAAATAATTATGATGTAATTTGGATTACTTCTCCAGTATTTTGTACTGGTACTTATTTTGACGAAACAGAAATAACTAAATTACAATTAATACTTGATAATCAGCGATTTATAATATGCGATGAAAGTCTATCTATATTAGGATATAGTCTAAGAAAGAAATTGTCTAATTCTAAATTCCTAATTACTATACATAGTCCACATAAAGTCATTTCTACAAATTCTATAAAATTTTCGTGTATATTATGTAACAATGATTATAAAGACTTTTTTGACCAATGGATAGATTTATTTTGTGGTGGGTTGCCCCTATCTTCATATATTGCTGCAAATCATTTTATTTCTGAAAATTATGATAACTGTCTGAAAATGCATTTGGATTATACAGATAGTATTAAGCAATCCATAGTAACTTTATTAAATAAATATGATGGGCAGATTTCCTTTTCACATAATATAGGGCAATATATGAGCATATTTTATCCAATGGTACCTTTTAAAGAATCTATACGTTTTAATTTTATTAAAAGACTTATCACATGTACACATGTCTCTTTATTACCCGGATATTTGGAAGGCTTTTATCAAGAACTTGGTTTTTGTTTTAGAGTTAATTTGACTCTAGATAAAACTTTATTAATAACAAGCATTAATAAGGTTTTACAATATTTAAAAAACAATTATCCATAAAAGCATTCTACATTTTTAATATTATATTTATTAATTCCATGATAATTATTATTAATAGTCATATTATTAATAACAAAAACATTGACAGCATTAGATATTGCTTGCTCCGTTTGTACTTGATTAATTTGACGTATTATTGATCCAGGAAGTTGAACCAGTACATCGCCATTTGAAGAAAAAATATTGCTATTATTGGAACTATTATCTTGAGAGATATTACTTTTTTCACTTTTGTGCGCTTCGTTATTGGAAGAAGACTTACTTGATATTTTTTTTGAAGAAGGTTTCAATTTTATTGCAAGACCTATTATAGAAATAATTATCTGCAAACACTTCAATATTTCGTCATGAGTCTGTATCCAGTCTATAAAAGAGCCTTTTTCAGTTTTTATTCTAACAGGAGCGGGAGAATCAATATTTAACTGCTTTTGAAAATCTGTTAGTATAGCACACATTTCTACATTTGGCTCATTTTCAAAAGTAAGTTTTATAGTAACTGGTAATTTGTCATTTGCCATTTCGGATAATGTATTGTGTAAATCTGACACAAATTGCTGATAAGCTTTAAACAACACATTATATATATAATTCAAATAGAGAGTTGATTTACTTTTAGCTATATTATTTATATTACTATTCAGTATTTTTTCTACCAATGACAATAACTGAATGATTGTAATTGGAGCTAATAAATCCTCAGCAACAAAATAATCTAATAAAAGCTCAATAAATCGAAGCTCTTCAGACCTAATAATGATATTGTTTTCAATCTGCTTAAATGTAGCTTGCAAACATACAAGCATAGAATAATCATATGAGCAATCGTTTGTGTTTAATTCTATAACAGCGGCTCCAAATAAATCATTATTTCTAACAAGTTTATCCTGTAAATCTTGTAAATTATATAATGAAAAATTAAGTTGATCTAGGCTTGCTTGTCTAATGCCAAAGTTAGATGATACAAGAGATATATCTATCTCTGTATCTTTATAGATGCAATTCATCAAAATATTAAAAAAGAAATTACCGTTTATTTTTGACTGAATAAATGTGCATTCAATAAAATTATTGAGAGATGTAGAACATTGACGTACATTCATGTGTTCAATTACACAATTTAAAAATGTTGAATTGTGCATATCTACATGATTAAAATCACATGACAAAAACTTACAATTAGAAAACGTATTGTTTGAAAAGCTAGAGCCTTTAAAGCTTATTTTTTTAAAAGTGCAATTTTCAAAATTGCATGATACAATATCTGAATTCTGAAATGATAAATTAGAAAATATACTATCAGAAATTTGAGAACTGTCTAAATCACTATTTGCAAGAATCGTTTTCTCAAAGGTACATTTCTCTAATACACAATTCTTTAAAGAAATAGAATGCAAATCAATATCGTCAAAAATTTGTTCATGTATTAGTAAATATGTATATATTTCGTCAGCGTTTAAACCTAACAAGCTATTATAATTTAAAAGTTTAGTCATAAGTTTACCTCCATAAGAAAGGATATGTTATAATGTTTTTTTTAAATATGGATTATTTAGAAACCCCGTGCCACATTATTGATCTAGACAAAATAAAAAATAATATCAGTATTCTATCACTTCTAAAAAAGAAAACTAATATAAAAATTCTCTTTGCGCTAAAAGGCTTTTCTAATGATAAAATCGTTCCAATGTTTATAGATTTCTTTGATGGTGTTAGTGCAAGTAGTCTTTGGGAAGCACAACTTGCTCATGATTTGCTTAAAAAACCTGTGCATACCTATTCGCCAGCCTACAAAAGAAATGACATAAATCAAATCATAGATTACAGTGATTATCTCATATTCAATTCATTAAATCAATTTAGTTTGTTTTCACAAGACTGTATCTTAGGTCATGTTAAACAGGGAATTCGCATAAATCCAGAATATTCCGAAGTAGAAAAATATGCTATCAACCCATGCCATCCATTTTCTAGATTTGGTATTAAAGCAGATGATTTAAATGATAGTATATTTAAAAAAATTAGTGGAATCCATTTCCATACTATGTGCGAACAATTTTCTGATACTCTTAGGCGGACTATTGATGTAATTGACAGTAATTTCAATCAATATTTACATAAAATTGATTGGATAAATTTAGGGGGCGGACAATTATTCACCGATTCGTCATACTCTTTAGACGAAGCCGTTAATTGCATTAATAGTTTACACAAGAAGTATGAATTTGACATCTTTGTGGAACCCTGTGAAACTGTTGTACTCAACACTGGCTATTTCGTAGCTAGTGTAATTGATATTATTCACAATGGTATAGATATTGCCATTTTAGACGCTTCTGCAATCTGCCATTTACCAGATATTATCCATTCTCCATATCGTTGCAATATAGTTAATGCTTATTTGCCTAACGAAAAAAATTTCACTTACAGATTAGCTGGTTCTACTTGTTATGCTGGAGATATATTTGGAGATTATTCATTTAATCAACCACTAGATATAGGTAGTAAAATTATATTTATGGATACAGCACCATATACTATGGTAAAAAGTAATCAATTTAACGGTATAAAACTTCCATCATATGCTATTTATGAAAAAGATATGCCTATTAAAGTCATAAAACAATATAATTATGATACTTTTTTATCTATGTTATAAGAGTATCCAAATATTATTTTTAAGCCATATTCTATCGAATAAATGATAATCCCGTATTATCCTTTGTTTTTATACATAATTAGTATATCACCCCTAATCATATAAGTCAACAGAAAATCACTGATTTTTTCCATTATCGACAATATTATCCCTATGATATATAATTTATTCTACCAAGAAATATATAACACAAGGAGAATAGCACTATGATTGAAGTAAAAACAGAAATAAAAAAGTATCTAAAATACTGCTCTTTAGAGAAAAAATTAAGCAAACACACCTTAAAAGCCTATCGTATTGATTTGGCACAATTTATCGCATTTAAGCCTGACATCAGCATTTCAAAAGAAGATTTAACTAAATATATTCAATATTTGCACAAAACATATAAACCAAAGACAATAAAGCGGAAAATCGCCACGCTAAAAGCATTCGTCCACTATCTATACTACAAGGATATAATAGAATTTAATCCCTTTGATAAAATTGACACAACATTTAAGGAACCGTTGCACTTGCCACACACCATTCCGGAAAACATAATACACCAGCTCTTAACCGCCTCTTATCAGAATATATTGACTGCTGCTACCACTCACCAAAAGCTTGTTTCCGTACGCAATACAGCTATTATTGAATTACTGTTTGCCACAGGCGCAAGAATTTCCGAAATATGCTCATTGAAAATAAACAACATAGATTTTGCTTCTAAAACAGTACGAATATTTGGTAAGGGCGCAAAAGAACGAATTTTGCAAATAGAAAACAGAGATGTCATAGCAATTTTAATGAAATATCTTATTTTAATAGATGATTCCACGCAGCCGAACAGTTATCTGTTTCAAAATAACCGTCACAACCGTATTTCAGAACAATCTGTAAGAACAATCATAAGAAATCTCGAAAAGCAGATTGCAGCGCCATTACATATTACACCACACATGTTCAGACATTCCGTAGCAACATTACTGCTTGAAGAAGATGTTGATATTCGTTATATACAAAGAATACTAGGACACAGCTCCATCACAACAACTCAAATATATACTCTTGTCACCTCCTCAAAGCAAAGAGAAATACTCCGCACAAAACATCCAAGAAATAAAATCCACATAACGCGATAATTCAAAAAAATCCTGTTGTTTATTGACATATTTTAAAATATAATGCATAATTATCAAATAGAGGAATAAGCTCTAAAACCAAATTTATAACGAAGGAGTGACCAACTATGAAAATCACACGCGACAACAATAACAATGTATCATATACATTGGAAACAAACGACATCTATGCACAGCAAATTATCGACTACTGGACGCCTGAAAAAAAGGCGAAGGCAATACCCATTATGCCCTGCATAGAAGATGAAATTGAACAGCCCAATATAACAACAACCGACCCCGAAATAGCGGATTTAAAGCAAATGCCTTTCAGCGCAGGCGGCAAACTGTTCTTTTCAGGAGATGGCAAAAACTATATTGCCAGCGCCAACATTATGGAGCGTAGCAATCTGTTAGTGACGGCAGCTCATTGCGTTCAAAACAAAGATACAGGAATGATTTATGATAATTTTCTTTTTGAGCGCTGCTATGACGATGGCAAATCATCAGAAAAGCTAACCTTTAAAACTGTTGCCTTAAAGGAATATTGGCATAGCGAAAAAACATGGAAGTGGGATTATGCTATGGTGGTTCTTAATAGTAACTCAACTATTGAATCCCCTCTTAAATATTCTACTGAAAATATTGAAAATAAAACTATAACGGCATTCGGATACCCCGCAAACTATTATGGTGGAAAACAAATGGTGTTTGTTAAAGGTGATGCCGCCCGACGTTCTGATTATACATGGTTAATCAATGGCTGTAAAATGCGCGGCGGCAGTTCCGGCGGAGCATGGGTACTGGAGGATAATAAAACGATTGTCGGAGTAAATTCCTACGGTCCCGTATCAGAAGAATATGCTTATGAGGGTTCTCCGATATTTGACGAAAATTTTGAAAGTTTATATAACTATGTACTGACTTTAATGTAAGGAGTGATTTTAATGGAAAATATAAGATATATAAAGCTAAAGAACAAAGGCGGTTTTGTAGCAAAAATTACAGTGCAATATAAAGGAAAACACACTGACGAACATGGAAACGTCAGCTATGACGCTGAATGGAAAAGCTGGCATTCTGACGGTTACAGAGATATTTGCGCCGCGGCAGAACGCACCGTTGACCTTACTGACTCAGATATTCCGGACGGCTCACAGGTAAGGCTAAAAGCTGTTATAGTAGCGGGAAGAGATCATACTGCATCTGAACAATACATATACAATAAAGAAAGCTCTAAAATGGCTTTTTATAAAGTCAGCGGTACAACATATATCAATGATAAGCTAGAACTTATTTCTTGCAAATAATATGCAATGGCTCAATTCCTTAACGGAATTGAGCCATTTTCTGCTTTTACCTCATTTTTCTCAGCATTTTACCGTAGACGAGTTTTTTCTCATAATTGAGCCGCTTTATAAGTATTTCTACCCTGTCGCCCAACCGGAAATCACCGTCATAGTGCATTGTGTCATACGAACAAAGTACATCGGTCACGTTATCGCTTAATCGGCAGAACACACCGCCGCCGTATTTGCCTACAACGGTAGCAATCCTTGTTGAGCCGATAGGATGACGTGTTTCCACACCCTCAAACGGATGCGGCATTGTTTCTTTCATTGAGAGCTTTAAAACTCCCTCTTCCGGAATAAATTCCTTAACTTTTGCCTTTCTTACCTCGCCCGGATGTACTAATTCCCTTACGTCCGATACCATTGTGTAGTTTATATCGCGCTGATGAAGAACCACATCATAACCGCAGTAATTCAGCACACATACATTTCTGCCTACTGATACAACGTCAGTATCAAGAACTCTGTCCATCAATTTACGTCTGTTTGCCGCTTTCTGCATTTTTTCAAGCGCAATCTTTCTTGACGCTATTGCAAAGTCATTTTCGCGGTCTATATGTGTAATCACAAAATCAAGCTTAGCTCCGCACATTGAGTGCAGAACATATCCGCCGTCAGGTACAGAAATAAGAAACATTTCCGGTTCGGGAATAATTATTTTAATGCGGTATAGGATTACAATCACGCACCTTAATTTCTCTTTTACAGATTTTTTCTTCCCCTCGGGTATGAACTCAAACTCGTGGTAGTCCACACCTGCCGCTTCACCGCGCATAACACTATGACTTCGGTAAGACGCATATATTGCCTGCCATTCGTCACGTTCCTCGGGAGTCAAGTCTTTATCAAGCTCCGCGAGATTTAATTCGTTAAATTCCATTTCTTTGTCCTCCTTTATTTTTTAATATATAATTATATTCTTCCGGCATTATCCGAACATCAAAAAAACACCGCCTATCCGTCCTAAGATTGACAATGCCGCAAAAACATATATTATCGCTCGTAGAATACTACTTTACTATCCGCCGCAAGCACAAAAGAGCAATCAGTATCAGGAGTTATCCTGCTCATTTGCTTTTTATCCTGTATCACGAATATCCAAGACGGAGGATGTGATATTTTATCAGCGCTATCCGATATATTTACTGCATATCCGTTCACATACTGTACAATTATATCCTCTCTGCCGATTTCAACAGGCACAATATTTATCTCCTGCTCATTCTTTTCGTCAGCAGTTATGTAAAACCGAAGCAATACAGTATTATCGCCCCTTTCAAAATCTTTGAGGTAGTCCAAGAACTGAAGCATTATATCAAACGCCGTTACCATATACTCGTTTATCCTTCCGTATGGTAATATCACCGTATCCTCGCCCCTGTACGGGACAATTTCTATCTTGTCAAACCTCCGTAATTGTTCAAGGTATCCGTTTATGTTATACAAATGCGGCTCCTTGAAATGTTTCACCAATGCTTCAAGCTGACGCACAAGCAATCCGTCATATTCTGCGAGTAATTCAAGTATGTACTTCTGGTAAAGATTAAGATACACCGTTAATCGCCTCCTCCTCTGAAATGATTTAGATATGGGTCAAGATGAGTTTCGGTAAAGTCCTCAGTCAAGCAGTTAAATATAACGCTCATAACATAACCCGTGGGATTTTTAGTGTCTCTCATGTTCTTGTGCATTTTATGCAATGCGCTCTCCAAAACCGAATAGTCAAGCTCGCATAACCTGCTTCGGACATTTTCGCCCGGTAATACGCTTGTGCCAATTTTTAATTCACGGCAGTAGAACAGACGCTCCACAGCATCATAAAATATTCGCCGTATATCCTTGTCAAAGCATTCAAGCTGACACTGCGCTAATATCTTGTTAAATAATTGCCTGTCCGTTATTACTGACTGACTATTATCAATATGGTTAATATCAGTCTTGTTACTATTAGTATTATTAGGGTGCGCTTTTGACGCTTCTTGACCTGTCATTTCGGTACTTCTTGAGATGTCATTTTGACGCTTCTTGACCTGTTGTTTTTGCGTATCACATTCTAACATTTCTTCTGTATCCCCAACTTCATCCGATTCCAGAGCTGTCATTTCTGCGCATCTGGCATTTTCTTCATCTACAAAATTCCGCGCCTGATGTTCAGACACTTCCGGTTTAACAATATATATCCGATTCGGTTTACCTTGTCCCACACGAACATCCATAATCAATCCCTTTTCCACTAATTCCTTAAAGATATCCGTTGCTTTTTTATTGCCAACACCTAATGCCTCAGCTAATTTTTTTCTTTTAAAATTTAAGTATACCTCTCCATTTGCATTTATCCAGCCATTTTTCTGAGATAATGATAACCTATCATATAGTCTTGCATATGCCAATTTTGCCGCAGAGGACATCTCTATATATTTAGGGTTTGAATAAAAAGCCTTCGGTATTCTGTAAAAATCACATTGTATTAAATCATTTATTTTATACACAGTCATATAAATCACTTTCCTCTCTTAAACTTATCAATCATACTTTGCGCCGTAAGAGGTCTTGGGTCGAAATCCTCCTCTTCAACGCTATCATCAAAAGCATTTATTTGCCGCTTTGTATTCGGTTTCGCTGATGCTGTAATTATCTCTACTTTCGCCAAATCAAACGGGCTTTCTTCAACATCATCTATATCTGTAAATTCATCCTCATACGAAATATTGTCCGTATCACTCATACTGTGTTCTTCATCATACCGCCATTTAGGAACATACTCCGTTATTCTTGTCCGCTTCAGCTTATGGAACTCACTTAATTCATCGGGTATTATTTTCATAGCCTTCAGCGGTTTCTGACCTCTAACAAGAATAAGACACTCACGGTTATCCATGTGTTCTATTTCATCGGGATACATCAGCGGACGTGTAGCATTTGACGTGTTTTGCTTGTACCCGTTAACCTGCCTTGTTATAGGCGAAAACAGCGGTGTCTGCGGCGCCATTGAGCTTGTTGTCCGTATCGTAATATTACCGCATTTCTTTGAGATAAACTCACTTGTCATCTGGTCGTTACAGCCGAGCATAATCTGTGTGTCACAGTTGCCGACTATCTCCTGCCATTCGTTTACAGGGTATCGGTCTGCCATCTGCGCTGCGCTCTGAGCGGCAATCTGACAGTTGATACCTCGTGAACGAACTGTTGATATAGTTTTTTTAAAATCAAGCAATCTACCTATATTACAAAACTCTTCTAATACCATATTAACCTCAACAGGCAAGCGTCCGCGCTCATCACCGTGTTTTCGGGCATAGTCTGATAATTTCTTAAACAGCAATGAAAAAAACAGCGAGCTTAAAAATTCCAAACTGCTGTCTTGGTCTGATATTATACAGAAATAGGCGCATGGTCGTTTGCCCGGCAATTCAAGGTCTATTTCGTGGTAGCTCGTTATTTTCTTAACTAATTTGTTTTGAAATACATTTAATCTCGAACCTAAACCGATAAAAATATTTCCCCAAAGATTGCCCGCAGCCTGTTTAAATATTCCGTAGGGTGCGCGTGCAGGGTGGTCAAGCGGTAAACGCTGCATTTTTGCGTCAAGTTCCTTTTGTCCGTCATGCGATAGCATATTATATATGGTATCAAGCGAACGCTTTTGTATAGGAAGAAGCTCGCCCGTTACAGGGTCTTTCAATGTATAAACGTAATGGATAAGGGCAACAAGTAAATTCTTTTCCGCTTTATCCCAGAAATCAGCTTTTTGTCCCTCCTCAGAGGTGTTGCGGATTATAACCTCCGCAACCGACTGCACCATATCAATATCACCGTCTATTTCGCCGAGACAGTTCCATGCGTCCGAATTTTCCATATCCAAAAGGTTAAACATCTTTACAACATAGCCTTCTTCTTTTAAATATTCAGCCATCTGTTCAGCCATTTCCGCTTTTGGGTCAACTATTATCATACTTTGCATTAGCTTTGCTGTCTTTAATATAAACGGCTTTATAAACCCCCTTGACTTACCCGAGCCGGACGCACCGTATATCATTATGTGTTTATTCAAGCCATTATCAGCATTTAAGCCAAGATATTCATAAAATCCGCGTCTTGCAAGCTTACCGAGTATTGCTCCCTCCACAGAATCAGCCGTGCCTATCAGAAAAGTTTTCTTCATATCTTTTCTATCCATCCAGCCCGAAGTACCGTGTGTACCCTCATTAACCGTATAGAAATTACGCTCGTCTTTTTTTATCTTAACACCCGTTATGTACTGTAACCAATTCTGTTTTATAAGCAAATACATTATGAGGATAAAAAAAGCTATACCTAACCCCTGCGGAGTGAATACTGCGCCAATACATTTAATAGGATTTAGCGTAAACATCTTTCCATCCGTATTTGTCATAAAGTTATACAATGCGCCTCTGAATGACGCAACTACCATACCATATAGATACAGTCCCGTTAAAGCCATTACGGAATATATAATCCAATGCTCTTTTATTTTATATACAAAATGCCGTACATTCTCATTGTACAGCGTCTTTATAAGTTTTATAAGCTTTTTCATATTATTAAATACTCACCGTCCTTTGTACGCGCAGGCTCTATTTTCGTTTCCCCCATCCGTAATTGCGGAAACATATCCGTCATTGTATTATGACGTACAACGGTAAATTTCATCTGGTTAGGATATTCAAGATACACCGCCATGTGCTGATATATTGCTTTCTGATGCGCAAGACATATAATATTTGGAATAATTCCGCTTAACAAAGACTGCTCCAGCGAGTACCTTACTCTTGTAATATTTGTGTCCATAGCTGTTATACACGCTTTCCCTCCACAGACCGCATCAAATCGGCTCAGCTTTACAGGTACATTGTCCGTGTCACCAAACATTGCCGCTATATCCTTTTTATAATTATCTATACACATAAGCTTTATCTGCATTATTCCGTCCTTATCCATAGGCAGTAAATAGAAATCATACTGCCATCTTTCCATAAGCTCCGAGAACGGAACAATGCCCCGTGTGATTTCAGGCTTTTTCTCCGGCATAAGATACCCTATAAGTCCCTCCACAGTTTCCGCCGCGATTATTATCGCCACATTTTTTATATTTTCTATATGTGAAATCATACTAAGGAATGTCTGTTGTTCAAAATCAGGAAATGCACCGTCCGCTATATCGTCTGTATAGTACAGAACATACGCCGTATCACCTATACGGAGTATCCCGTAAAATACTGTCCCTGCAAGAACCTTGCTTTTCATTTCCGAGCGTATAGTCAGGCTTGGTATGTAGATACAATCCTCCCTGCTTAGTCCCTGCACTGTCCCTGCATAGATATTTATACCAGCCCCATAAAGCATTGCATTTAGTTTCGCATTTATAACACGTCTGTTAAATGTATTTCCTTTCTTATGCGGTCTTGCATCGTCAGGAAATTCATAGCCTGCCCTTAATAATATATCCCTGCCCCGTCTTGTCAATCTGCTGAATTTACACCCTCCGTTTACATATTTCAAGTATCCGCTTTTTGCCAACCTGCCCGATACCTCGCTTTTTAATATCTGCATTTCAAATATCCCTGCAAGTCCGCACGGCATATATCTGGCTAATGCACATAGTTTTAAAAACTCCAATTCCTGACTATCTAAAATCATTTTTGCACTTCCCTCCTTACTACGGTGCAGAATTTTTTTCTGCACATGATGTCTGCTGCCGTTAAATCCTGTAATGACGCTTTCTTAACGCATATAAGGGCAGGTGCATTTATATATATGGTATGACGAGGGTACGCCACTAACCAAAATTCAAAAATGCACCTGCCCCCACCACATTTTACAGCAAATCATTCGACAAATAATTCATAAATTCGCTCAACTGCGTCTGCGGAATAACATATATATGACAGGCGGGAGTGTCGGATATTTTAGAGAATAACCCAATGTCAAGCCTGAACTGTTCGTCGTCCTTAACCACTCTACCCTTGATTGCGTTCGGTATCATCTTCCACGACTTATTGTCTTGATCGTATACCTCCCTGTTGTCATAATCACAATATTCCACAATCGCCAAAAATGCCTTGTCGAACATCGGCAGGGGCTTGTCGCATTCTTCTAATAACCGCGTCAGCGTATCCTGTATATAGCTGTTCGTCTTATATCTGCAATTCGGGAGCAGTGTATTAAGCTTTATATGCAGCCAGCCCTCCGCTGTAACCTCTATCTCACCCGCAACCTTTGAGATTATTTTTTCTTTCTTCCCATTTTCCGAAAAAGGCTTCATAATACGGTATCTGTCAATAACGCATCTTGCAGTAACACACGCCGATTCCACCGTATCAAGAATATCGCCGAGCCTTTTGTCAATGACCTGTTCTGATTTGCTTTCTGACATACTTACCCTTGATATTGCCTGTATTGACCGTATCAGCGTTTCCTGCACATATTTCAGCTCTTTCTTTAAGGTGTCCATATTAGTCATCATATTGTTTTCGTTCCTCCAATTTCCGCCTGCGCTTTTTCTCCAAATCAGACCGTTTTGTAGTAATTAAATCATACACATACGGCGACGCCTTAATGTCAATAACAAGCTTGTTTCGGTTAGCGCACAGCAGCGCCTCGCCTCTGTTATTGCGTATAACCTGCATGGCTTCCTCATCAGACAACGATAAATGCTTCTGAACGGTAAACGCCTCGTCCTCTTCAAGCTGGAGAACAAATTTGATACGGGAGTTATTTATGATTGCCTTACCGTATTTTCCATCATCAAGAGCAAAGAAATCAGATATATCCTGCGTCGCCGCTATCGCGCTTCCGCCGTAACCGCGTATTACCTTGAATATCTCCAGAACATAATCCGCCGCAAGCCTGTTGCCCGATGAGCCTATGAGCGTCCACAGCTCGTCAAGAAATATGACCTTTTTCTGAATGCGGCTTTCTTTTGCCTTGTCCCATACAAAGTCAAGAGCGATAAACATTCCCAAAGCCTTCAAATGCTCGTTCATTTCCGAAATGTCAAGCACAATATATTTGTTATCCAAGTCCACATTGGTGCTGCCGCCAAACGCCGACAATGAGCCTACCGCAAACTTTTCTATCATCAGCGCCAAGTCCTTTGTCTTATCCTTTGACAGCAATTCGTTATATAAATCCTTTAAGGTAGGCATTTTCTTAAACCGTCCGTCTTTGTCAAACAGCGATTCGTTATCGTATGTAATACCGAATGTCTTATATGTACGAACAATCGCACCGTCTATGAGATTTAACTCATTCTGCGTGATGTCATTCTTTATGAGCGAGAAGAAAATCATAAGCTTCTGTATCTTCTCCGCTAAAATGGAATCGTTACGCTTATCACCGTGTATTTCATAGTCGGTATTAAGCGTTTTCTTACGAATTTCCATAATATTGATACAATCCTGCGAGGACGGGGCAATTCTTATGTACTTACCGCCTATCCTGTCGCACACCTCAGCGAACTCATGTCCTTTAATCGGGGCTATGATAAACACCTGCACTCCCTGCTGTCTTAATCTCAGCGCTATGAGCTGCATTAAGAATGTTTTGCCCGCGCCGGACATTCCGAGAATACAGGCATTTGCATTTGAATATTTATCTGCATCAAAAAAATCCAGTATTGCTACTGAATTGTTGTATTTATTTAAACCTAAGAAAATACCTTCGGGGTCATATACCTCCAAGGATGAAAACGGGAACGCCGCCGCAAGCGAATCGGTCAAAACATTTCGTCTTGATTTCCGTTCCAAGTCAGCGTCAAGCGATACCGTAGGCAATGCGGACAAAAACCCCTGCTCATGCTTATAGTCGGCGCGCTTGCATACCATATCCATTGACGCGCAAAGTGTTATGACGTCGCTTACATTACGCTCAATGGTTTCTTCATCTTCCGCTGTCACCTCTATGATAGTGGACATATAGTAAAAGTCCTGATTGGCTCGGTTCATACCTTCCTTTAAGTACATTCCGCTGCTTATCGCTGAGTCCAGCTCCTCAAAGTCGGAACGTGTATCGGCTACCTCACGCATTTTACTGCGGTTTATCATTGTTTTCTGCGCTATGCGTGATAAAATCTTGTCCCTCTGCATCCGCTTAAATGAAAATGATATGCCGATATTGTCGCCTGCTTCCACAAGCGAGGACAGCCACGCCGCTTCGTTTCTTGTACGATAACCATATCCGGCTATGTATAAATACGCGTGATAAATCCCATCTACTACAACATAGTCACGGCTTCCGTTATCAACCGACGACGGGGCTATTATATCAATAGCAGTTGTCTGTCCCGTCCATATCGGCTGTACCTCCGGCTCAGGCTCGGTGAATACCTTTTCGCGTTTTGGTCTTTTACTGAAAAAACTTCCTTTTGGTTTTTCCTCCTGCGCTATGATGTCATCCTCCTGTATATCGGTATTTACCGTAACATTCGGCTCATAGCTCGGTATATCGGCATCTATATTATCCGTTTCGTCCGCTGTATCCTCCTGTATATTTACAAAGCGTCCAAACGGCGTCTGCCGCAGTTGTTCATCTGTTATCTTATTACTCATTGTTTCCTCCTTAATTATATATTTTATTGCAATAAAAAATTGCCACTGTTAAAAGTGACAATTTCATCATATTATATTATTCTTATTCTACATATGCTCTGATAGCGTCCTCTACTGTTGAGTTCAGCGTTTTGTTATGTGACGCGGCAAATTCTGCAAGATTTTTATGGAGCATCGGTGATATTCGCACATTAAAAGTCCCTTTATATGTCTTTTGAGGTTCAACACCTTGTTCAGCGCACATTTCAAGATAATCGTCAACCGCCTCTTCAAAATCAGCCTGCAAGCTTTCTATGCTGTCACCCTCATACGAAACAAGACCGTTAATCCCAATTACTTTACCGTACAGAACCTTATCTGATGAAGAATATTCTACCGTTCCCAAATAATCTTTATACTCTAACAGATTACTCATATTAAATCCTCCCTTTCTAACACTTCTGTAATTTGCTTTATCTGATATTCTAATAATTCCTTTCTCGGATGCGGTTTATGCAGAATAACAGGAATATCGCCTTTCATAAACTTTACTCTTGAACCGCTTGTTTTGCCTTTATTAGACATCACAAAGCCCAGCGCTTCCAATAAGGTTTTCATCTCATCAAAAGTAAAATCTTTCGGATTGCTTTTTAATTTTGCAATTAGTTTTTCTTTCTTACCCAAAGTATTCACCTCATACTATTATTATATCACAATTTTCAAAAAATGCAACTGTTTTTTAGTCGCATTTGTTTTTTGAAAAATTTAGTATATAAAGCAGCTTCATTTCTGAAACTGCTTTATATACTATTTATTCTGTTTTATTATCGGAATTGCGTATAATCTCCTCGGCTTTTATGCAGCCGTTTTGCTCCCATTCCTCAAATTCCGTCATACATTCTATAAGCGGGTCATTCCGCTGTTCTGTGTTTTCCATTTTTCCACCTGCCAGTATAAAATCATTTAGATGATATTATACCACTAATACCGCTAAAAAGCAAATATACTTTTTATTCCGCAGGGAAATAGAACTCTACATTGTACGTTATATTACATTTATTATACATACAATGCGATGCATAATAGAAAAACTCCAGCTTACTGTACTTACCCTGTTCAAGAGTACCCGTCATAGTAATACCATTACTCACATCGCGCTTCTCTATCAGTTCCCATTCGCCCGTATGAACATTAAAGCCCCGTACCTGTCCGTAGTCATTACCGCTATGACCGTCCACGGCTGGTACGTCAAACTCATACTTTGAAATGGTCGCGCCGTCAATACCCTCTTCAACAATACGGCTTTCCGCATCTACAAGCTCCATACCTCCGCCGCTCATTTCGTCAGCGGCAAAGAACACTACCGCTGTCGCCGGCGATTTAAGCCCCGCCGTATCAATAGCTCTGCATCTGATAATATGCTTTCCGATTGGGTACGTCCCGTCGTCTGTCACGCCTTCCCATTCAAAATGCACCGCGTCACCGTCAGGATCGGTTGAGGTTGCGGTCAGCGTCATACTTGAACCGGGTGCAATACTTATAGTGTCGGGGTCTCTGTATATTGTAGGCGCTTCCGGCGCACTGTTGCTTATTGTTACGTCAACCGTGTACCAGTCTGAAAATTTACCGTACCGGTCTTTTGCGCGTACCTTTACATACGTTGTGCCGATAGGATAATAATCATTGGACGGCTTGTTCTGATACTCATATCCCATAATAATATCACCGTCAGGGTCAACAGCGGACGGGGACAGCGTTGTATAATACTTCCCGTTACTGTATCTGCGCGTCTTATTTACCGACACACCGCTCACATACGGCGCTGTGTTATATACCTCAATCGGTATGGCATATCGGAATACCTTTTCTGTTTCGTCCTCTATATATGCGATAAGCTCATAGCTGCCAAGAACATTAAACGCTGCCGATATACTGCCGCTTGAAAAATTAAATGTACCATAGTCGGTCATATTAACAGGCGTTCCGTCCTTTTCAAGCTTCCACTCGATATTCTGATTACCCCATTTTGACACGCTGTAGCTTGCACCGTAGCTGCTGTCTATGTGCATATTCCTTGCAAGCGAGGTTGTCAAATTCGGCTTCGGATATACCCTAACAAGCGTTGTAAACTCGCGCTTTTGTCCGCCTGCGTCCGTTGTTCTTGCAATAAGACGGTATGTACCGTAGCTCTTAAAGCTTATCTGTCCGCCCGTTTTCGATAACAAGCCTGTGCAGTAGTTGGTATAAAGCACTTCGCTGCCGTTATTCTTTGAGATGTACCAAGACACAGAATTAGGCGCGTTCTTAAACGCCGCCGTAACCGTTACAGGCGTATCGGTATGCGTAATCTCCGGCACAATAATATCCGCTGAAGGCATATTGTATATATTTATACTTTCACTTGTTATCGCAGTATTGCCAGCCTTGTCCGTTAATTCCGCATACAGTATATACGTCCCTGTCTGATTAAATGTTATCTGTCCGCCGTCATTTGTCAGCGCACCGTCAGCATATTCCAGATAGTTTTTCTTTGCCGCGCCGTTTTTGGATATGTACCACTGTATTTTATCCCAGTCGCCGCCGCTTACTTCCGTAATAACCTTATTGCCTATACCAACATATCCGGTTTCGGATATATCTATGCTGATACTCGGTCTGCCGTATATTGTTATATTACACGATTTCTCTTTTTTATTGCCCTTCCTGTCCGTAAGAACAGCATATACCGTGTACTCGCCGCCCTGTGAAAAGTATATATTGCCGCCGTAATTACTGAGCGTGCCTGTTACATAGTCATTATACGGTTTTTTCTCACCGTTTTTCTCAATATACCACGCAATTTCACTGTCGCCTATATTACTAAGCCTTGTGCTTACGCGCACAGTTTCTTGTATATACACGGTTTCCTTGTCTATATCAAGCTCCATTTCCGGCGCGTCCGTTACCGTTATCACAGCCTGCTCTGTATATGTCCTGCCCGTCTTATCTGAAGCTATAGCATACACCGTGTAAATGCCTGTTTCCTTAAACGTAAGCTCACCGCCGGAATTGCCCAGAGAACCGCCTGCGTGTTTTAAATAATTCTGCTTTTGGGCGCCGTCCTTGGATATATACCACGATATATCGCCTGTATTTTCGGTATCAGCTATGATTGTAACCTTTTCATCAGTGTATGCTTCATTTGTACTTAAAGCTAATTCAATACGGGATACTTCATACACCGATATGCTTTTTTCATACTTGAATTTTCTGCCCTTTTCATCTGTCACAGCCGCTTCCAGAGTATAATCGCCGGACTTATTAAAGCTGATACTGCCGCCCTTATCCGTTAAGCTTCCTGCAGCATACTTTGTATATTCCTTGCCGTTTATTGTCCATACAATGCCTGTGCCTGAAACGTTGGATATATCAATATTTGTATTGGTATATGTGTATTCGGGCATTTCAAAGCTTGGCGTCAGTGACGGATATATCGTTATCGGTTCTGAAGCAAATGTATATTCCTTTCCGTATTCGTCTGTAACTAACGCCTTTACGGAATATGCGCCGCTTTTGCTGAATCTAACCGTACCGCCTGTATTCGCAAGCGTTCCTGCTGCATAGGTCTGATACGGTTTATCGTTTATGTACCATTCGGCATTGAGATTTGACATATTCTCATTTTCAGATACCACCGCTATCTCCGTATCGGTATAGCTGTATTCAGGGATTTCTATACGCATCAATGGCGGGACAATAATCCGTATCTTTTTAGTGCAGCTATATGTTTTCCCTGCACGGTCAGTCACAGTCAGCGTTATGTTATATACTCCTTTATCCTTAAAGCTTACCGCGCCGCCCTTGTCGGTCAGTGTACCGTCTGCATATTTACCGTACTTTTCAGACTTTCCGCTATCCTTTGAAATTGTCCACTCACTTTTATAGCTGTTGTCTGATGATATATTTACTGTTTCGCCTGCATATCCGTATTCAGGAACAGTAAAATCAATTTCAGGAGTGGCATTTATCATTATATCCTCCGAGTATGTAAATACCCGTCCCGTTTCATCCGTCACTTTGGCAATAAGCGTATAATCGCCTGTATTGGTAAAGGTTATATTTCCCCCGTCGTTTGTCATTGCCCCCTGAACATACGCGCTATAATCCTTTTCTGCTTTTCCGTCTTTGGATATGAGCCACTGTATTTTAAGGCTTCCAAGCTCGTTTACTTTCGGAATAACCGTTATGTTTTTATCCTTATACCCGTACAGCGGCAAAGGATATTCCGCTCCGCTGTCTGCTGAAAAGTCAACCTCCGGCACAGGATACACCTTTATAATTTCCGAGCTGTATTCAAAAACACGACCAAAGCTGTCCGTTACAGACGCTTTCAGTATATAACTGCCCTTGTCCTTAAACCGTATTGTGCCGCCTTCGTTCTGAATCGTACCATCTGCAAGCTCTTTAAATTCGCCATTGTCCTTTGATATTTTCCAGACAATATCCAAACCGTCAGCTTCTATGATATTCGTCTTGATTTCAGTATTTATGTCAGTATGCGTATTTTCAGGAACCTCAAACCCTATCTGCGGCACAGAATAAATATCGGTCTTTGCGTCATATCTGTATTCTCTGCCCGTTTCATCTGTAATACTTGCTGTTACGGTATAATGACCTTTTTTCTTAAACCGTATTGTACCGCCGCTGTTATCGAGTTTTCCGTCGGCATACTCACTGTACGGTTTGTCATTTATATACCATTCAATATTAAGGCTGTCAAGATTTTGCACATCAGGCTTAATGAGAATATCGCTGTCCGTATATGCGTATTCGGGCAAAGCGTTATCCCCGTAGCTTAAAACAGGTACTTTATACACCTTAATTGTCCGAGATGCTGTATATTCTCTGCCTGCGCTGTCCGTAAACCTCGCCGTTACGGTATAATCACCGTCTGTCTTAAAACGGATACTGCCTCCGTCAGCGTTAAGTATTCCGTCAGCGTATTCGGTATATTCCTTTTCAACGCCGTCCTTTGCTACGCTCCATCTTGTGTCCGCCGCGTCAATATTTACATACTCCGCTGTGATATTAACATCTGTATCTGTATGTGCTGTCTCCTGCATTGTAAAGCTCATCTTTGTAACAGGCATTACCTTTATATTCTTTGAATATTCAAAGCTTCTGCCCGTTGTATCAACAGCGGATAATATTAAGGTATAGCTGCCGCAATCACTTAGCTGAATATCCCCGCCATTCTCATTTAATACAAAGCCTGTATATTCGGTATATGGTTTCTGATCACCGTTATCCTTTGAAAGATACCAGCTTACATCATAACCGCTTAAATCTGATTTCTGCGCTACGGGGAAAACATTGTCCGTATGCACTGTATCAGACGTTTCAAAAATCAGTTCCGGCACAGGATATACGGTTATCGTTTTACTATCCTTAAAACTGCGGTTTGCTGTGTCGGTAATTTCATATTCAAATGTATAGCTGCCGCTTTTTTTCAATATTACGGTGTTATCATTCCCGTCTAAGCTTCCGTCTATATGTTCGGCTATATTCTCTATCGGCTTACCCTCAAACAGAACATTCCATTTAGCCGCACCGTCTGCAGGCTCTTTATCCGTATTTGCGGATATATTTATTTGGGTGTCTGTATGCGTATATTCGGGTATTTGGATATTTACGTTTGTTGTATCATACACCGTTATATCCTTTGAATACTCATATTTTATTCCTCTTGAATTTGAAGCTGATGCACAAATACGGTACTTGCCCGCTGTCTTAATACGGAAGCTGCCGCCCTTATCGGTAAGCGTTCCGTCTATGTATTCGTCAACCGAAACAGGCTCATATTCCTGTGCTTCGTCCGAATACCGCTTTAATATCCATTCTATTGATTTTACATATTTATTTTCGGTTGTAAATTCAATCACGGTATCCGTATGCGCTGTGTCGGGGATTGAAAACTCAACCTCTGCCTTTCTATTTGACGAGCCTCCGCCTCCGCCGCGTATTACTCTCGGCGTCGGGCTTGGCGATGGATTTTGCGTAGGTTCAGGTGTGGCGCTTATTCCGCTTGTCTTAATATCCCACGCTATACAGAATATTTTAAACACCTCGCCGCGCGTTATATTTCCGTATGGTCTGACCGAATTATCAGGATAACCGGAAATAATATCGTACTTTTTCGCTGTATTTATGTACCCTTTATCCGATTCGGAAATCATATAATCGTCCACATACGAAGTGGATTTAGTTTCAAGCTCAGCCTGTCCTGCAAGGTCAAGCCATCTTAATACATACCGTATCATCTCAATACGGGTAAGATATTTGTCGGGCATATATTCCTCGCCGCTCTCGTCCGTAAGGATTATCCCCTTATCAACAAGTCTTTCAATATCCTTCTGCGCCCAATGTCCCTGTATGTCATTAAAGGACAGCGTATTAACATATTCTTCATCATATGTTCTTGAAATCATAGCCGCTATTTCAGCGCGTGTAATGTTATTTTCGGGAAGTATATTCCCCTCCGGCGTTCCGAACAGAATACCCTTATCGGTAAGCTGTTCTATATATTCCGCCGCCCAGTGTTCGTCTGTGACGTCGTTATATGACACAGCCGCAAACGCTTCCAATGCTGATGACAGCATTACAAAAGCTAACAGTATTGACATTATTCGTTTCATTCTTTCACGCTCCTCGTTGTATTTAATTAAAAAAATCCCTCAGTCAAGAGAGATTAAAATGTATTCGTGTCCATTGTATGCACCTCGTCATACATACCGCCGATTTGTCCCGGCTTCATGGATTTTGCTGTGTATTTGTTTATCATTGCAAAGAATAAGTCTGTTAAAAATGCGTTATCCGATACCTCTAAAACTTCCATACCGCATTGCGCCAAATATCGTCTTGCCTTGTACTCCTCATCCTCCAGATAGCGTTTTGCGTCCTCGAAAGTATATGCCTTGTCAAAGCCCTTCGGTGTGAAGTCAAATGCTATGAAGAACCGCTTTTTAACCGCCACGTTATATGACAACTGCTCAACAAAGCTCATTTCATCGGCTATCATATTCCTGCACTCATCATTGTTTTCCGTTTCCAGAAAACCGCCCAGACGTTCAAGGTATGTTGATATGTCCGCTTTCTGCGTCAGCACCCGTATCTGCATATTATCGGGTGCAATCTTTAAATAGCTTGCGTAGTAGTAGATTATATTCTGCTGCTCCGTTTCCGATTTTAAATAGAAATTAACAGGCAAAACCTCTATCACCTTGACATACCGCCCGTCCTTCATTACGATAACACCGTCTTTAAATTCCTTTACAGGCAGCCACTTCTGCGTGCTGCCCTCGTAGTATTCAATTTCCTGCGACCGGTCCTTTGAAAATATATCTTTTAGCTTCAAGTAACCTCACCCCTATACTCTAATATTTTTCTGTTTTTCCGCCATTGCCACCAAGTACGGACAAATATACTCAGCGGATCGTCGCGTATCCCCATAAGCGCAAGCCCGCCTATCGGTATAACGAACACGGACGATAATATAATCTTCCATGTAAGTCCCACGGGACATAGCTTAAAGACAATAAAGGCAAAGGGAAGCGCGAGTATAACCGCTTCCACTACATTTCGCGTAGAAAAAAAGCCCATTATCTTGCCGCTGTCCTCAAAATTAGCGGGAATTAAAAAATCGTTCAATATTGTTTCCTCCCTTCATTAAATTAAAGGCGCCCGTAACTATAAAAATGACTGCGCCAATAGCTTGTGTCTATTGATGTGTACTGAATAGGCGAGCCGCAATGCAACATTCGATTTTGCCCTACATATATTCCGATATGCGTTACCGTTTCGCCCGCATTGTACGTTCCCTGAAAAAACACCAAATCTCCCGGCTTTGCTTCGCTTGCCGATACCCTCGTACACTGGTTATATATCCCCTGCGCTGTCGTTCTCGGCAGGTTATGTACTCCGCTGTGCGTATATACCCAGCAGACAAAGCCTGAACAGTCAAAGCTTGTTGACGGTGATGAGCCGCCGAATACATACGGATAGCCGAGATATTTCTCCGCTTCATTTATAAGCTTCGCAAAGGTGGCGTCATTATATGCCTCCGACGGTATTCCGTTATTCGTGCCGCCTGCTATTATAGGCAAATCAGGGTTATTGCTTGCCTTTGCCTGTCTTATGGTATTTACCATAAGCGTTACCCAATTCTTTTGGTCATCGTCAAAGCCATACTCGTTCATTACTTCGTCTGGAGTTTTGCCCTGCATTTTATCAGATGAAATAGAGCTTTGCGACATTTTCATTATATCCTGCTTATTATTTACAGCGTCAATGGATATAAGCCAGAGTTTGTCCTCCTCGCTCAAATCGGTATCATCATAACAGGACATAAGATAATTTGCGTGTTCGTGTCTTGCCATAAGCTCGGTATCTTTCAGACTTCCCCAATTAAAAAGCACCTGCGGAAGTGAAAAGATAACCAATATCGGAATCATAACTATGAGCATTATTGCCGCTATAATCCCTGCTATAACTTTAGGTGATAGTACCTTTGTAGCTCCGCTTGCTACTGCCAAGAAATCCGCTGTAACCGCACCGCGCACAATCTGCGCTGTCCCGTGAAGCTTATGAGCAATGTTACCCGCTGTCGCTACCGCGTTATTTTGTTTTTCTGCCATTATCACCGCCCCGTTTCTTCCGTAATCTCATTTCATTGGTAGAGTCAATTTTCTTTATCGTCGTCTGCTTATGGTACAGTGTTCTGTCCTGCTTCTTGTTTACAGCGGCAGGGTTATATCTGCCGTTTTTGTATTCGTGATTTATCTGCCTGTGATTATTAACTGTCTGCTGACGGTTTACATTATCGGTATGCGAATTGTTATTAACACCGCCTGTCATGCTGTTTTTCTGCGTATTTACAACAGAACTTGACTGACCTCCTGCGTTATTTACCGTCTGACCGCCGTTTTGGATATTCTCTGTGTTATGCGATGTGCTTCTGCTTCTGTCCGTACCGCCGCCTTGTGATATATTGGTCTGCGGACTTTCTGTTGATTGCTGTACCTGTGTTACGCCGACGACGGAGCTTGAACTGCGCTCTGTATTTACACCGCCGATGTTATGTACTCCGCCTCCGTTTACACCGATTGCGGGATTTCTTGCAATCGGCGGTCTGTTCTTTGTCCCTGCACCTGACATACCGCTCTTTTCCGCATTAAAATCACTTGTATGACTTGATGTTTCCCTGCTCTTATCGCCTGCCGGATTCGGTTTTCCGTACCTTGCCGCGTGTACCGCCGGATTACCGTTCGGGAACTCGTTATATCTTTCGTCCGTTTCAAAGGTTGAAAGACCGTATTTACCGTATCTATGCGGTTTTTCTTTGTTCTGAGCGTTCTGGTTAAATGCGGACTGATTATTCTGATTTGTTTGCGACTTATTTATCGGTTGTTGAGTTGGTGTACTGTTTCCGTCTGCTGACATATTCACTGTTGACGAAGAACCGCCTGTACGTCCTGCGATTGACGCCGCTGTACGCTCTGTATTTGTATGACTGCCGCTGTTGCCTGCACCGCTCCTGTTATGCCGTCCGTATGATTTGTGCCTTTGTCCGCCTGATGAGCGTGCGCCCGTATCCCTGTTCGCGGATATATTTCTGCCGATAGTTGACGCCATAGTGCGAACTGCTACCATTGTCATCATACCCGGAAGTCTGCTTCCCATTGCATTACCTGTTTGAGCAGGGTTTAGTCCGATTTTGCCGATATGGCTGTCAATTTTCCGCGCCACTCTTGTTAAAGCTATGACAAAGACAAGCCATATAAGGACACTTCCGCTTGTTACATTATCCATTGCGGACAATATCAGCTTCAAGAACACTATATTCATAATCATCATTACCATCATAGAGCCGTACATCCTGCACCAGCCACGAAAAATATCGTTTGTATTCTTGCTTCCGCCCATTGCAAACGCAAGCGGGGCAAAGAAAGTCAAAACAGATGTTACAACATACCTCTCTCCAATCTCAAACAACAACTTAATATATTGAAATATGAGGATAAAGCCTACCACAATCACTATCAGCCATTTTGCGCCCGAACCGATACTGAACATACTCTGGTCGGGTATGGCGAGGCTTAATTCGGGCGGTATCTGTAAAAGCTCGATAACCTTACCCGTTATCCCCATAGCCATATTACAAATCTGTCTTGACGCAAGCAATAGGAATGAAAACACGAATGTTCTGCAAAATATGTGCTTCGGGTCTTCACTCTCAAAGCCTGCGCCGGACATCATAACCTTTAAGGACTGGAACACCATATTTGCTATTAAAAGTCCCCAGCCGAGTGCAAGAATAATATTTGTAATATCCTTTATGACGGGAGCAGTTTTTTCAAAGTATGACATATCCATACTCATAACACCGACTAATTCCTTTGCCGCATATTCCATAATGCTGACTACCATTTCGTATATCCATTCAATCAAGCCTTTCATTATTGGTTCCAGCAATGGCATCACTCCTTTCCTTAGTTATTTCTACTGACTTACTGTATCGTTGCCAAGCCTGCCAAAAGAGGTCTGACATACGCTAAAAATGCGCCTATACCATTGATAATCGCCCACGCGATCCAGATACGTTTGAGCCAGTCCACACTTTGGTCTACCTTCTGCTGATTATTAGACAGCTTCATGCCGACAACACATATCGTCGTCATAAGCGCGGCTAAAACCGTACTGATACCCGCAATCTTGTTATATACGTCAACAATAATGCGGTTTGCGACCTCCCACATATCCTCCGCGTATGCGTTTACGGCAAAGCAAAAGACAAGGTAGATGACAAGCGGAACGGTGTTTTTCAGTATTCTTTTAAGTTTTTTATTCATCCGCTAACCTCCCTTCAAAAATATTACGGCTTTAATGATGTACCCTATACAGAATACAAAGGCAAGCGGAACGCTTTTCTCAGACTTAATGTATCCATACAAAACCGCCGTTACAGTCGTAGGGATAAGAACTAAAGAAAGCTCATAAAGTCCGAGATACGCTCCGGCTGCCGAAAGGAATTTGACATCACCTCCCTTCATACCGTCATATTTCAAGGCAACAAAAAAAAGCGGGAGTGTTAAGAGAAACAATCCCGTTACCTTGTCAAATACAGACGCATTACTGAATACCGATAAGGCATACATACTGAGTATTACGCTATTGGGTATCTCGCGTCTTGTATAATCCGTATATGCCGCATACAAAAGTAATATAGTAAATAGCATTAACTCATTGATGAAAAATCATCCTCATACATATCGCCGTTTATGGTAATAGTCTTGGATAACTTCTTACAGAACTCTATATTGCCGACACCGCCGCCCGAAATATATATATCAAAGCTATGGCTTGCAGGCTCTTCCTTTGTCCCTGCAAGCGCAACATCTGTATATATCTTTCTTGCGCCTGCTTCTGATATGGGACTTTTCGGCAACTGAAAGCCCTTTCCGCTTTTCTCCATAGCGATTGATTTTGACTGTGTGCCAAGCCTGTTTATCACATTCCACGGAATATATACCGTAGCCTTTGTCGGGTCTTTGACTTTACTCGTGGTGCTTCTGCTGTTGCCCCAGCTTGAACAATAATCACCGTCATTGTCAATAAGCTTTGTCTTTATACTGTAATTGACCTTTGTTTCAAAACCGTAGCCCGATTTAAAGGTTGACGGAGTAACCGTTGCATCAGCACTTAAAGTTGTCCTGTATGTAAAGGTATGATAACACGTCCTGTATTTCGGAGTACCGTCACTGTAACTTCCGTATCGGACTCTATGCGAATCTGTTTCCGTCCATTCAATCTCACCGTCGCATACTCCCGATGGCTTTATAATATCACTTCCGCCGCCAGTGCCGCCCGTTGATGGCGGTGGCTTAATACCGTCTTTAGGATAGCACTTTATGTTTAGATATTTTATCGGATTAGCACCGTCAAACTCAACTAAAACAGGCTTTTTATCTCCCGTTTCAGGAATACTGCTATCCGGCAACTGTATGCTCCAGCCTCCATAGTCATACCCTTCAATATCCTGCGGAGTATATGTAATTGTGGTTTTCTTATCTCGCACTACCTGCTCACCCGGTATTGTTTCCTCACTCATAATGCGTCCCGCTTCACTGTCCCAATACCGAACTCTAAGCTCGGTATCAATATATGGATAGTATTCAATGTTCAAGTCCTTAACAGGCATCCACGGAGCAAGCTCTATTCCGACGTCACGCTCTGTACCCGAATACTGAATATCCTGTCCTTCAGGTCGAACATTCCAGCCGCTGTATTCGTAGCCCTCCCAATCAGTGATATGGATATTGGTCTTTACCGTCTGGTCTCCTATCATTTCGCCCAAACTGCGCTGTTCTTCATAAAATACTTTGTTATGCGGAACATCCCAATACTTCACATTCACCTTTGCTTCAGGTGACGCGCTTACAATTACTCTTGCAGTGGCAAAATACCAATACATTCCCTGTGGGAACCATCTGTTTATGCCTATTGACTGATGATTTCCGTTGTCGGACCAAGGGTCAAGCGAGCCTACCTGTGTTGGAACATCACTTTTAACGCATAGAAAAAACGCTGTTTCGCCCGGCTCGGTTAATTCAAACTTTGATGAATTAAGTATATTGTAATTATACTCGTGATAACTGTCGCCCAAAGCTCCGTAGTATTGAAAATCCCAAACCTTGATAGCATTTCCGTCCATTGGATCACTTAAATCCTCAAATACTATGGTATCGCCCACATAGCACTGCATAGCAGGAAACTCGGTACTCAAATCATTATCCGAATAGCTTTCAAGCATATCCTTTATCTCTCCGTCTCGCATACGGATAATACGGAACTTTGCTATTGGCTTTTTTACAGCTTCGCCATATAAATTATATACAGATTGATGGCGATAATCTTTATCTGCATATTCATCACTGTAATCTGCATTTACTGCAATATTTGAGCATAGAAAAACGGCTGTCATTGCGACAGCCGTTAAAGCTTTTCGTATATTCATTTATCAAACCTCCTTAATCCTTTGCGGGATACGGATACTTAAAGGTTTCCGTATAGTGATATTCCTTTACCTCTCCGCTGCATAAACGCTTAACGCTTAATGTAAACTCCATAGGCATTCCGTCCTTTAATTCAAACGTTGTCTTGTTTTCCCTTGTGGTATAGTATTCTGCGCTTACACTAAATATTTCATCACCATTCTTTTTTGCATTTCTCCACTGATTACGATTATGCGTTTCCCAGCCAAGTATTGCACCCATATCTTCGTCATAAATATTAAACTCTGACGGAGTAATGAAATCAATCTTAAATTGGTAATTATCACAATCCGAATAATCTCTGACATTATCCATCGTTATCCAAAACAACTTACCCTCGTATGGATTTTCAGGAAAATGTACTGTCAGTTCGGGTTCGGGAAATGCCACAGGTTCGAGCGGAGATGTTATCGTTACAGTATATGTATTCTCGTCCCAATCCACATCACAATTCAGCATTTCCGCAACAAACCTCAGCGGTACAAATGTTCTGTCTGCTTTTATCATTGCAGGCACATCAAATGTATATAACACACCGTTCAGTGTCGCCCTTGATGATAATATATGAGTAATTATCGTATCCTTACCCTTTACAATAGTTACTTCCTGTTCTCCGCTGTTCCAAGATACATCAGCGCCCATAGCCTCACTAATAAAGCGTATAGGAACAAGCGTTCTGTCTTTATACAGATACGGCTTTGCGTCTGGGAAATCAATTTTATTTCCGTCAAGCGTTACCGTAATATCAGGTGTTTCTTCTGCCACCGCATAGCTTGTGCTTAAAATCGCAAGCATCATCATTGTCAGCAATAAAGTTAAAATCCTTTTCATTGTCTTTTCCTCCTTTTCAAATCGTTTTTAATATAAGTGTTACAAGCTTGTATTCTATTTATATCAGCACTGAGTACCAATGTCAAGAACTATTTACAAAAATGTACTTCCGTAAAAATGAAATCGCATACCTATGCGGTTTTTCGGCATTTTTAGTACAAAACTTTTTTTAAATTTGTTCTTCCGTATTTTTTAAACTGAAAGAAATTTTTGCAGATTGCCGCGTGAGCGGGCGCAGTCGTACACAGGTACTTCAAGCTTGCGAAAGTGGTGATATGCGAAAATTTAATCAGTTTTAATCCATACGAAAATTCGTTGAAGATATATTGAATGGTATCTCAATTTCTCCGATTAAAAATGAGAATAAACTCCTTGCAGTCGCGTACCCTTTCACAGTGAATACTGCCGGATTGCTCGTTCCGTTTACACTGGTGAAATTCAGCCTGTATATAAACTTCCCATCTCTATATTTTCGGTTATAGCTGTCTAAGCCCATATCATCGCCGAGAAATTTATAGAACTTGTTTTTTGCAAGTCCGACATTAAGATTTACTATCTTATCCTGTCTGTACGAATCGCCCATCGCATACTCAACAGCACAGTTTACCGTCCTTTGCAGGTGCATTTCTATTTCCTGCTGCATAATATGAACTCTGTAAAACTCGCCAACCGTTACTATAAAGGTTATCATAAAGAATACAAGTATCATAACCAATAATAGACCGCTGCCCTTTTTCTTTTTTGCAAGCTTTTCTTTTAATTTTATCAATACACACCGCCTCCCAAGATTATAGTCATTACATACGCGGCTGTCAAAACAGGGATAAGCGGCAGGCGCCTGTCCCTGTCAGATTTTCGCACAGCAAGCCACGCATACATTACTCCGCTAAGCACAAACATTGAAAATGAGAATAAACACATATTCCGTGCGCCTATTGCAAGATATATCACAAATATTACATCAAAGTCGGCTTCTCCCACCCATTTCTTTAATATTTTTACCATTAAACATATAACGCCGTAGATTGCCGATGATATGATTACATATCCGATAATATCCGCTTGTATAATAACTCTTGATGCAATACCAAGAGCAAATACAACCACTGTCCCTGCATACAAAAGCCACGCGGGAATTTCCCTGTACTTAATATCCAATACCGAATAGAATACAAGAATTATGAATGTAACTATGTATGTAATATATATCATTTCCAAAACTTCTCACTCATTCCTGTCATTCTGACCTTCATTGGAATAGTAAAGCCTATCGGATCGCGTCCCAATGGAGTAAACACGTCAAAACGATAGCTTGTTGTGCAAGTCACATCAAACGTGTTGCGTAGCTGTATCTTTTTCTGAGCCGCATTGAAATAGCTTGCGCTTACAGACATATTCGCGCCCGCGCCTATGTTCGTGTTATTTTTCAGCGTAGCAAACAAGGCATTTGTATTTGACGTTACCTGTCCCGATATTTCTATCTCACGCACCACGCGTCTGCAGGTATAATTCAAATTCAGATATACGGTAAATATACTGAAAAATGAAACAGCCGTAGCAATCAGCGTGATGAATACAAGCGTTTTGATGATAAGCTCATAATACGCGCTGCCTTTTTTCTTTACTTTAAGAAAAGCAGACAAACGCCTGCTTTTCTTCTGTATTTCTTTTTTCATTGCTTTATATACCGAACGCCGATTTAATCTTAGCGATTACTCCGTCCCAGACCTCCACGATTGCGTCCTGATAGTTTTTCATGAAGAACGCGCCGACTACAACAACAATAAGTATAACGATAAGCCAGCCCGTAATCTGGTCGCCTTCGGTATTCTTAATAACGCGCTTTGCATTTCTCATAAACTTATCCTTTGCAAGCTTTGTTTTTACAAGTAATTTATTCATTCTGTCAAATCCTTTCTTTTACATTATTCCGCCCAAAGAATTAAAGAGGTTTACTCCCACTACATAGAACAGCGTAAATATACCGATAACTACGATAGGAATAACCATCATCTTAACTCTGCCCGGACGTTTATTTAACTCTCTTTGCATTGTTTCATGCGATAATAGCGACATATCGGATAACAAGTGATTGAGCGCCGCCTCCTGATTATCACCTCTGTTTACTGCTATAAGCGCTTTGGTTAGTCGTGACATATAGGCATTGCCCACACGTTTGTCAAAATCCAACATGGCATTTTCAAAATTTCCTGATTTCAAATCAAGAACAAGCACCTCAATATCATATTGAAGTCCTTTTCCTGCTATTGTACTGTAGCTTTCCAACAGCTTTATAACGTCTTTTTCTGTTTTAAGTCCCTGCACAATAGCGCGTATAAACTTAGGCAGCTCGCTTTCTATAAGCTCATCTTTTTCCTTTAAGCGGTCATTGACCTCTCCGAAAAAGTGAAAATACACTATTACTGCTAAGATACATACCACTACAGCCATTGACGGCATTATAGCAACTGCTGCCAATGTACCTATAATAGCTGTACCCGCCGCCATTACGACAGCACGAGCGTAATATTCTTTCGGTGTAAAGATAATCCCTGCACGCTCCAGCTTTATTTTCATTCTCCGTTCCTTGAAATCATCAAGACGGATAAACGGAGCGACAAGCTTCATGACGGGTAGAAGCAAACGCTGATTGAGCGTTTCCGTCATTTTGGTCTTACCTGCAACACCTCTGAGCCTTTGCGTGGCGCTGTATGGCGGAAGCTTCAGCACACTGCTTAAAATGCTGAATATCCCCGCTGAAATTAAAATAAAGATTATTATTATTGTCATATCAAATTCTCCTTTCCATTACAGCGGTTTGTTTATTCTTAACGTCAAAAATGCTGATATTATTGTTAATATAAGCATAAGAACTATAAGCAGCTTTCCGACAAACGTGTTTATAAGAATATTAAACCATTCAGCATTTGAAAAGCGTAGTATTGGTATTATAGAAAATGCCAAGATGATAGACATAAAGTATTCCTTCCATACATTCATCATTACGGTATCAGCCTCTATCTGTAATTTCTTTGCGTCATTCATACCGTCAATGACAGCGGGAAGAATAAACCTCATATCACCCGACTTTTCCTGCGATAACACCAGAATATCAATCCATTCCGAAAAGTATTTGTTGTTGAGCTTCAGTTCCAGACGACGCAAGCCGCGCCGGATATTACTGTCTATAAGCGTTACGTCCGTTATAAATTCAGCAAACGGTCTTTGAACATCAAGCTTTGACAGGTTTTCATTTACTGCCTTTATAATATCGTTACAGCTTATATAGCTGTTAGTTATAAGGCTCAGCGTATTTTCAAGAAGCTCATCCTGATTACGCTTATACCATCTTGACTTGACTTTAAGGAATATGTAAGGGACGGGAATTAAAGCAAGCCCTGTTACTAAGGCGAGTCCCGTATCGGTAAAAAGCATTTTTCCCATACCTATCCCTGCCGCACAGAATACGGCAAGCATAGCGGCAAATATCTTCATATTACTGCCTCCCATTGCTACCGTATTCTGTACCGTTGTAATAATTTGGTCTTTTAATGTCAGCCTGCTGAACCGCTCGTCAACATTACGGAATTTCTCCTCCTGTACCTGCTTAGACAGTGAAATATATGACTTCCTTCTAAACGGATTTATTCCGGTAAATAAAAATGCGCCCGTAAGTAGGAGCGCGAATATCATAATCAATATTATATTTTGCAATCTCAAAAACCTCCCATTACATAAATTGTTTTATAGCGTCCTCGCTTGCGCCGCCATAGCGTAAGCGGTGCAAAAGCTCATCGGACATCTTGCTGACCTTCTTATGATGACCGATTACTTTTTCAATCTGTCCGTCAGTTCCGTATATATTTTTCTCAATCTCGTACTTATACAGGGTATTTCCGATGACCTTACCGCCCTTTATCCCTGTACCCTCAAAAATTTCATCATATACACGCCGCCCGTCAGGTAGCTGTCTTTTAAAGAGAACAATCGGAATAGCCTCCAGAATAAACTCGAGGATTTTATTCTCCGATAATTGAAGTCCCGTTGCAACACACATTGAAAGAATACGGTTATACGCGTCTACCGCTGAATTAGCGTGAAGCGTGGATATGATAACATGACCTGTTCTGCCTGCTTCAATCGCTGTCATAGCTTCTGCGCCGCGCATTTCTGCGGGAATAATCGCATACGGGTGAAATCTTAACGCTTCCTTTAACAAATCGTCCATTGTAATCGGATTCGGCGCATCCTTTGTGAGCGTCTGAACAACTCTGTTTGTCATTCTTCCATTCTCATACTGAGCTATATTCAGTTCCCTTGTATCCTCAATCGTATATATTCTCTTTTTCTTGTCCAGACACGAAATCAAATATGCAAGGTCTGTCGTTTTACCGCTGCCCGTACTTCCTGCAATCGCCAGCGACACACCGTTATTGATACACACGGGCAAGAACTCCAACTCCTCCGGTGTTGCGCTGCCATACTCAATCATCAGCCTGCGTGTTATGACATTTTCCTTTTGCCGCCTTATAGACGCCACTCCGCCCGTTTTACTATCGACACACGGCGGAATGAGCGCCGATATTCTTACACCCTCACCTATATAGCTGTCTACTTTCGGATTGGAACCGTCAATGATAGAGCCGCCAAACCATTTTCTTGATTTTATCCATACAATCGTCCGGCGAAACAAAGGTTTCCTCCAGCAATTCCACTCTGTCGGGATAGATAACCTCGATACAATTCCAAGCATTGATATTAACCTCTTCTACTTCCTCGTTCTGAAGATATTTTGTTAAAATACCGAAGCCCGCCATGTCCTCGTATATCCTGTCTGCAAGCATAGAAATGTTTTTACATTCCTCTACCGACATCTTATTCTGATTAAGATAACGGATTATGAGATTTTTCAGCTTATCGCCTGCCGACGGTGAGTATATAACGTCTATAAGCTCCGCCGAGTGATTTTTGGATATGATATGCCGTATCTTATCCAGCACGTCCTTATATTCCATAGTCTGTTGATTGGAAGTGTCAGAAGTCGTATTGATATTTACCTTGTATATTAAATCATTTATGTTGAATACGTCCATATTACTGTCCCCCTCCCAATATTACCGAGCTTGTCAACGCTTTCATGCCTGATATGTACTCACGTTCCTGCTTCAAATCGTGGAATACAATAGCCTGTCCCGTATTAGCATAGATATTTGCGTTTTCCACATATCCAAGCTCAAAGTCAAAGGTCAGACCGATGCTTGACTTATACGCGGATAAATCGCACGACTTATCGTGAGCGTTTAAGATATGCGCTGTCTTGTATGACAGATTAAGCAAATCAAACACATTTCTCATACTGTCATGCCACAAACAATCCTTTACAGACGGACGGTGAACAACAAGAAGCTTGTCAGCCTCCGTCATTCCTATGCTTGATATGGGATTATTTAAGTCAGTATTTCCGTCAATAACTAAATAATCAAAGCGCATATTCGCGTCATCAAGCATATCCTTAACGCTTTTTGCGGATACGGTAGTAAGCTGCATAGCATCAAACTTATCGGGAACAGACAGCACAAATACTGATGTTTTTCCTGCCTGCACAAGCATATTCTTTGTTTCGCCGCCCATAAGCGCGTGATATATTCCTCTGTCGTCAGGGACATTACAGCCGCAAAGCATCTGCATTTCTCCGTAATATATATTTGAAGAAATGAGTCCCACCGTGAAATTACGCTGTGAAAGCGAAAACGCAAGATTAACCGCTGTTGTGGTCTTGCCGCTTCCGTTCGCGCCCCAGACCGCTATAACTTTTGCGTTCATTATGCCACACCTCTGCTTTCAAGTATGATGTGAAGCTTACCCGAATACTCGGCATTGATAAGCTTCGCCGCCTGTTCTTCTGTTGCTATAAGCGTTACGTTAGCGGCGATTGTGTCCTCTTTATCCTCACTCCCCTGTACATTCTCCAGATTTTGAGCGTCCTCATTTTCCACGCTGTAAATCTCTATACCTTTGAGTGTATCGTCAATAATAACCGTATCATCAGCATAATACGCAACTGTTACCTTATCGCCTGCCTTTAGCTGATTTGCCACACTTGCGGCATTGCTCGGCACACTCACGGCAATAAGGCGCTTTCCCTCTGATACCGCCTTATCAAAGCGTTCATCAGATACGAAATCTGCAAACTTTGAAGCGTACAAGTAATCGTCTGTTGTCATACTTACCTTTGCATACTTGCCTACAAGCTCATCGGGATTTTTGACAACCGACTCAGGCAAACCGTAGCTGCCTACCTCTACTTGTTTAAGCATTTGTGCCTCAATCTTTGTCCCTGCTGTAATATCCGCCTGCAATCGGCAAATATATATCGTCTTTTCCTTTTGCTTATACATTCCCGGTAAGACCAGAAACGCAAGAATAGCGGCTATGACAATGCACACACCGCCGACTACAAGCTTATTTTCCAATAACTTTTTCAAATCTTATCACTCCTACTATATTTTTTATTCCGTCAAAAAAAGCCTTGCAATTTCCTCTGCAAAGCTCTGACTGTTACGGTCAAACATATTGACCGCGTATTTCTGCAATGACTTAGGCGGCTCGGTATCAAACAGAAATATATATGAATTTGATATTTGCCCCGCCCACTGTTCATCTGTTAAAAAGTATTCGCATTTCTTTATATGCCAAGCGTCCGACAGCGACATTACAATCTGCAAGGACGATTTTTTCAGAAATTCTATATTCCTGTAATCATACCCGTCCGAAAAACCGTTATATTTTCCTCCGCTGCTTATTCTATATGGCGTTCCAAGGTCAATGAGAATAACGTCATAGTCCTTTTCAAATTCAGATATGTCAAATGATTTTACATCTCTGTACTGCGCCTGTCCGTTTATATACCTGAACTCATCGCCGCCGGAAAGATTAAAGGCTATTACCTTTTTACCGTTCATAACCAGATATTCCGCAAGGCTCGCCGTCATATTCGTGACGCCTGCGCCATGCGTTGTGCCAAAAAGAGAAATAACTGTGCATTTGTCCGCTGACTTATGCTGTAATACTTTTTTCTTTTTGGGCTTAATATCTATGACAGGCGGTTTTTCTCGCTTAGGCTTTTCTCTCTTGAGTTTTTCAGGCTTTTCCCTTTTGGGTTTTGCCTCCGGCTTTATATCAAACTCAGCCACATCAGATTTTCCCGTCTGATTTTCGATGGAATTTTCTTTAGATTTCTCCACAGGCTTTTCCGCCAGACTCGGATTTTCAGCATGTATTTCCTCTTTTATTTCCTGCTCAACCGTCAGCCTGCCCTTATTCATAATAGACAGAATTTTTAATTTGTCTATACCGTCACCCTCAAAGATAATATCCTCAACATTATATCGTCGGTTATATCCCTCATACTGCTCTTGTATATACTGATGTCTTTTGCCATTCAAGAGCAGTACAATACGCGCTGTCTTTGTAATTTCCCGTATTTGTGAAAGATATGTTTCTATATCCTTAACCACTGTATGCCCGATTACAATAACGTCAACATCAGGGTGTTGTTCAACCGCCATAATCAGCGAGATACCATTACTGCAATCCTCTAACGAAAAAACCATATTCTGACCTTGCATATCCTTATACAGTGCGTCCTGAATATGCTGACCTCCAAACGCGCTTATGATACTAATCATCCTAGCATCACCTCTTTAAGATACTGAAACGGGAGCAGGCTGTCGCTTTCCAGACTTTCATATACCTTCAGGGCATTTTCAAGAGCCTTTTCGGTGTCGCGCTTATCGTGCTTGTAAAAAGCGTGAAGAAGTACGATATTATCGTCCCTCTCACAGAATATGATACGCACAATTTTTTTTGATACCTTTATCCGAAACTCATAAAACTGTCTGTAACGCTCTATGATAAAATGCTTTACATGAGGCTCTCGAAGTATTTTGTTCTCCATTACAAGCATACTAAGCTGATACTTGAATTTCTTTTTTACCTTGTCATCGGAATGTTTCAAAAATTCAAGCACCTGCGACGCTCCGCTTTCATCACAATATGTATAAATTTGCTTCAATAAAAATTCACCACACTTTACTTACTTTTTAATTTTGAGTACAAAAAAAACAAGGGCTATGTATGTAAAAGCCCCCAATTTTCCGTTATTATTTTATCTATTCTTTCCTCCACCTCGTCAAATGGTACACCATACCTGAACCCGCGCGATACCAAATCAGGCACACACGATAATACTTTCAGCTCCTCCCATAATTCGGGATGCAAAAACTTCAAATGTGCAAGCTCATTATATGATTGATTAGGACAAAACCAACACCCATTGCGCCGCGTAAAGCTATATATCGGCGATAACAGTCCGTAATTCTTACATAATTCATAAGCCATTTCCTCAGTACAGTGGTATTCATACAGTAAAGACCGTTTGTTATCTGTCAGACGTTCCAAGCGTTTAGGCTCGTCTGCCGCTATTCCCACATACTCTATATACTCACCCTCAATACTTTTACGATACTGTCTTATAGGCTTCATCTTTAATCGGTCATTCCCTGCACATCTGCCGCCGATAAGCCAACCGCTGTGTTTACCGTTGTTTTCTTCTGTCTTTGACCTTGTAACGGTATGAAAAAATAAATCCATATAGTCACAATCGGCATGAAGTATTTTTATCTTATACCCCCATTCTTCAAATATCGGTATTGCGATATTTCTGATAAAATCAATATGTTCAGGTATTTCACCCGATATATTCCTGCTTTTATCAAACATAACCTCGCAAAAAACTATTTCCGTAATCGGCAAATGATGTATATGAGCGAGAATTATTGAGGCAGTCGAATCTTTTCCTCCTGACCAGAAGCATAGTGTATTCATTATCCACCGCCTTTCTTATCAAGCAGCTTATTGTCTTTAAGATAACCTATGAGCAGTTTTTCAAGCACGTCCGCCATTTCCTGTTCACTATGGAACTTACCAACATACTTCTTTACAAAGGCATCAACATATCTTTCGGACTTCTGTTTCGGTTCGCCAAGTTCTGCAGTTATCTTTTCCAGAATTTCAATAGTAAGATTATTTCTGTACTTCTTTATTTTCTTGACATATTCGCTATTTAATATATCTTTTTTATCTACAAAGAAATATTGATGTATTATACTTTGACATTCCTTTGAAAAATATGATAAAGCGACCGATATTTTAATTTTTATTTTTCCGCTGTCCACTAAAATGAGTAAATCATCAATTAAATAGTTTAGACGAATATACTCATATATATTGCTTTTGGACACGTCAAATTCTTTAGCCAATGCTTTCTGCGTATTTTCATCCAGCTTTGTCCACCCGGTGGACAAATTGCCTTTCTCCTTTTTCAGACATTCGTTACGAAGCATATATACTTTTGCGCGTTCTGACGGTAATATCTTATCCCTTTGCAGAAGATTAGACTTTATAACGATATTTGCCGCTTCTATGTCAGTACACTTAATAATGCGTACATCTGCCTCTGTTTCACCATTAAGCTTCAACGCTTCCATTCGTCTGTGACCGCTTAGAATTTCATACCTGCCGCCAAAACCTAATACACGCACAAGAATTGGATTTAACAGACCATGCTCCTTTATATCCTCCGCAAGCATTTCAAGCGCTTTATTATGCACCACTCTGAACGGATGCTTTGAATATGCCTCAGTATCAGTTATCTTTACCCTTGTTACGGGTATCACTTCAAATTCCTGTTCAAAATCCATATTAGTTCCTCCCTTCTGTTACTTTTTTTGATTAGATGTTTGTCTGTGTAAAATTACTTCTATGTCCCTTTCCACAGCATAGTCAGTCCTCCTTTTTAAATTTTTGCAAATAAAAAGACTTGAAATTCAAAGTTTTGAAAATCAAGTCTCTTTAATAAGTATTATTTAATTATATGATTTTAATTTATATTCTAAAAAATCGAATTATATTTATTGTTAAAAATATGTGTACCTTTATTTAATTTACCAACTAGAAACCGTTTAGATTTTCTAGTTAGAATTGTCAGCAGACTACATTTTTTCTTTCTAACATTTTTCTAACACTTTGGATTTTTTAGATGATTTATGTATTTTTCAAAAATCCCTTTTTATACAGTATAAACATGAATAAATGGCTATGTAATGCCATTTTTACATGATTAAAAGGTCTTAAATAAATCACTATAAAAATAAATAAAACACATCTGGTTCCACTCTTAATCAGGGTGTCCAGGGTTCGAACCCCTGATCGCGTACCACAAGTTGCAATATCCGAACTTTTGTTCGGATATTTTTTTGTTATGGGCTTTTTCCCATTTCATAAGCATTTTGCATTGTCCTGCTTTGCTTTATACATCTATCGTTAATTGCCACAACACATCAATGTTTTACGCAAATAGCTTTTTCATAATAAATCCCCCTCGTATAATATCTTTATAGATATATTTTTATATTCAAAATATCAATCGG
>OJMG01000385.1_pt1 | contig 43520 bp, 34 predicted proteins | sample 1597141 | NCBI WGS metagenome assembly OJMG01 (sample SAMEA2452119, study PRJEB22498) | human gut metagenome | biome: human feces; feature: human gut; material: feces | place: Australia | collected 2012 | reverse complement strand
CCCGTATCATTACGACGCCAACTGTAATGTCCCGTAAATAAGGAATAACGGGAAGGCGTACTGGTTGACGCTACGGCATGAGCATCTGTAAAACGCAAACCGGCATTGGCCAGCTGATCCACATGAGGCGTCTGCACACGAGTCGCTCCATAACAACTCATATCACCATAACCCAAATCGTCGGCTACAATAAAGACAACATTGGGCTGTTTTACTTCCTGGGTTGTCGCATTTTCTTTCTTCGTCTGATTACAACTCACCAGACTCAATGCACCTAAGCCTATTCCAAAGGCTAATTTCATATGTATAAGTTTCTCCATATCGCCAAAACATTTATAAGTGTGTGTTATAATTCCCAATGAAACTCTAACACACACTTTTTTATCAAATTCTATCTTATCTTAAATTCGGATTTATATTCTTCTCTGCCAAAGGTATAGGCCAAACCTCCTGCCCTTTTTTAAACTCTCTTTTATCAACATACCACCGATTATAAGGATCTGGCTGTCCATCCTTCATCTTTATTAAACTTTGATCTGTGACTTCAAAGGGAGAACCATAAATATCTTGATTCAATTTTTCCTCTGCTATACCCCAACGGAATAAATCCCATAATCGCCATCCTTCAAAAGCTAACTCTATCATACGTTCTTTCTGTATAATTTTAAACAATTTATCAGGATTTGTTTCTGTAATAGGAGGCATATTTACTGTTTCACGAGAACGAACAGCATTAATTGTCTTATCTAATAAAACCTGATTTATACTTTCACCACCCCTAAGCTTCGCTTCCAAATACATTAACAACACATCCGCATAACGTGCAAGAGGAATATTATTTCCATAAGCATTGATATTACCACTCCAACTCTCATCTAAAAACTTTCTCAATAAGTAGCCAGTTTGTGTTACTTGACCAGCTCCCATTTTATCCGCAGAATTAGACTCTGGATTACATTCAAATTTTGTCCCACGAAAAATAGCACCATCATAATAAAACGTATAATCTAAGCGGGGGTCTCTATTAGCACCCAAATTATTCTTATCATATAATGGCGACGTGTAACTAAACGAACTTCCATCTTTAAAATCGTAAGCCTCAAACAACAAACTTGAAGCATTTATCAAGCACCATCCTCCATCTTTTACCGGATATGTCGCTTGTGGCAATCCTATTCCCGCCAAATCATCAATAAATTGAGTCATAAATATGTGCTCATCGCTTTCTTTTCCAGCCGGATAAAATAGCTTCTGATAATCCGGATCAATTTTATTATCTCCCCAACTTATAATTTGTTCACAAGCCGAAGCAGCATTTTTAAAGTCTTCCATTACAAGATATGTTCTTGCCAAATAAACTAAAGCAGCTTGAGCTGTTGCACGTCCTCTTTCCGAATCCGGCAAATCTTTATGACGTGGTAATATTTTAGATACAGCTGTTAATTCCTCTGCTGCATATTGTAAAACCTCCGCTCTTTTTGCCTTCTTAACGGTATTTGATTCTTCTAATGTTAACACCTCTTTTACTAAAGGAACATCATGATAATAAGAAGCTAAATAAAAATACTGAACTGCACGTATAAAACGAGCTTCTGCTTTCATACGTTCAGTTTCTACAGATTGATTCTGTACCGTTTCTAAACCTTGCAGAAAACGATTGCATGCACTAATCCGTTTATATGGCTTTTGGTATAAATTTTGTACCCAACTATTTGTTTCTGTAATCATACCGGATGTTAGGCGTCCTACATCATTTGTAAAGCCACGGCGATCATAACCAATATCTGTAACACCATCCAGTATAATAGTACCACTATATGCCCACCAATCAGAAACATTATATTCTACTCCCAAATTGATCTCACCTCTATATAATCCAATTAGCGCAAGCTTAACATTCGCCTCATCTTCATAAAATGTTTCTTCACTAAAGCTTGTTAAAGGAGAACGATCCAAGCTACAACTATTCAACATAAAAGTTGAAGATAATAAGACTATGCCTATTTTATTTATTATATTTATCATATTTTTCAAATTTTAAAATTTAAGATTCACACCAAATGTAAAGTTCTTCAATACCGGATAAAAAGATCCTCCATTGCTAACTTCTGGATCCCATCCGTCAGGGAAACTATGGAAGGTATAAGGATTTTCCGTTGCGGCATAAATTCTCAAACTTGAAATCAAACTGTTTCTCAACCAACTTTTAGGTAATGTATAACCTAACGAAATATTCTTTATTCTCAAATAAGATGCATTACGTACCCAAAAATCTGAAGTCTGTGTATTAGAGCCTATTGCATTCCCTAAATTTTCTATTCTCGGATATTCCGGATAACGCTCTGGATTCTGAGGATCAAAAGCACCTTCCATTTGCCACTTTTGAATATTACCTTCACTCCATAAAGCCCAGCCTGCATACGCATTAAGCATACCTTTTACTCCTGCAATCCCTTGCAAAAAGATATTTAAATCAAAACCCTTATATGCACCATTGAATGATAAACCAAATGTATATTTGGGTATTTGTGAACCTAAATAAACACGGTCATAAGTAGCATCTACCTTCCCATCCGGTACACCATCCGGACCGGATATATCCTTATAACGAATATCTCCCGGCTTCGTATTTGCCTGCGTCTTTCCCAATGAAGATTGATCAGTATGGGCAAACCAAGCATCAATATCAGCCTGGTCCGTAAAAACCCCATCCGAAACATAGCCATAATACATCTGCATTGGATAACCAATAAACAGATTAGAACCATTCCCAACCATTCCATTTGGCTGATTTACATTCCCAACCCCTAAAGACTTAACCTCATTGTTGATAATAGAAAAGTTGGCATTAATTCCATAACTAAACTCACCGATCTGATGACGATGTCCTACTTCAAACTCCCATCCACTATTCAAGGCTTCACCAGTATTAACTTCATTCATCGTTAACCCAAAAATAGCAGAAGCACTGGCATTAGGCTTAAACAATATATCATAAGTATAACGATGGAAATAAGAAGCGTTCAAACTAAACAAGCCATTCCATAATACAGACTCAAAACCGGCATCAATAGTGTGCGTTGTTTCCCATTTCAAGTTTGAATCTGTATAATTTCTCAATGCAGCCCCCTGTTGGATAACCCCACCTAATGGATAATTATATGCAGAGCCTAACTGATAAACCGAATGATAAGCATAGTTACCAATATTATTATTTCCCAACACTCCGGCTGAAAATTTCAACTTCAAATTATCAATAAAGGAAAGAGATTCATTTTCCTTGATAAAACTTTCTTCCGAGATACGCCAACCCAAAGCTGCAGAAGGGAAAAAGGCATAACGAGAAGTTTTTGGGAAACGAGATGAACCATCATAACGCATAGTAACTTCAGCCAAATAACGCTCTGCATAATTATACTGAGCACGACCAAAAACAGATTGAATTACCCAATCCGAACCGCCACCGGAATTCGTCTGAACATCCGGAGATCCCACAGTCAAATAAGGATAATCATTATTGGGGAAATTGAGTCGTTTTGCACTCATATCTCGAGCAGACTCTTCTTCCCAAGAATAACCGGCCAAAATATTAATATTATGTTTATCCGCAAATGTCTTCACATAATTAGCAGTTCCTTGAAACGATAAATATTCTGTATTTGTATTAGTTTGATTTAACGTTGATGGTCCTAAAGTCTTAATGGAACCATCAATACTGACAGGCAATGTTGCCCTATAATTCTTTTCATGGGCATTCGTAAAATTATAGGCTCCTGTTGCCGTCAATTTTAAACCTTCAATCGGAGTATAGTCAAACGAAATCGCTGAATTTAAACGTAATACAGGCTTTTCCCTAAATGATTCTGATTCCATCCAAGCTTTAGCTGTTCCAAAGTTTTTTACACCAGATCCCCAACTACCATCACTCAACACGGAAGGCCTATAGCCTGGAAAGCGTAAACCTTGCTGAATCAACATCATCATTCCATCACCATCTATGTTACCGGCTGTTCCTGGTTCTTTGATAGTGGCATGATCACCACGTAAACGAACCGTCATCTTCAAATTCTTTGCTAACTCTGAAGTCAAATTTAAACGTGCCGTATAACGAGAATAATTATTTCCCGGTACAATACCATTTTGATTCAAATATCCAAAAGAAGTAAAATATTGGCTACGTTCACTACCCCCATTGACCGATAAATCATGCCCGGTTTGCAAACCGTTTCCTGAAAATATATCATCCACAAATTTCTCATTGGCCCATCGATCCGGTTGGCTACCGTCACGCATAGCTTGTATTTCCGCATCAGTAAAACGAGTAATGCCTTCGGCCTCATTCAACAAACGTGCATAATCCCAAGAGTCAACATACTCAGGAAGCTCTGTTGCACGGTTCACTCCAACATAACCATTATAAGAAACTGATACTTTGCCTTCTTTACCTAACTTGGTTGTTACCAAAACAACTCCATTCGCAGCACGAGCACCATAAATTGCAGCAGTAGAAGCATCCTTCAATACAGACACAGATTCTATATCACTTGGATTTATATCTGTCATATTTCCAGGAATACCATCAATTAAAACTAAAGCATCCGGTGTTGCCCCAAATGAACCAACACCGCGCACACGAATCGTTCCTGTATTTTCACCCGGACGACCACCCGGTTGTGTAATCGTTACACCCGGCATTTGACCGGTTAATGCTGAAATAACAGATGAAGTTGCCCTATTCTCTATTTTTTCTGAACTTACTTGAACTATAGACCCTATCACATTCACCTTTTTCTGTACACCATACCCCACAACTACCAATTCATCCAAGGCTTTCGAATCTTCTTTTAAAGCAATCGATAAATTAGTCTGTTTTCCTACTTTGATTTCCTGATCAGCAAAACCAATATAAGACACAACTAAGACTGCACCTTCACGGGCTTCCAACGAAAACTTACCATCCATATCTGTAATGGTTCCGTTGGTAGTCCCTTTTACCATAATATTAGCTCCAATAACAGGCATACCGGTTGGATCTAATACTGTTCCTGTAATTTTGTTATCCTGCTGAACAGCATCCGGTACAACAGCCAAGTTTTGTTCTTTCCGCATCAACATGATGTTTTCTCCTTCGATGGCATAGATGATATCCGTACCATTAAAGATGGTTGATAAAACTTCGGCAGTTGTTTTGTTGACTGCATTGACACTTGTTTTTCTCTTCAGATCTACTTCTTTCTTGTTATAGACAAATAGATAATCGGTCTGCTTCTCTATTTCTGAAAGAATTTTTTCAGTAGATACATTATCTGCTTGAATATTTACACGCATGGTTTGTGCATTACCCGTCGCGAAGACGCCCATAGAGGCGGTAAGTAACAAAGCACAAGTTAATTTCATGGCTCGATTTGTTTTTATAGGTGTTTTAATTTTAGGCAATAACAGCCTGGTACAAATATTTTTCATACATTTGTAGTGTTAAGTTAGTAATAAAAAAATTGATTTAAGGAGAAGTCAATCACAAACTGACTTACAAATTCGGGAGATGTTGCAGCATCTTCCGAATTTTTTGTTTCTTTTCGTCATTCTACCATAGGCATTCGATTTAACAGGTTACTTATTTTATAATGATTTGATTCAATTCTTCATCTTTTGTATAGGTAAATTTATGTTTTAGCTGTAACACTTTTAATACGTGTTCTACACCATCCCGAATACGGAATTTACCGGAATAATGGTATTTCATCAGCGAAGGTCTTTGAACTACAATATTAACATCGTAATATAACTCCAGCTTCTCTATCAGACTACCAATGGACTCATCATCCAAACAGAGCAATCCTTCTTTCCAACGGAAATAGTTTTTATCCTGAATGGTTGAACGCACCAGCTGACCGCCGTCACTGACCACTTGTTCATCCGGTTTTAAACGAATCGTCTGCGATTTATTCGCATTTGAAACCTCCACGCTTCCTTTCAACAAAGAGGTTTCAAACTGTTCTTTATCTTTGTATGCCTTTACATTAAATTCGGTACCTAATACTTTCACATCATATTTGGAGGTATGAACTGTAAAAGGAGCTTCTTCCTGATGGGTCACCTCAAAATATCCTTCTCCATCCAATTCTACTTTCCGGGCGTCTTTTTGAAAGCGATCCGGGAATTTTAACTTCGAACGAGAATTTAACCAGACTTTAGTACCATCGGCCAATAGCAGTTCGGCCCGTTGTCCGGCCGGAACAATTACGGTTTGCATATTTACCGGATCTTCTTTCCCGTCAAAGAAAGCTTTTGTACCTAAAAAGGTAATCAGGATAACGGCTGCTACTTTCAAGAATTCAATCCAAACCGGCTTGAATGTCCGTGTTTGTTTTTCCTCTTGCCGGGTTTCTTCAACCGGACTCCACAAAGAAATATCATAAAGCTTCCGTAAAGAACGATACTGATGCATGTGTTCCGGATCTTCGTCCAGCCAACGCACCACCTTTTCTCTTTCTTCCGGTGTTATTTCTCCCTTTATGTATTTCATCAACAATTCATCCATATTCTTACTGAATTTTCTATTATAACGATTCACGAAAAGATATCCCTAAACAAAAATAGATTTTTTTTGAGAAAAAATTAGATGAGACGACTGGTTTTCCTTTTCCTCATACTGAGATACTACTATTTCTAAAAAACAAAATAGGGTTCACACACCTGTCTATTTTCCTGTTAATGAATCGAATCCTGTGAAGGGTGTGAAATCTGATCAATTCTGATACCAATAGAACCAGATAAGCCACAGCGGTAAATAATCTTTCAAGGCGATACGCAAGGATTTCAAAGCTTGAGAGATATGATATTCAACAGTTTTAGGACTAAGATTCACTATCTCTGCAATCTCTTTGAATGTTTTATTCTCATATCTGCTTAAAAAAAAGATTTCTTGTGTTTTTTCAGGCAAAGTATTCATGGTCTCTTGAACAATCCGCTGGATTTCTTCCGAAAACAGCTCGTTCGGGTCACAGGCTTCCAATGCGGAAACCTGTATTTCCAAATTACGTATGGCCATTTCTGCCATATCTTCAAGAGCAACTAACCGATGAGCATCTCTCCTTAAATGGTCGATCGCTCTGTTTTTCAATATAGTGACCAGCATCGCTTCGGAAACATTTTCTTCCGATTCCCGGCAGATTTGCCAATATTTGAACAAAGATTCGGCAGCAATATCTTCTGCCACCAAATCATCGTGTACATACGATTTGGCAAACAGAAACGAACGTTTATAATTCCGCTCATATACCTTTGCAAAGTCTTTGTCTTTCATTTTATATTATTTTCAAGGCAAATATAAAAAAAATTATACAAAGGCTTCATTCTTTTCAGATATTTTCTAATCACTGATCCACAGGTCTATTGATGTATTCATATGAACTCAAAGGCAAAAAATAACGGAAATTTATATTTTTGACAGATGTCGTAAAGCTTTTCCATATATGTGATAAAGCTTTTCGACAGTAGTAGTAAAGCTTTTTGACAGATGTCAAACAATTAGTTTATCATATAATTTCAATTGATTCTTCCAGACTATCTGCCTATAAAATAGAAACGAATAAACAAAATTATTTATCTTTGCCCTAACAGGAATTAATCTAAAAACGGATATGGAAAGAATACGAATGGTTATATGTTTGATTATTCTTTTATGGAATACCCCAGTTTTTTGTTCAGCCCAAGGTAGTACTCAGTTTAAAGTCGGCGCTGAGCGAATCGAAGTAGTAACACGGCTCCTGAAAGATAAGCGAGTCGGACTGGTGGTTAATCAGACTTCTTGTTTGGGCGAACAGCAACAGCATTTACTGGATGTCTTGCTCGAACGCGGAATCGATGTCAGATGTGTGTTTGCTCCCGAGCATGGTTTCAGAGGAACGGCTGATGCCGGAGAGAAGGTAAAGGATAGTAAAGATATTAAAACAGGTATTCCTATCGTTTCAATTTACGGAAAACATAAAAGTCCGACAGCTTCGCAGCTGAAAGATATAGATGTCGTCGTCTTTGATATACAAGATGTAGGAACCCGCTTCTATACGTATATCAGTACGATGCATTATGTGATGGAATCATGCGCTGAAAACAAGAAACAGTTTATCGTGTTAGATCGTCCGAATCCGAATGACTTTGTGGATGGACCAATCCGACAAGATAAATTCAAATCGTTTGTCGGAGTTGACCCGATTCCTTTATTGCACGGCCTGACCGTTGGCGAATTGGCCTGGATGATCAACGAAGAAGGTTGGTTGAAGACCGGAAAGAAATCCTGTAATCTGCATATTGTCAAGGTTGAAAACTGGAAACATGGTGATCCGTACTGGTTACCGATCAAGCCTTCGCCCAACTTACCCAATGATCAGGCGATCCGGCTTTATCCGTCACTCTGTTTCTTCGAAGCAACACCATTCAGTATCGGGCGCGGCACCTATCATCCTTTTCAAATGATCGGTTATCCGGATGAGAAATATGGAGACTATACGTTCACACCTGTTTCACTGCCGAGCTTTGATACCAACCCGTTGCAGAAAGACAAACTCTGCTATGGAATCAACCTACAGGAATATCCTTTTGAAGGAGGTTTGACACTGCGTTTCGTCTTAGACTTTTACCAGAAGACAGGAAAAAATACCGACTTTTTCTTCTCACGGGCCAAGTGGTTTGACCTGTTGGCAGGAACCGATAAACTCCGTCAGCAAATCATCGACGGACTTACAGAAGAGGAAATAAAGGCTTCTTGGCAGGAGGAATTGAAGGCTTATAAAGAAATGCGTAAAAAGTATTTACTTTATCCGGATTATAACGAATAAACTAGGAAACGAGAGAACAAGTTGACGAATAAACAAGCCTTGTCAACTTGTTCCCTCGTCAACTTGTCAACTTAATTTATTTCTTCAACAGAAATACAACATTACCTTCGCCATCCACCAACTGAGCTTCGTTGGCATTTGCACCGGCTTTAACGCCTTTTACTGATTCAAAAGACTGCAGAATCTTTGTCTCTGTATCCATATCCGGACAAGCCATCATCGTAGTCATTCCCTGAGCGATGGAAAGAGCCGAAGCATCTTTTTCATCCACCGTTACAGCGGTGTTGAAGATATTACATCCTGCATTACCATGCAATTTGTTTTCCTTCATGTCAAACTCCATGAAAGGTGTATTCTCTGCTGTTACCTTTTCACCTTTTACTTCTACAATATTCCACTTTCCTTCCAATTGCTGAGCCGTCATTTTGGCATTTGAACATGCAACCAATGATCCGATAAAAGCCGGAATCATCAAAGCAAACATAAAAAACTTTTTCATATTCTCTCTTCTATTTGTATTATCAAATTTCATTTACCTATATAGACGGAAAAAGCGGGTCAGATGTTCACCCGCTTCCTTATATTTAACTCTAATTAACATTTAATAGAGCCACATTTCAAGAGGTAGCACAATGATGATCCAACTCATGGATAATCGCTTTATTAATGAAATCGTTGATGGTCGTACCTGTACTATTAGCCAAACTGGCAACCCGCGCATGTAATTCAGAAGGCATACGGAGATTAAGACGCCCACTAAATGGTTTCCTGGGTTCTACTCCTTCAGCAATACACCCGGCAATATAATCATCTATACCTGCCTCAAAGTCACTACGCAATTCATCTAACGTTTGTCCTTCATAAAGGATTACATCTTGAGACATGCCTATCACTTTTCCAAAAAGGCAATTATCTTCTTTACTGTATTCTACAGTACCTTTATATCCTTTATATTCCAAATAATCCATAACTGCTATTTTAATAATCCCCGATCTAATAAATGCTGATAAATCGCCTTCATCATCCAATGCTTCATAATACTTCCTGGATGAGGGCGATGTATATCTATAAATTGGCCTGTTTCTTCATTCTTAAAGCGAATGCGAGAACCAGATGTTGCTCCTTTATTATGTTTCTCATACCCAAAGATACGAAGCAATGCTAAAGTTTCTTCAAATGTAAAATCTTTAGGCAACTTCTTGAATCGTTCAACCAGTTTTTCTTTTGATCCCATCCAATTCGTATTTTCACAAAGATACTAAAATTAGTACCAAACACAATCATTTCCTCTTAAAATTCCTTTTAGAAAATCTGGTTATCGAATCAAGTTCCGTTGTTTCCATTTCTGTGTACGCCAACGAAGAGCCAGGACAACTCCGCGTGAACTTTCATCCAAAGCCAAGCCGACCCAGATACCAGCAAGGCCCAAGCCTAAAGCAATACCCATGAAATAACCGAAAGAAACAGCAAAAACCCACATGCAGACAATTTCTATCAGGACCGGAACAACGACATCGCCTACTGAACGAAGGCAGAAAAGGAACATCAATACCGTAGCCCGCCCGTGTTCCAGGAATACATCGATCAGCAATGCGCTCATGGCTATCTTGATAATCGATTCATTCTCGGTAAAACATCCCAATAGAAAACGACCACATAAATAAACACCCATACTAGCTACAAAGGTGATCATCAACGAACGTTTCCAAGCATACCAACTTAGGATATATGCTGCTTGTTTCTTGCCGGCTCCTACCAGATTACCGGTACAAACGGAAGTCGCACTGGCCATGGCCAAAGAGAATATATAACCGATAATCACAATATTCATGATATAAACCCGGGCGGTCAATACTTCATTCCCTAACATATTGATAAAATAGACCACACAAACCTGAGCCGCATCGTAAGAAATCTGTTCGGCAGCCGAAGGCATTCCTACTTTTAGGACATCCCGGAGCTTATCAAAAGGAAACGGCCGGAAATAGGCCAAAGGCATCCGATGAATCAAACGCTTAAATAAGACAAAGAAAAGAAAGAGCATGCCTAAGCCTCTGCAAATAGAGGTTGAAATGGCCGCCCCCTGTATTCCCATTTCCGGAAATCCGAAATGCCCGTAAATCAATGAATAGTTACCAATGATATTGAAGATATTAATCAAGCATGTTACTTGCATGGCATAATTCGGCTTGTTGGCCGCACGCAACACAGCTGAAACAGTAAAGCTGATAGCCTGAAAGAAACCGAAACCACCGACAATCTGCATATAGGTTACTGCCATAGGCATCAGATTCGGACGAATATCCATCCAGACCAGCATCTGTTTTCCACCGAAAGTAAGCAGGGCACTAATAATTATACCGATAATAGCGTTGAAAAGCAAAGACACACCAACTACCTGTGTAAAACTTTTGGTATCTTTTGCACCAAAATATAAGGCACACATGACCGATGTACCGACAGCCGTTACATTAAACAACAGGAAAACCATATTCAACAGCTGATTGACAACCCCGGCAGCTGCCACCGCATTATCTGAATAATGGCTCAGCATCAACGTATCGACTACGCCCAACGTCAGAATCAATAAGGTTTCAAGGAAAATCGGACCGGTCAGTTTCAGCAACTTGCCTCGTAGTCCGTTCGGATAATGTAAACGTCTTATCTTCATGCCCACAAACAGTTTGTATTTCGAGCTGCAAAGATACAAAGACGTTATCTGCCGACATTCATATCCGCTCTGATTTCCTCTTCTGGAAAATCATTAGTTGATTTCTGTCAAAAGTTTTTCCAAAAGGTTCGAATTATCCCACTCATGAATCTTACAGGTACTTTCCCAACAATAATAAAAAAGCTGTTCCTTTTCAGAAGCTCATATGCCCTGAAAAGAAACAGCCGATTGAATAACACGCAACTAATTTATATATATAATTAACACAACTGCTTCATAGCCAGGTTTTGTAATTCTTATAATCTATATTCACACTTCCTATGTATCGTATCTACCGATCGAGCGACCCAAAGACTTCTTAGATCTCGTCACCCATCGCTTTCATGTATTCTTTCCAAAGATCATCAACATGCTGATCACTACCTAAAGCATATTGAATGCCTCCTTCAAAAGACCAAGGTATGACTTCCAGCGTACTTCTGTTAAACTTACGAAGAAAATCCTTATCCTTATTTTCGGTCAACCACGCCAAGAAGAAACCTGTCGTACGATAACCATCCATATAATGACCACCTTTTGGCCGATCTTCAGGAGTAAAGCAACCATTCAACAAACGAACAGCATCAGCCACACCTTCAATCATCGCCCAAAAAGTCTTGTTAGTTCCATAACTTCCGATTCCCTGCGGCTCCAATTGGAATCCATGTGTCAACTCATGATACAGAACGCCCCGTGTTTCGTAATCTACCTTCGCAGTATCTCCTTCACCAAAGCTTTTTTCTATCCATTTTGTACTATACTCAATTGTGATTGCTGGAGGTGCTCCGTCTTTGGCCGAAACGCCATCATATTCTCTCAATTTATAATGGATACATTCAATGCCCGGAATACTGTCTTCGGGTGAAAAGTATAATGTAGCCAACACTTTACGAGCCTGCTCGGTAATATATGTATCCGGATCCGGAATAATTGCCTTGTAAATCGCCGCTCCCCGTGTTTCAGGCGATAAAACCTGAAAGTCAATCTGACCGACATCATAATTATCCCAGGTCGCAGAAACAGTTTCTTTCGTCTCTTCTGTGGTATTCGACTGACAAGAGATACAACAGCAGCATGCCAGACTAAAGAAACATGATAGTAAAAATCGACTTTTCATTTTCTTATATAATAGATTAAAAACACACTCACTATACCCTTATTCAGCTTGCGTCAATGAATACGGCTGATTGTCGCCTGTAAACAAACGCTTCTTGTTCGGCTTCGGACTCATTTCAAATTCGAGAACACCACCGTTCATAATATCCTGCTGGGTAATAAAACCTTTATCATACGGTTTTCCGTTCCACTTCACCGACTTGACGTACCGGTTTTTATCACTCACTTTCGGAGCCTTCACCTCAAAAGTCTTACCGTTTTCCAGATTCAGTTTGATATAAGGCAGATAAGGAGCGCCTAATACATATTGGTCTGTTCCCGGACAAACCGGATAAAAGCCCAAAGCCGAGAAAATATACCAGGCAGACATCTGTCCGCAGTCATCATTACCGCATAAACCGTCAATATTGTTCCGATACATCTTGTTCATGATCTCACGTTGCCAGTATTGTGTTTTCCAAGGATTGGAAGTCCAGGCATAAAGGAACGGTATATGATGACTCGGTTCGTTTCCTTGCACATAACCACCCAACAAACCTTCTTTGGTGACATCTTCCGTCTGAGCAAAGAATTCTTCCGGTAAATGCATCGTAAACAAAGAATCCAATTTCGCTATAAAAGATTTCTCGCCACCCATATTCCGAATCAATCCATTCACATCTTGCGGGACATAGAACGAATAATTCAACGCATTACCTTCAATAAATCCCTCACCATGCGTACTCAGTAAATTAAAGTCCTTCTTAAAAGAACCATCCTTCAACTTCGGACGAGCATAGCCAATTGACGGATCAAATACCTGGTTGTAATTAGCCGCCCGTTTCTTGTATGTTTCAGCTACCTGATCATCTCCGGCACGAAGTGCGGTCTGATAAATCGTCCAGTCATCATAAGCATATTCCAATGTCAACGAACCAGCACTTCCATTCCGTTCCAACGGGACGTATCCTTTTTCCATATATTCTTTGATTCCATCCAAATAAGGAATTGTAGAACTATTGATCATAGCCGCCAAAGCCTCTACTTTGTCGATCGGTAATCCTTTGGCAATCGCATCAGCCAATACGGATACAGAATGATACCCAATCATACACCAGTTTTCATTCGCCATGTGACTCCAGATAGGCAATATCTTATGTACACTTTGCTCGGCATGTTTCATCATCGACTTGGCAATATCCGTATTGACCTGACGATTAATGATGTTAAACAAGGGATGTAATGCCCGATAAGTATCCCAAACTGAGAAAACCGTATAGTTGGTAAAGCCATCAGCCGTATGAATATTCTGATCAATTCCGCGATACTGACCGTCTACGTCTGTATAAACACACGGATTGATCATCGTATGATACAAAGACGTATATAACATTGCCAACTGATCATCATTACCATTTGCTTCGATCACAGAAAGAGCCTTGTTCCAGGTGTTCGAAGCCCGGCTGGCCAATTCATCAAACCCGGCAGATGCAGCTTCGGTCTGCAAGTTCTTCAAAGCTCCGGCTGTACTTACTCCCGACAAAGCAACCTTTACCTCCAGCTCTTGAGATGCTTTCGGATCGAATTCGAAATAAGCAACGATCTTCCGGCCGCCTATATCCGGGAAGTTCTCTTTCATATTGAATTTTCCATAACCACCCCGATAATTCACCTTGGCTTTTTCTTCACAACCGTAATGAACGATAGGTTTGGAGAACGAGATCGCAAAATAAGTATAATTCGTACGAGCCCAGCCGTTGGTAATCCGGTAACCGGTCAGTAATGTATCATTTTCTACCCGCAAACTAGCCCATAAAACTTTTCCGTCATAATTATAAATACCATGAATCAGGTCCAAAATGATGCGTTGCTCTTTTGCTTGTGCAGGATAAGTATATTTATGAACGCCCACACGCTGAGTCGTAGTCAACTGGGCTTTTACTCCATAATCACTTAATAAGACTTCATAGTATCCAGGTTTGGATACTTCGGTATTGTGTGAATAACGCGAACGATAACCGCCATCCGGATTAGTAGCCGTTCCCGGATTCAGTTTTAATGCTCCGGTTGTAGGCATAATTAAGATATCACCTAAATCAGAATGTCCTGTTCCACTGAAATGAGTATGACTGAAACCGACAATACTACTATCCTTATATTGATATCCGGCACAATATTCGTATGCCCGTGGCTGATACTTTCCATCTACGTTATGAGGAATCGTATCTGTATCCGGACTTAATTGAACCAATCCAAAAGGAACACAAGCGCCAGGGAAAGTATGTCCCATACCATTTGTTCCAATAATCGGATTCACCCGTTCAATAACGGACGACTGAGCAAAAGCCACAACCGAACAAGCTGCAGCCAACAAAGAACCAATTAATTTTGAATATCTCATATTACCGCTCGTTGATTTAAGAATCATTTCGATGGCAATATTAAGTGCTTTTTCAGAGATAATAAGGAACAAAATCGACCATGATAGTATCAAAATTTACCCTAGTGTCATTTTTGACACAATTTATGCAGACAACGACACTCTACTCATTCCCAATCTTTTGATTCATGCTGCGATAGTCTTTGGGTGTTACCTGATACTTCCGGGAAAACTCTTTATAGAAATACGACTTATTCGTATTTCCGATAGCATACAAAATCTCCTGTACACTCATACTCGTAGTAACTAGCAATTGGGCTGCGTAAGACAATTTACAATCCTTGATGTAATCAGAAGGTGTCATATCTGAAATCTTCTTGAAGCGACGATACAATGAGCGCGTATTCATGTGCAACTGCTCAGCAATAAACTCCGGACGCAAACCTTCCTGATTCATGTTTGCCTTGATAATGGCTGTAACCTTTTCCAGAAACTCTTTATCCTCCTGGTGCATCAGCTGTCCGCCAGAGAACTGGAATGCACTTTCCGGAGAATAATAATACTCTTTCATCGTTTCCCGATTGGATACCAAACGGTCAACAGTCGACTTCAGGACTACCGACGAGAAAGGCTTTGTCAAATACGCATCTGCCCCACGATTCAGCCCTTCGGCCTGTTCCTTTTCGGAAATCATGGCAGACACAATAACTACCGGTATATGGGATAAATATTTATCCTGTTTCAAGGTAGTCAGCAAATCCAGTCCATTCATGCCCGGCATCATAATATCTGTAATCAGCAACACTGGTGTTTCCTGTTTCAGAAAAGCCAAAGCAGATGTAGCCGAATGCTCTACATGTACCCGATAGTCTGAAGATAAGACATCCGAAATCATCCAAGTGATGTCTTTATGATCATCTACCACCAATATCAGTTCTTTCTGCTTTGTGTCTGCCGGAACAGGAGTTTCTTCCGGTTCCAATTCTTCCGGTAAAGCCGATTCTTCCAACGGTTGCGCCGGCAAAGAAACGATAAACTCGGCGTATTGCCCTTCTTCACTTTCTATGTCAATGTATCCTTTCAGCAACTGAACCAAATTAAAGCAGATAAAAAGTCCCAATCCGGTACGCATCTGCATAGAAGTGGCAGCACCGGCCTCCTCATCTTTGAGTAAATAATACCGGTCGAAGATATGTTCTCTCTCTTCCTGAGGAATTCCTTTTCCCGTATTATAAACCCGGAAGACCAAGATTTCATTTTCTATGGCTGCCGAAACCCGAATTTCTCCACCTTCCGGAGTATATTTAAAGGCATTAGACAAAAGGTTGGAAAAGATCTTCTTTACCAACAGTATATCCGTATTCCAATTTAATCCGGAAGCAACTTGCAAGTGGAAATGAATCTTACGCTGTTCAATCAATGCCTCAAAACGTTCACACTCATGCTGCAAGAAGTCGGATATCGAAGCTGGAGCAAACTTCACATTCCGGAATCCATCATCTTCCACCTTACGAAAATCCAGAATTTCCTGTATCAGATGATTTAGTTCCAATACATTTTCCCGGAGAATCCGACTATATGACTGTAACTTCGAATCTTTCCGCTGTGCAGAATATTGCTGCAGGTAATCATCCACTCCCGTAATCAAGGTTAACGGAGTACAGAGTTCATGGGTGATATGCGTGAAGAAGTTTAGTTTCGCTTCATATAACTTCTGCTTCTGCTTTTCATCCATCGCCTGTAAGATCACTTGTTGCTTGCGACGTAACTGCCTCCGATACAAAAGATGTAGGAAGAATAACAGTAGAATAGCCAGAAAACCATATCCTACCTTCGCATAGGTAGTCTGATACCAAGGCGGCAAGACCGTAATTGGCAAGACATATTCTTTGTCGGTATAATCAGAAACACCTAATCGGAACCGAACCTTCAACCGATAATCTCCAGGAGGCAGCCACGATAGTGTAATCTTATTTCCCCGACGCAGTTCATTCCATGACGGACTGAAGCCTTCCAGACAATAGGCATACTCATAATTACCGATATTAATATAATCTGGCACGGCAAACGAGACTTGGATTTCACGTGTATCATGAGCTACACAGAGTCCTTTCCGTACCAAAGAACTGTCTAGAGGCATGTATGTATCTTCGATCCGGGCATTAAAGAAATGTAAATCCATTCCTTCATCAATCCAAAAAGGATGTTGCTGATTTACCCAAACCAAACCATTGACACCACCAAAGAACAAACGACCGGTATAAGGGCACTTCCAATATGAATCATCCGAAAACTCAACGACCTCCAGTCCGGAACCAATGTAACTATGGAATAACTTATTCTTCGGATTATACTGTGTTAGTCCTTTATTCGTACTCATCCAGACACTCTGGTCCGAACCTTCCAATATTCCATGGATCATATCATTTCCAATACCATCGTTCCGATTATAATGATAAAGATAAGTTGCCCTGTTATCCTGCAAACCTAACAAGCTCATACCCGAACTGGCGCCAATATAAAACAAGGAATCCGACGAACGGCAAATAGAAAGCACATCTCCAATCGCCGAATGATCCTCAAAATTCTTCTTCGCAAATCGATAGTTCTTGGTATATACATTCATACACAGCACACCGTATCCGCCACGAGTCCCGGCATAAAGCAATGAATCTCCATCATAGTAAAGAGACTGAAACTCATTGCAGCTATTCGTTCCGTGCTTGGGTAAATAAGAAGTCACCGACCGTATTTTCAGTTGGGATGGCTGAATCTGCAAATGTACTTCCAACAAACCGACATTCGTTGTAGCCAACCAAAGCGTTGAATCGTTGATTTCGGCAATAGCATGCACATGCTTGATAGCTACCTCATCTTTCCCTTGAACAAGTGTATGGATCCGTTTATCCTTATAAGAATAATAAGAGATACCGATACCATCTGAACCAATCCAAAAACGGGTTGTATCCTGACTGGGTGTACAACTATAGACACGGTTACTTGGTAAACCTTCATTTATCGTGTACTTGGTAACAGACGAAGCCGGAATCATCCCGATATGCGTATCATAATGAGAGATTTTATAAAGGCCGTCACCTTTCGTTCCGATCCATAAGTTTTTATAAGCGTCCGTAAATAAACCACGAACCGGATTATAAATACGCATCGGAAACTGACTGGTCAGTAACGAACCGAACAACTGCGGTTTATCATAATAGACATGTACACCATTTCCATCCGTTCCGATCCACAGCAGATTCTGTTTCTGGTCTTTCATGACACAAAACACACCAAAGCCCGTTTGCAAGGCGACCTGAGATGTCATGGCATCGACAAAATATCCTTCACGGAAGAAGACAAAGATCCGTCCGCAATGCGACATAACATTAATAACCGATCCGTATTTCTGTCTCATTCCTGTCAGATCAGCCAACTTTTGTTTTACTCCCGTTCTCAAATCATATTGATACAAAACCTCCTGCTCATCTACCAGATAAAGTGTCTGTCCTTCAACCGTAGCATACGAGATAGGCTGCGAATGTATTTCCCGGTCTGTATAATTCACCCGGAAATTCTGTTCGGAGAAGTCTGTTTCGAGGGTTCTTAATTTACCCGAAGCCAAGACCATCATGAATGTATTTTCACTGTCGGTAAACAGACTCTTCACCGCTGAAGGGGAAATTTCATCATCCGGTAAATCCCGAAACCCTCCACTGGTTAATGAATAGCCGGAAAGAAAACCATCCTTACAGACTGCCAATGTATTTCCTTTCCGGTCGGTTGCCAAAAAAGAACATTCCAGATAACCCGGATATGATTCTACTACCGCCCGTTTATCCAAAGAGAACTTATTAATTCCCAATGAGGTTGCTATCCACAAATAGCCAGGTTCGGCGTCTGTAATCTTATGGATAATATTACTGCACAGCGAATTTTCATTGTTCTGCTCAAAACGGAACACGTACGAATCTGTCCCATTATACAGATTCAGCCCATCGTAGGTACCAAACCAGACATAATGATCCCGATCTTGATGCATACAGAGAATAGCATTGTTTGATAAGTCCGGTAGATTACATTTGTCCATCAACAAAGTTGCCTTCGAAGGTATTGCCAACAGACAACCAAGTATCAGATAGAAGAGGTATATAATTCGCTTCATGCCCTTAAAATCCATAGATGTGGAACAAATGTAAACAATAAATATGAGGAAATGAGTTTGCCAGAGTAGATTTTATTCCCTACATTTGTTCGGATGAACTGTTTTCAGTTGAAAATAAAGTATATGAACAAACAATTTACCCTTATTTTTATTCTAACAGGATTTTTATTCCTGACGATTACCAATAGTTGCCAACCGAAAAAGCAAGTAGAAGAAGAAGTGGACAGCGAATGGGTTGACAGTCTGCAACACGTATATGAATATGGCGTCTGCATCGATTCACTGGATGTGAACCGATATGAAATCCGGCAAGGTGATAATCCGGCAATTATCTTCTCCCGTTTAGGATTTTCTGCCTTAAAAGCAGACAGCATCACGCGTGCTTCGGCCCATGTCCTGGATCCGACCAAGCTGAAAGCCGGTATGCACTACTGTACTTTAACGACGTTAGATTCTTTGGCTTCTATCCAATACATCGCTTTTGCCAAGTCACTGACGGATTATGCTGTCATCGATTTGACGGGAGATTCCATCCATGCGTATGAATACACAAAAGACATTACGCTGAAGCGCAAATATATCGAAGGAACGATTACTTCCTCGCTGTGGAATGTGATCAAGGACGGAGGCGCATCGCCGCTGTTGGCACTGAAGATTGCTGATGTCTATGCCTGGCAGATCGACTTCTTTGATGTAAAAGAAGGGGACTCGTTTCAGGTAATCTATCATGAAGCCTTCATCGATGATACCATTGCCTTAGAGATTACTTCGATCGATGCCGCTATCTTCACCCATCAAGGAAAGGCTTTCACAGCCATTCCTTTTACACAAGACAGCGTGTTTGAATATTTCGATCCGGAAGGGAACAGCTTGCGAAAGGCTTTCCTGAAAGCACCGCTTGATTTCTTCCGTATCACGTCTCGATTCACGAACGCCCGTTTCCACCCAATCCTGAAACGTTACCGTGCTCATCATGGAGTAGATTATGCGGCTCCCGTCGGGACACCGGTCAAGACGATTGGTGCCGGCACCGTTATAGCCAAAGGTTATATGAACGGTGGCGGGCACACCGTAAAGATCAAACACAACTCGATGTACACAACTTCCTACATGCACCTGAGCCGATATGCCCAAGGACTTTCCGTAGGAAGCCATGTGCAGCAAGGAGAAGTGATCGGATATGTGGGTTCAACCGGATTATCTACAGGTCCGCACCTCGATTTCCGGGTATATAAGAACGGAGAAGCCATCAATCCGCTGGCTATGGACGCACCGCCTTCGCTTCCCGTCAAACCCGAATTGCGCGACAGCTTCATGCTGATCAAAGAAAGATACCTAGTGGAGCTGGACAGCCTGCATCGGCAATATACCGACACGATTTTGGAGATCAAGCAAGCTCCTGATTCGATACAGATTAATCAACCTTCAAATAAAGAGAGTAAATGAAAACAATCGGAAACATCATTTGGCTTATCTTCGGCGGGCTGCTGACTGCCGTTGAATACATCCTTGCCAGTTTAGTCATGATGATTACCATCATCGGTATTCCATTCGGGCTTCAAACACTGAAATTAGGAATCCTGGCGTTGTGGCCTTTCGGAAAGACGGTGACAGACAGCGGCAGCTCGAGCGGATGCCTCTGCCTGCTGATGAATATTATCTGGATCTTCATCGGTGGTTTTTGGATCTGCCTGACACACTTTTTCTTCGGTCTGCTGCTTTGTATCACCATCATTGGCATCCCGTTCGGAAGGCAGCACTTCAAAATGGCAGCATTAGCTTTGACGCCTTTCGGAAAAAACATTCAATAACGCAACGAACAGCTCCCGCCATCCGCGGAGTTTTTTTGTACTCCTATTTTCTCTTCCTGCCAGCTAAAATCGCTTTACAAACTCCTGGGAACTTCTTTTGCAATCTAAAAACAATTGTCCCAATATTGGGAGCTTCTTTTGCAACTTGAAAATAAAAATCCCAACATTGGGAACATCTTTTGCAACCTGCAAATGATTATCCCAAAGTTGGGAGCTTTATTTGTATAAAACAATTAATCAATCACCACCTGCTCGACCTTGATCGGACGGCTCAGGAAAACGGAGGCAGCCTCCGAGAACTTTTCGGCTGATTCGGTAGTCAGAAAGCGGCACGTACCGCCTTTCGTCAGCTTACAGTCCATCTCCGGATGCCGATGCAAATAATCTTCCAAACTACTGGCAACGTATTCGCCCTGCGGAAGCAACGTCACTCCAGTCGGAACATACCGACGAATCTTTTCAATCAACAATGGATAATGCGTACAACCCAAGATCAAAGTATCAATCAAGGGATCTTTCCGAAACAATTCATCCAAATACTTCCGGACAAAATAATCGGCCCCGGGCGAATCAAACTCGTTGTTCTCAACCAAAGGCACCCACATCGGGCAGGCTTCCGAAGCCACCTGGATATGTGGAAACATCTTGGCAATCTCCAGTTGATACGAACCGGAAGCAATCGTCCCGGCCGTTCCGACTACGCCTACATGTTTACTCCGGCTGATGCGATCCATCAGTTCGACCGTCGGACGGATAACACCCAACACCCGGCGTGTTTCATCCCAAACGGGCAAATCCCGTTGCTGGATTGTCCGCAAAGCCTTCGCCGAAGCCGTATTACAAGCCAGGATGACCAGTTGGCAACCTTCGGCAAACAAGCGCATGACGGCCTGCCGCGTAAAACGATAAACTACATCAAACGAACGTGGTCCATACGGTGCACGGGCATTATCGCCCAAATAGATATAATCATACGCCGGCATCCGTTCCCGAATCTTATCGAATACCGTCAAACCTCCGTAACCGGAATCAAAGATTCCGATCGGACCAGGCAAAGATGAATACTTTGTTACCATAACGAAAAAAGAGGGCGTACCTCAGCAAGTACAACCCTCTTCTCATTTATTTATTAATCACCAAATAAGTTATTTCAATCCTAATTTAGTCTTTACCATCGGCGTAGCGTCGATTGCATTCGGACCTGTATAAAGCAACACTTGCGGATCGATGATATATGTATAACCTTGTTCTGCACCTACTGCTTTGATAGCATCTGAAATCTTCTGCTGAATCGGAGTAACTAAATCCTGCTGTTGCTTATTAACATCCTGCTGAGCAACCTGTACGAAATTATCCATACGCTGCTGCATATCCTGAATATCCTGCATTCTTCTTACTTTGATATTCTCAGTCAATGAATCCTGCTGAGCTACAAAGTCTGAATATTTCTTTTGGAATTCACTCTGCATTGTCTCCAACTCTTTCTTATACTTAGCATTCAGTTCGTCCAACTTCTTCTGCATATCTGCCACTTCCGGCATAGCCATGAACACTTCCTGAGTATTAACAAAAGCTATCTTAGCTTCCTGAGCACTAACGACTCCTGCAAAAGGCAGGATCATCAACAATAAAGCAATAAGTTTCTTCATTTTTCTTGATTATAATAGATTATTAATATTTATCGAGATAAAAGCCACAATAAGGCGCACAAAGTTACGCAATTATTTTGAATATCCTAACTTTACAAGCACTTCATTACTAATATCGATCTTCGGTGATGCAAAAATAATACTCATGGCCGAAGCACGGTCAATCACCAGCTGATAGCCTTTGTCTTCCGATATTTCTTTCACGGCATTATAAATTTCATCCTGAATCGGTTTCATCAAACTTTCGCGCTTCTTATACAATTCACCATCTGCACCAAAATACTTCCGTTTCAAATCCTGCGCTTCCTGTTCCTTCTTCACAATTTCTTCTTCACGCTTCGTCTTCATCTCGGCAGAAAGGAACACCAAATCACTCTGATAGGTCTTATACATATTCTGCGCTTCCTGCTGTAATGCATCCACTTCGTTCTGCCATTTCTTGGAAACCTGGCTTAACTGTTCGTTAGTCATCTCGTATGCCGGGATATTCTTCAGAATATATTCCATGTCTATCAAGGCATACTTCTGGGCATCAGCCATCCAAGCGCATACAACCAACAAACAACTTATCAAAAAAAGCTTTTTCATACATCTTCTGTTTTAAATTACTAAACTATCGACTACAAATATAGCCGAGGTTTTAAACACTCGGCTATATTTTACATTATTTTATAGACTATTTTTATTCAACAAGATACCGGCGCTTAGAATTCCTGACCGATAATGAAGTGGAAGTTACTTCCGCTTCGCTTACCACCTGATCCATAGTTAGCTTCATCGAAACCGTACGCCCAGTCAATACCCATCAAACCGATCATCGGCAAGAAGATACGAACACCAACACCAGCCGAACGCTTCAGGTCAAACGGATTATAATTACTCATATCGGTCCACGCATTACCGGCTTCTGCAAATACCAATCCGTAAATGGTTGACGACGGTTCCAAAATAAACGGATAACGCAACTCCATTGACAAGCGAGTATAAGCAAGACCATACGAACTATAACCACCATTACCGGCAATACTACCATTCTCATAACCACGCAAACCAATCGTTTCGGTAGCATACGTACTTGAATAACCAGTCATACCGTCACCACCCATATAGAAGGTTTCGAACGGAGAACGTTTATGCTTATTGTAAGTTCCCAAGAAACCAAATTCAGCACGTGTCATCAAGACCGGTGTACGCTTCACGGATACAGGAGCCAACGGAGAGAACACCTTCGCCTTGAACTTCCACTTATGATACTCAATCATCTTAAACTTATCCGGATCCTGATCACTCATAGAAGCATAATCTTTGTTGTCAAACAAAGAGAACGGAGGCGTTGCTGCTACTGAGAACGAGAACTGCGAACCACTACGTGTATACAACGGGTTATCGATAGAGTTACGCTGCAACAACAATTCCAAGTTGACGTTATGACAAGTTCCGTTGTTTACCAAGAAATAATCCCAATCGTGCATCTTATACACCTGATAGTTCAAAGTAACCATAAACTGGAAGAAGTCATCCGGCCAGTTCAAACGTTTACCATAACCGGCAGCCAGACCAAACATCATGATAGACTTATCCGGGTTTAAAGCCAATTCATAGCTTCCATAGGGATCATAACCATATCCATAATAACCGCCATAGCCACCATAATAACCGCCATAACCTGGATAACCACCATAATAATACGGATTATAACTATTATATGCATTACTCAAATAAGAAGTACTGATATCTGTTTGCTTGGAGAAATAAGCACTGATAGAAAGCGTATTCGGGCGTTTACCTCCAAACCACGGATCCAGAAACGAAATACTATACGCCTGATAATAACGTCCGTTGGTCTGTCCACTTAATGTCAAAGTCTGACCTTCACCTTGCGGAATGATACCCTTATAAGATTTCGGATTCAGGAAGTTCTTCATAGAGAAGTTCGTAAACTTCAAACTCAACTTACCGATCACACCGGTTTGTCCCCAACCAGCCGAAAATTCAATCTGGTCGTTCGCCTTAGAAACCAAATTATATTCGATATCTACAGTTCCGTTTTCCGGATCTGGAATAGGACGCGGATTCATGTTTTCCGGGTCGAAGTGTCCCATTTGGGCAATTTCACGAACAGAACGCATCAAATCCTCACGGCTAAACAACTTACCCGGTTTTGTACGCAACTCACGACGTACGATATCTTCATACAAGCGGTCATTACCGTTAATGATGACACGATTAATCGTAGCCTGCGGACCTTCCTGAATACGGATTTCCAAAGCGATCGAATCGTTTTCAACTTCCACTTCCACCGGATCTGCGTTAAAGAACAAATAACCGTTATTAAAGTAAATATTCGAAACCGCATCTTCGTCCATACTTAAACGGTCATTCAGTTTCTTCTGGTTATAAACTTCACCCGGCTTCATGCCTAATACCCTCATCAAGTCGTCTGTCGAATATTTCGTATTACCGACAAAACGGATATCTTTCAGATAATACTTTTCACCTTCATCAACCTTCAAGAAAATATCAACTTTCTTTTCATTGAAGTTCACAACGCTGTCTGCCAAAAGAACGGCATCACGATATCCATACTCATTATATTTGGCTATCAAATTATTCTTATCGTTTTCGTATTCTTCTGTAGTAAATTTCTTCGTGCTGAACATTTCCAGAATACTCGACTTCCAGTCATTGAAAAGACTGAATTTTTCATTCGTCTTCTTCATGGCTTTCTTCAGTTGACGAGCCGTCAACGCATTATTTCCTTCAAAATAGATACGATGAATCTTGGTCTTTTCATTCTTGTCAATATAAATATCCAAAATGACTTCACCTTCGTGAGCCATATCATCCTTTTGCTGGATATTTACATCCACGTTCTTAAATCCTTTTCCATCGAAGAACTTTTCAATCAGAATCTTCGCACGGTCCAAGACATTCGGTGTAATCTGGAATCCTTTCTTCAAGCCCAGTTTAGCTTCCAAGTCTTCCCGTTCACCTTTCTTGATACCATGGTAATTAACTTCCGAAATACGTGGACGCTGTTTTAACTGATATTCCAACCAAATAGAATCGCCTTCAATCTTATTCGCCAAAATCTTTACATCCGAAAACAATCCATGCTTCCAGAAAGCTTTGACAGCAGCTGTCACTTCATCTCCCGGCACAGAAATCTCATCACCTACTGATAATCCGGAAAATCCGATCAGCACAAAATCATCATAATTCTTTACACCCGTTACCTTAATATCCGCAATTTTATACTTCTTCGGCGTTAACGAGTAAGAAATCACCGGCAAATCTGCCGGTTTCTCAACCTTCGCAGTATCACTTCCATTCTCCTGAGCAAACACACCGAAGGTTACATTCAAGAAAAGGAAAAACAGCACTATTCCTTTGTACATATTAACAGCTATTGTTTATAAAATTAATTGCTCACTTGTTTTACCAAAACGTCGTTCGCGCTGCTGGTAATACAGTATTGCATCAAACAACTCTTCTTTTCTAAAATCAGGCCAGTAAACATTCGTAAAGTAAAACTCGGCATACGACAATTGCCACAACAAGAAATTACTTAAACGCTGTTCACCTCCTGTACGAATCAACAAGTCCGGATCCGGAATATTCCGAGTAGTCAAGTGTTCAGAAACTGTACTTTCCGTTATCTCAGCTATATCCAAATCTCCGTCTTTTACTTTTCCTGCTATCTGCCGGACGGCTTCTGCAATCTCCCAACGGGAAGAATAGCTCAAAGCCAAGACAACAGTTGTCCCAGTATTGACCGATGTCTCCTCAATACATTCCTGCAATGTATTCCGAGCCTCTTCTGGTAAACGAGACAAATCGCCTATCGCATCCAGCCTGACATTATTCTTCATCAAGTCGGGTGTTTCACGCTTGATAGCAGCTACCATCAATGTCATCAAAGCATGCACCTCTTCTATTGGCCGATTCCAGTTCTCGGTCGAGAACGTGTACATCGTAAGGTATTTTATACCTAAATCGGAAGCTGCTTCCACTACTTTACGAACCGAAACAACACCTTCCTGATGACCCATATAACGTTCAAGGCCACGAGCCTTCGCCCATCGCCCATTTCCATCCATAATAATTGCCACATGCTGCGGCAAGTGATTTTTGTCAATCTTTTCTTCTAACGACATTCTTCCAATATCTTAATAAACACCGTTACTAAATCGGTTATTACATGGCTGACAACGCAGGCCAAAATCCCACGTAACTGAAAACATCAGCAATGAATACCAGTCTTTATTCTTGAATGCACTACTAGCCACTCCGTATGGATTATCCAAAAAGCCATTATTACCATCCGTTACATCAAACGAATCACCGAACAATTTGCGGAAAGAAAACTCACATCCCAAATTCAAACGGTTAATGACCTTATATTTGACTCCAACGCCCAACGGAATATTCAAACTTGCAAACGTTTGATTTCCCGGAGCGACCGTTACCCCAAAGCCCATAAATATATAAGGAGAGAACCGCTTTGTATTCAGATAAGCGAACTTATCACTATACGGAAGGAAATTAAATTCCATCTGTCCGCCCACTTCGAAGAAATTCCGTTCGAAAGAAGCAGTCGCTCCATTCGGAAAGACATTCTCCAAACCATCGGTACTTCCGGATACTCGTCCCCATAACAAGTCTGTCTTTACGGCCCAACGGAAATTCGGGGTATAACGAAAGACCACACCCAAGGAAGGATTCAATCCCTTAAAGAACGCATTCTTGTTTAAATCGCCCATATAATAGGAACCGCCTACCATACCGCCGATTTCATATTTATATTCTTGTGCTTTGCCGACCCAACAACAACCGACCAACAAAAATACCAAATAAAAGATACGCCGAAAAAGAAATGTATTCATAAAAACAACTTCATTGCATTAAACCTATTTCTTTTCTAACGCTAAATCTTTTTATAAATTATACGAACGGCCCGTTATTTACTGCCGTTCGAAACCCAAACGATTAATACGACCTTTCCAAATATCGTTCAAATCCTGGCCATTTATAGTCGATTTTCCACCAAAAATCATCAGATAATTATCCTTGTCAACCAACATAGAGGCAAAACCTCTGGCTTGATAAGACGAAGGCAAAACTACCAATGTATCTATATAATTCCACGTTACACCGTAGTCTGACGAACGGTAAATATCTTTCTGTGGTTTACCTGATTCATCAATACCTCCTATCAGATAGAACATATTATCATAGTAAGCCATCATCGTTCCCTGACGTTTCGTGAAATAATCGCCGTAAGAATCCGTTTGTTCGGCCCAATCCAAAGCGTTCATCGTTGCCCATGAAGCATTCTGAAGCTGACCATCAGATGACTTACCGCCCACTACCATCACACGACTTGTATACATTAAATAAATAGAAGCCGACGAGAAACCTTCTACCGGGAAATGAGCAGGTACCATTTCACCCGTCTCCCACTGTCCTTCAGCATTCATCGCTGCAAATACGAGTCCGTTATCTTCTTCCACAATGGCAGATAGTACAGCCGGCTGATTGGTACTTTCATCAATATATCCTAAAAGAGACTTCACTTTAGGTGTTCCTTCAACAAGTTGCCAGTTAACGGCATCAGCCGAAGAGTAAAGAGAACCTTCTTTGGTTGCTACATAATATAAATTATTGTAGGATGTTATTTGTGAAAGCAATACACCGCTAGCAGGAAGTCCGGTCAACGGCAATTCTTCCCAATCTTCCCAACTCTTGGCATCTGTTTGCTTTGATCGATAAAGCTTATAAGCCGTATTAGCCGCAGGTTGAACGTACATATAATAATAGTCGGCACTACCATCATTGAAGGAAATAACTTTCTGATCAACGAATTTAGTTGGCAGCATGTTTGTTGTATATTGACGCCAAACCATTGAATCCGGAACAACCTGATGAACATTGACCTGAGCCACATAAACACGTTTAGTCATTCCGTCATACGATGAAGTGATAAATTTCACCGGCTTGGAGAAATCCAACGAATCCTCGGCATTCCAGTCAATCGTATCTCCTGTGGCTTCCTGAATAACTTCCAGTTTCGTCACATAAGAACCATATTTTACTGTACAAATTACTTTCTCAATCTCTGTACCAAAAGGCATAGAATCCAAGTTCATGATACGTCCATTCAATTGATCGATCGTGAACTTTACATCCGAAAGTCCTGATACAGAATCTGAACTCAACGAAAATTCCGTAATTTGGCAATTCTTATCAACCTCATAATACGAATCATAATCTGAATCACCTAAACAGGAAGTCAACAAAACAGCGAAGCAACCTGTTATCAATAAAAATATCTTACTTTTCATCAAAAACATAGTTTGTTCATATAAAGGCACAAAAGTAGAAACATTTTTTTCTTTCCACCTATAAAACGATAATATTTATAATATTTTAGGTTCAATTATTTCCGATGATGTGTATAAATCCGGAAAATATGTCCGCCAAAAGAGTCAAAACTTTGTTGTCCAAATGTGAAAACTGGCGCTTTCACACCAGCACCTAATGCCAAAGGTGATTCTTCAACAATAGCGCGATCCCAATAACCGGAATCAAGAAACTGTTGCAACATAATGCTTCCGCCTTCTACCATCAGCGAATTTAACTGACGCTCAAACAGACATTGAAGAATCTGGTGCACAATAGATATCCGAAAATCCAAAGGAATATATTCTGTCTGCCCTATTTTCTTTTTTTCTCCGGTTGTAAACACAATGGTTGGTATTGTATCATCCAACAAATGATATGAAGCTGGTATCTTCCGTTCCCGGTCTATCACCAAACGAACAGGCGACTTACCGCTCCAGCGCCGAACTGTCAGCGACGGATTGTCCAACAAAGCCGTATTCGTTCCCACCAAAATAGCAGCCGATTCAGCCCGAAGCTTATGAACACGGGCCGCTGTTACCGCATTGGAAAAAACGACCGGTGAAATGTCCGGCGAGGTACGTGCAACATCCAGAAAGCCATCGGCACTTTCTGCCCATTTTAACGTCACAAACGGACGCTTCTCCGACTGAAAAGTCATAAAGGCTTCATTCAAAGCACGGCATTCTTCCTCCAATACACCCGTCACAACTTCAACACCTGCGTCTCTTAACATACGAACACCTCTACCTGATACTTCCGGAAACGGGTCCATACATCCGACAACCACACGAGGAATTCCTTTCCGGATAATCAATTCTGCACAAGGAGGTGTTTTCCCATAATGAGAACAAGGTTCCAAACTGACATAAATGGTAGAATCACGCAAGATTGCTTCATCTCGAACCGAAGCAATCGCATTCACCTCCGCATGGGCCTCTCCGCAACGCCGGTGATAGCCCTCACCCACAATGACACCGTTATGAACGACCACTGCACCAACCATCGGATTCGGAGCCGTATGTCCTGCTCCATGGCGGGCCAGTTCCAAGCAACGGGCCATAAATTTTTCTTCTACATGCATGATACGATCATTTCTTGTTACTTTTGGCAAAGTTAAGATTTTGTTTGGATGCTTTACATGAATTTGCCTGCTTTTTGAGGAAAAATCCATTCTACATCACAACTAAATCCGTTTCATACCGGATTTTTACCGTTTCACCCGGGTGGAACGATCTCTTCACCCTTGTGGAACGATCGTTCCACCTACGTGAGACGATCGAATCACCTAGGTGAAACGATAAAATTGATACTTGAATGTTTAAAATTTACGATACTTCCAAAAGTAATACAGTAAAGCTTTCACATGTACCCAGCTCATTTTTGAGAAGAGTCGTTTATTGGTTATTTTCTGATAATCATGCCAAAATGAAACATAGGGAATATAAAAGATCTTCCATCCTGCCATAAAAGCACGCTGGCAATAATCAGCATCTTCCGGACCATAGAAAATATGTTCATCCAATTGCCCGATTTGTTGTACCACATCCTTTCGGATCAACTGACAGGCACCAATTAGATATTCTACTTCAAAACAATCCTGTCCAAGCATTTGCGCATGATAAAACTGCGAAGCATTCAGCTCTGCCAGTTTATCTTTCCACGAAGCAGGCAATCTCAGCTTGGTTGCCAAAGATTCGAATACATTCAGTGCCTTATAACGCAAGGAAGGATATTTCCGACAGCTATCCTGAACCAGATTATTTGTATTCAGCAGTTTACATCCACATATACCACAGTCTAGATGAGCATCCATAAAAGAAAGCATTTCTCTAATAGCTTCAGGATTGACTTCGGTATCGATATCCAACAGCCAAATATATTCTCCACAAGAAGCCTGCATCCCAATATTCCTTGCTTTAGCAACACCCCTATTTTCAGTCTGCGGGAAATAAGACACATGATCCTGCTGCGCATACTTTTCTAAAACAGAACGAGTTCCATCTGTCGAACCATTATCCACCAGTATTATTTCATGTTCTATGTTTTTCAAAGACATCCATACCGAACGTAAACAGGTTTCAACATAACGCTCCGAATTCCAGGTTATAATGACTACACTTAGTTTTTTCATACTGCAACTATTTAAAACCACTCACTTCTTCCATCCAATTAACATCTAACCAAAAAGTTTGACTTTCAAAGCTTTTAGCGCTATATAAAAATCAGAAAACGAAGAAAATTTCCGTATGTTTTCCCAAATAAAACCAGGAGATAAAAAGAACCGCAAATTATTCTGGAATAACAGACGTTCCATTTGTCTGGATGAAAGACTAGGATAATTTAATATTGAATTCCGTTGTACATCCGTCGGTACATATTCTCCACCTTCGATCCAACCATTTGATTTTGCGATGTCATAAAACTCAGTGGCCGGAAAAGGAGATACGATATTAAACATAACCTGACTCACCTTCAATTTCTTGACCTTTCGGAAGGTATCTTTAATGGTTTCGACCGTTTCCAACGGACTGGTTCCAATCAAAATATTTAACTTAACAGGAACTTTATACTTCTGCAACAAGCTGATAGCCGTATAAATCTGCTCTTCGGTTATTCCTTTCTTGATATACTTCAATATCTCATTGTTAAACGACTCTACGCCCAAATCAACATATTGACAACCATATTCCTGCAACATAGCAGCAATCTCTTCAGTAATCGCATCCACACGAGCCTGACAACCCCATACAATATGATGTTTCTTCAATGCCTCACCTATTATTTGCAGACGTTTGCTGGTAACAATAAAATTATCGTCCATAAAGCCAATGGCTTTATAGCCCAAAGAAGCCAATTTTTCAATCTCTGCCACCACATTTTCCGGAGAACGAAAACCAACAGGAGGCTTTTTCCCATTGTGATCTTTTTTATATTCGATCTCTCGGGCGAAAGTCAAGGAACTGGGCACACAATAAATACAATGGAATGGACAATTTCTAGAAGTCACCATTGCCATGTAAGGAGAAACCTTTAGCTTCGGATTTGAAAACACAAATTGTTCTACAAAATGAATGGCAGGAAAAGGTAATTCGTCCAGATTCTTTATCAGCGGACGCGGAGCATTTTCCACCACCTGATTTTCATTCCAGAAAGAAATACCAACAATCGTTCTCCAATCCTTTCCTTCCGAAATATACCGTAACAATTCTCTGACTGTATCTTCCGGTTCTCCTCGAACAACGACAGAAGCCGGATGTCCTAACAGACTTTTGGCAAAATAAGTTGCCCCCGGACCTAAAAATATACAGATACTTTCCGGACGTTTGGCATGTATGAACCTTTCTACCTGGATGTCTGTCGGAATTGAAAGATTCACCGTCCACAAAAGATAAACATCACTATCATCGTTTTCTAAAAAAGAGAAAAACTGATCTGGAGAAGCCTCTTCCAATACAAAGTTTCTATAAGCCACCTCATAGCCTTCTTGTTCAGCAAGTGCTACGACTGTCAGTTCATAGATATTCACCATATTATAAACCACTCTCGTACAACCCGCCGTTCTCTCGGCCGGTTTAAATTTATCCAGTGAAGGAGGCGTAATAAATGATACTTTCATTTCCGAAAACAATAATACATTGACAAATTTACAAACTCAATATGTATGCAAAATACGTGAAAAGCAAATTCCACAACACTATACCTTCAAGAAAATCCGTTGCTTATACATCACCCAAAGGATAAAAAAGACAATCGAAGCTTCACTAAAGACTATGAGAAGAGGATAAAAACTCCCCAGATATTGCTCAAAACCGAACAACAACGACTCGCCGATACAGTTGAAACGAATCGTTTCGGCCAGCATATAAGCTACGATCGAATTCATTCCATATACTTTCAACCATGTGATATGCTGACGATGCCCTTTGTAGTCAATCCAATAATAGAACAAGCCCATCAACAAGAAACAATATCCGCTGCTGACAAACACCATCGAGCTCGTCCAAATCGTTTTAATCACCGGAAGTATTTCATTCCAGATCCAACCCAAAACAACCAAAGCAACACCAATACCCAGGAATAACTGTACCTTTTTCTTCTCGACCAATTCATGACTTTTGGCAATATATCCGGCAAACATACCCGACATCACAGTAACCACAAAATTCAAGCTGCTTAAGATCCAGGTATAATAATAACCTTCAGCAAAGACAACAACTCCGTCTTTTACTTCCGCAGAATCACGGAACCGGCCCATTACTGCCCGGTCAATCCATTCACATAAGTTTCCATCGGGTGTATAATCGCCACCGCCATATGAACCGACTTTAATAAATTGCATGGCGGCCCAATAAAGAAGTAATAAGGCAAAAGAAACTATGATTTGCGTACGCCGGGAAGTATATAAATAAAGAAGGGCTGACACCAGATAACCGACTGCAATCGTCTGCAATGTATTCGTATAAAAATAGATATGAGACGGATCCAACGCACGCAGGTTTCCTTGTACGATCATACCGAACAACCAGAGCAGTAAAACACGTTTCACCAGACGACGGATCAAAGGCTGTTTGTCCGGATCTTTTTTATAACGGGAATAAGCAAACGGGATCGTAATTCCCGACATAAAAAGGAACAAAGGCATAATTAAATCCCAAGGAGAAAAGCCCGTCCAGGCCTGATGTTGAAACAACCATTCGCAAGAATTCAACCAGGGAATATCTGCCGCCCGAATGAACGAACGAATTAACGGACCAAAAGCTACCAAGAAAAATAAGTCCAAGCCTCGAAGCGCATCCAACGATTCCAATCGTTTCGGTAATGTCTGTTTTTCCATGAGAAATAAGATTTATAAGTATTCAATTAATTATAGCATAGTCTTGATACAAGGAATAAATGGCTTCCAAAAACGAATCCGGCTTTTATGCATAAAGCCATGACATCCCATCGGAAGCTGTTTATGATTCAGATAATGACAGACTTTCGGTTTCAAATCATAGGCAAACTGTAAAGCCTCTTCTACAGTCGGATACTTTAATTCTTTAGGGATCAACGCCCAGAATATATCTTCGTTATAAAGTCCATCTTCTGGTTTTGACAAGAAATAGGCGATTTCAGAAGCATACGAGCGACATGCTACCTTGAAAGTTTCTACTTTACGCAAACATAATCCGCCATTACCAATCTTTCCATACATCTGCGAACGGATAATCCGTTTGGATGCAAACAAGTATTTCTTCAGTTGCAGAAACTGTTTGAAAGGAAAGTAATTATAACGAGGTCTTGTAGGCCAAGGAGCCGCCACCAAATCGTAGCCAGTCTCACACCAACGCAATACCTCATCACGGAAAATCCAAGCATCCAAATGACAAATAAGGATATAAGTCGTATCGCCAAACAAATCATAAAAGGATTCAGACATCATCATCCGGTTATATCCTGCAATTCCATTTTTTGTACCGAGCCATTCAGAGGACACATTCATAATCTCGGCTTGTGGATAAAGAACCGTTAAGTCATGAAGATCCACATCTTCCGGCTTCAGCCAAACGATAGGATAAGCAGCTAATACCTGCATCGTATTGGCTAACGACGCTCGTTCCCAATCTTTCAGTTCAGCCCGATAAATCGGTATCACAACTTTCACCTGACATATATCCTTCTGCATATCTAAATAGAATGAAAATTCACTACTCCAATAACAAAAAAAGCGACCCTTTTACAGAATCGCCTACATACTATATAAGAATATTAAAGAAAGTGACTCGGGTGGGATTCAAACCCACGACCTTCAGAACCGGAATCTGACGCTCTATTCAGCTAAGCTACCGAGCCAAAGACTGCGCAAAAGTATAAAGAATAAATGGAGAAAACAAATTATCCGAAGATATTTTTACAAAATTGATATTTTGAAAGATCATAAACAGAATACACTATCATTTTGCAATAAAATACGCGAATACTATTGATAATTTCACATTAATCATTACCTTTGCTGCACATCATAAAAATTACAGATACTTAAAACGTATAAAATATGAGTTATTTAATCAAACCGGCAAAATATAAAGCAATCTTAAATTTGCCTCAAACAGAAATGGGGATTAAGGTAATTAAGGAGTTTTTCCAACAAAACCTTTCCTCAGAACTGCGTCTGCGTCGTGTGACTGCGCCGTTGTTCGTTCTGAAAGGCATGGGTATTAATGATGACTTGAACGGTGTTGAACGGGCTGTTACTTTTCCCATCAAAGATTTGGGCGACGCGAAAGCTGAAATCGTTCATTCATTGGCAAAGTGGAAAAGACTGACCTTGGCTGATTATCACATCGAAGAAGGATACGGTATTTATACAGATATGAATGCCATCCGTTCTGACGAAGAACTGGGTAACCTGCATTCTTTGTATGTCGACCAATGGGATTGGGAACGGGTTATGAAGCCAGAAGAGCGCAACATCGACTTCCTGAAAGAAATTGTTGAACGAATCTATGCGGCTATGGTTCGTACTGAATACCTCGTTTACGAAATGTTTACGGATATAAAACCTGTTCTTCCGCAGAAAATTCATTTCATCTATGCCGAGGATCTTTTGCAAAAATATCCTACCTTTACGCCTAAAGAACGCGAAGATGCTATTACGAAAGAATATGGAGCGGTCTTTATCATCGGTATCGGTTCCAAATTAAGTAATGGCGAAAAGCATGACGGACGTGCTCCTGACTACGATGACTGGTCGACCGTATCTCCGGATGGACATGTCGGACTAAACGGTGATTTGCTGGTATGGGACGAGGTGTTAAACCGTGCGCTTGAACTTTCATCAATGGGTATTCGCGTCAATAAAGAAGCATTGCTCCGACAATTGGCATTGACAGGTACAGAAGACCGGAAGAATTTGTTCTTCCATCAGCGTCTGCTTAACGGAGAATTACCACAGAGCATCGGTGGTGGTATCGGACAAAGCCGCCTTTGTATGTTCTATCTCCGCAAAGCTCACATCGGAGAAATCCAGGCAAGTATCTGGCCGGAAGACATGCGTCGGGAAGCTCGCGAGGCAGGTATCAACTTAATTTAATAGAAGTCAGTGTTGGAAGCCAGGTCGTTTCCGGCTCCTGGCTTCCAACAACGACAAATATGGATGTAAAGATTGAACAAAGCTGGAAAGAACAACTGGCCGACGAATTCGAGAAGCCTTACTTCAAAACATTGACGGATTTCGTCCGCCAAGAGTATAAAACGACCCAAGTCTATCCACCCGGACCCTATATTTTCAACGCTTTTCAACATTGCCCCTTCGACCGTGTGAAGGTCGTTATCCTAGGACAGGACCCGTATCATGAGCCGGGACAGGCACACGGGCTCTGCTTTTCTGTGCAAGACGGCGTACCTTATCCCCCTTCCCTCGTGAATATCTTCAAGGAAATCGAGAGCGATTTGGGTAAACCCATGCCGGCCAGCGGCAATTTGCTCCGATGGGCCGACCAAGGCGTGCTGCTACTCAATGCCACTCTTACCGTCAGGGCGCATCAAGCCGGGTCACATCAGAACAAAGGTTGGGAGACTTTTACCGACGCAGTTATCCACAAGCTGGCAGAATCCCGCCATCATTTGGTTTATATCCTATGGGGTTCGTATGCGCAAAAGAAGGGGGCTTTCATCGACAGCAGCCGTAATCTGGTCTTGAAATCGGCACATCCGTCACCACTTTCTGCCTATCGGGGATTCTTCGGGAACAAGCATTTCAGCAAAGCCAACGACTATTTAATAGCCACAGGTCAAGAACCGATAGACTGGTAATCGGACGATAAACATACACCTCCCGGAGGATGGGAATATCCACCTTCCGGGATTTTTATTGCCTTCATAGTAGATTAATAGTCAATCCATTAGGTTTCGATTCAAAAATGACGTACTTTTTTACCTAAAAAGACGTACTTTTTGGGGTAAAAAGACGTACTTTTTCATATAAAAAGACGTACTTTTTTGGTAGAAAAGTACGTCTTTTTAAAAATCATTCTCCGATACTGTAATCCGGATTATTCCTCAGAGCCACCCGAAGGCTTTATTTCAAAGCGTTCGAACTTGGCTTCTTTGCGCATCTTGCGTAGTTTGACACCGGGTGTGAATACGATGTTCGGAGTGCGCATCATGGTGTTTACGCTGTAATCTTTGGCTGATTCCGACCCTGATGAACGGAGGGAGATGCGGAAAGATCCCAGATCTCCGACATCAACACTCTGCCCGTCGGCCAAATGCCCGGCAATACAATGCACCAAACGATCGACGGCATTCTTGACGTCGCCGCTTGTTAATGCCGACTGCTCGGCAACTTCGTCACATAATTTCTCGAAAGAAACACGTCCATTATCCATTAATTGCGGATAATAAAGCTTAGCACCCTCTAGCGCACCGGCGGTCATATCCTTGCGCTCTACTAGTTTGTAACGTATACCCATAGGAATTTTTCAAATAGATAATTAATAAAATAGATTAGCTTTCTGCACTGTATCCATTTCCTTAAAAAGGCTTTGGTACTCTCAACATGCCCGAAAGGTAAATAAAAGATTCCGGCTCTTAAAATCTAAAACCATATTATACAACATATAAAATAGTTTTTTCGGGAGAAAAGGACAGGAAAAACGTGCGAAACAGGCCCCACGAAACGCCCTGAAAAGCTTAATACCACTGCTGGCCTTCGCGGTAGCTGCTGCTCTGGTTGTACTTCAAGTCTTTCAGCAACGATGAGCTGACGGCAACAGAAAAGGTATAAGATTTGTACGGACCGATGGGGATAAAGCTCGCCGTCATCTGGAAACAGTGCATGTTTCGGGTGATGTTACAGGTCATATAAGACACCTTATGCGTGTCAAAATCGTAGGTTGCGTTGAAGTTAAAGCTCCAGTTTTTGGTTGGTTGGATATTACCATTGAAGCTCAAAGCATGGGTCAAAGCATACTTATACTCCATCTTTTTAGGATCGAATTCGTTACTGTATCCCAAACTCATACTATAATTGAACGACAAACTCCAAGGTACTTTGGCCATATAATAACCATCTGCGTCATATTCTCCATCTTCTTTCTTCTTGCCCAATAGGCGCGAACTCTTTTTATCTCCGGCTTCCGGGCCATTCATATCGGCATTATCCGTATTCGAAGCATCGGCGCCGGTGGCATCGCCTTCGCCCTTTTTCTTCGAATCGCCGCCGCCCCCGAACCATTTCTTGAAGGTATCATTATTAAAGGTATAGGAGAAACTGGTTCCAGTCTGCTTCAATCGCCCGATTCCCTTACCGGCTTGCCAACGTGGAATATCTACTTTGTATGCACGACCGGTTTGTTCATTATATTTATAGGTATAAGTATCGAATGTTCCGTTCAGGTTCAAAGTATAGTTTTTCGAAAGCTTCAGACGCAGACCAACCGACAAATCACTCCATTTGAAAGAATCTGCTACCATGTTATAGCTCATTCCCAACGATAATTTATCAATCAGACTGATCTTCTTGAAACCGGTCGAATCCTTATCCGAACGGACTTTCATTTCCAAGTTGTTATTGATCGAGAAGTTAACAGATCCAGATTTTCCCGACGATGGCGGAGAGAAGATCTGATTAGCAAACGGTGAATATTGTACATGCACGTCTTCTCCCTGAGCATTGGTATATACATAGTCCTGCCAGAATCCGAATTTAGAATCACCAAAGTCCGGACGCGCACTCAAGCTGATAGAAGGCTCGAAACGGTGACGTATCATTTCGATCTTCTTACCTCCGAAGAAAGGAAGCGGCTTGAAGAAACCATACAACGTAGTAGATGCCGAAATCGAAGCATCATATTCGTAGGTACGATAAAAACCGTACGTCGTATCGACCGGAGCCATGGCCTTTTTCTGCATATCATACGCCTGTTCCACCTTGTGTGTATACCAGTTCTCACTATAATTGAACGAAGGCGAGATATTCAAATACTTGAAAAGCGTAAACGTTGCACTGACCGGAATCTTGTGTTGCATGGCATTATTCCAGTCTCTGATCAAGTTCGACTTAAACAAAAGATTCTCTTTCGTATTGATACTGTTACGCAAATATCCGGTATATGACATAGAAATCTTCTCATACCAACGTTCTTTACCCACAGCGTGTTTCCGCTTGAAAGGATAAATACGGCTTAAAGTGAAAGTCACATCCGGCAGAGTCACCGAGATAGAAGAGTCACGCGAGGTCTGGTTGATAGACATCGTAGCCGAAATAGATAAAGGATTATTGGGGAAACGCTGGGTGATGTTCACACTTGAGCTCTTGGTATTGCTCGTCGCATTCGGATTATACAATCCCATCATCTGGTTGCGGTCGTAGCTACTGGTCGAGAAATTGACACTCGCCGAGAAGGATCGGTAAGGATTCGCCTTGGCATCCTGCGAATGCGTCCAGGTAATTTTGAAGTCTTTCGACTTGCTATAATCCGGCAAGCCCTTATCGCCATATTTGGAAACCAGATAGGAAGCCAGGAAACTACCTGAATACTTATACCGCTTCCGATAATTAGACTTGGCAGACAATCCCCAGGAACCTTTCGTATAAATCTCACCGGTCAGGGCCAAATCCATATAATCGCTTAAAGCAAAATAGTATCCACCGTCCCGCAAATAGAAACCACGGGCCGATTCATCTCCGAAAGTCGGCATCAAAATACCTGAAGAATAGGTATCCGAGAAAGGGAAAAAGCAAAAAGGAAGTCCCAACGGATAGATCGGAACATCCTCGAACACCAAATAAACCGGACCGGTTACAATATTCTTTTTCGGACGAACCTTCGCCTTCGTCATCTGGATATAGAAGTGCGGATGCTCATGTTCATCACAAGTTGTATATTTTCCGCCCACCATATTCAAGGCATCCGTTTCGGTTTTCTTGGTCTTTCCGGCTGTTACGTAGCCTTCACCCTGCTGGGTAATAACGTCTGTGATATAACCTTTCTTTGACTTGAAGTTATAACGCATCGTCTTCGATTCATACTGGTCACTCCCATCGATAAACAAAGGATAACCAAACTCATCCCCTACCGAGTCAAGTCCGAACTTGGCATATACCAAGCTACTGTCCATGTTCATCTCAATATTTTCGGCCTGCAACTGAATCTGTTGGTACTTTACATCACCTTCACCAAACAGATAAGCCATATTGCCGGCCGTCATCACAATCGAATCTTTCGCTTTATAATCGACTGGTGCCTCCAAACCTGCCTTTTTCGTCGAATCGGCCGGAGCAATAGAATCCTGTGCTACCGAATCAACCCGCAAGGTCGTATCGGCAACTGCCTGATCTGACGTATAAGAAGGAGAAGTCTTTCGTTGGGCAAACAAGCCCCAGCTTCCTAAGATATAGACAAATAGGGTTAATAGAACTCTATATTTCATTCACGTTAAAATTCACCGTAATCAATTACAGGTGGCAAAGGTATAATAAAATACGGAGCGAAGCCCAATTATTCCCCTAAAAAGAGTTTACACCATGTGTCAAATTGTGAAACAGTCTCTTCCCCATACTTAGAAAGACTCTTATGAATCTTCTCGGGCGATTTCTCTTTATCCAATTTCGTCTTACTGAAAAACTTGTCGGCAAAGCAAATAATCTGTTCTTCCCACGAAACCGGACGCATATCCCGATGCGGAACCGGCAAGTTCTGTTCTTCGATCATTTTCAGGGAAAGTCCGGTCCCGGTATGCCGCTCACACACCAACGCATGCCTTGGATATCCTTCAGCCCTCATTAAATCTGCCCCTAAATATCCATGACAAATATACGGAGCCTCGCCATGACAGTCGATACCATCGGCGTCACATTTAAAGATTCCTATATCATGCAACATAGCAGCCTCTTCAATGAAAGTCAAATCCAAATTCAATTCCGGATGACGGCGGGCAATTTCCAATGCCTTGTCAGCCACACTCCTACTATGTACCGTTAATATATGGTATGCTTCCGAGCTCTCCGGATAATATTTCTTGATAATATCTAACGGATTCATAAGCAACAATTATTCCATTTCATTCTTAAAATACCACAAAGATATGCATTCATCTGCATATAAAGACACGCCACATTATCTATTTTCTTACCCAATATTCATATAAACCCTTTTTCAATTAATTAATTCACCAATGTGAATTAATTAATTTACAGTTGTGATGCAATCAATTCATATTGGTGAATTAATTACATCACTTAGGTAGATTGATTAAATTAACAGCTATTTCACATTAAAAAACAAGTTGTAGTATAAAAATATCCACACAAACTACATTAGTAAAATTTGCGTTACTATAATTTTATTTATACTTTTGTTCGATATTCAAAGTCATAGCACTAATAAGACTATAGCTTTGACTTGTGATAAATTGCTAGATTCTGATACCTTTTTAGTAATATATCAATGTAAATGTACTAATTATAGGTTTAGAAGTCGTATGCACCAATAAACTAGGCAGGCTTATGGAAAACGAAACGTAAATATATTCTGTGGTTATTTCATCCAAAATATCCTTATTTCAATTAGGTGAAATAAAGAAACATAAAAGCGAACTAACAAATTATTGTAGAACACTTATTTAATAGTCATAGTCTTATTAGAACAATGACTACTGAAACTATCCTTTCTGACTCAAGATGGATATACTGATCTTTGAAGCTATATTTCGCCTTCACTATAATGATTTATGTAATTATGCATTACGCTACATCCAGAATAAAGATGTAGCCGAAGACATCGTGCAAAACTTTTTCATTACAATCTGGGAAAAGGATATAAAACTAACAGAAGAAAATATTCTTCCCTATGCTTACACTGCAATTCGTAACGGATGCATCAATTATTATAAATCAGAATTGATTCGCGAAAACTTTCTCAATGAAGCTCTAGAAGAATTAGAATTCCAAAACGAAGAAGAAGAACCTTTTTTATATAAAAAAGAAGTACGCTTAGCCGTTAATAAACTACCAGAAAAATGCAGAAAAGTATTCCTCTTAAAATGTATTCATGATTTAAAATACAAGGAAATTGCTGAAATCATGGGAATTTCAGTTAATACCGTAAAATATCATTTAGGAGAAGCTTTTCGAATGATGCGAGAAGAACTGAAAGATCTACTATAAATTCCAACAACTGATTAATAAACAAAACCTTAGATCTAATCAAAATAGAATGCTACTCAAAGGCAAATAATTTTATAAAAAAATCCTTATTCCGACCTACCCATTTAAACATCTTCAATTGTATTATAATAAAAGAGCGAATAAAAACTCATGACAGATAATTATAAACATATTGAACAATACATAGTAACCGTCTTATCAGGAGAAGCCTCTTCTGAAGAGATTCAGCTTGTACAAAAATGGATCAATGAATCGGAGGCAAATAGAGATTAAGAGATTATTGTGAATACATTTGTTCAGGTTGAAAACCATGTTTGTACATTCCCGAAATACAATGCTTGGCTGTTTCCTCAAATTAAGGAAACAGCCAAGCCAAATATAGAGTAACCTACTGGATGGTAATTAATTCATAGGATAGCAAGAGGTTTTCTCATCCTGCTATTCATTCGATAATAAATTATTAATGTTTAAATTAAAAGGTTATGAAAAAAGCGATGTATTTATTAGGAGTAATGATGGCTATTGTTTTAGCCAGTGTTAATGTGTTCTTTGTTGTACAGGATGGCAAGAGTGATTCTCAGGTGATAAAGGATACGCAAGCAAGTAATACACGACAAGATGTAAAAGATTGCGATATTTATAAGTATGAACGGAATGCGACAGAACGATGGTATGAGTCTGTATGGGTTGATGGGAAGGTAGAGATAAATGGAGAAATCCGTTATATAAATAATATAGGTGTAAGCGTTGAAGGCAAAATAAAAGTTCGTGTTCCCATTTGTGAAACAAAAGATTTAAATTGCTGTTTAAAAGAGTTCCAAAATCAATCAGTTCAGATTTTGTAGTTTAATGAAAGTTGGAAAATGCTTGTGTGTGTGTGTCAAAATATGTTTTTTTATAGCCTTTTTTTGGCACACTAATATCTAAATAATAAATAATAACCCGTTGGCGGAATTAAATTAGCGCATATTTAACTCTACCAATGGGCCTCTCATTTTTATAGTTAATATATTGCAGGATTGTAAGTGCGCTAATCTTCCCGACAATTCGGGCAAACAATCCGTTTGTATCTTTCGCATAATTTCTTATAATCATAAACTGGTCACACAATTGCGAGAATAGAGTTTCAATTCTTTTTCTTGCTTTGGCAAAAGCTGGAAATGTCGGCTTCCATTCTTTCTGGTTAGTTCTGTATGGTACTTCCAATCTGATATTGGCCGTTTCAAACAAATCCAGTTGTACCTGAGCACTTATATATCCTCTGTCCTGTATATACTAATTGAAAAATGCACCACCACACCAATTGAAAAGTGCACCACTT
>OJMG01000369.1_pt1 | contig 44266 bp, 23 predicted proteins | sample 1597141 | NCBI WGS metagenome assembly OJMG01 (sample SAMEA2452119, study PRJEB22498) | human gut metagenome | biome: human feces; feature: human gut; material: feces | place: Australia | collected 2012 | reverse complement strand
TGTAGCTGTGATTTAGTTTAAGTCACTTTGCATAATAAATTTGTTGGCATAAGAAATGGGCGCAGGTTTTGCTTTCATGGGACGACAATACCATATTGAGGTGTCAGGAGATGATTACTATATTGACTGACATATTGATGTACAATACCTTCCTACACCGCTATTTGGTGATAGAGTTGATAGATACGGAGTTTATGCCGGAATATATCGGTAAGCTGAACTTCTATTGTTCTGCTGTGGATGACATCCTTTGCCGGGAGGGGGATAATCGAACCATAGGTTTGCTACTTTGTAAAAGCAAAGACCGTATCAAGGCTGAATATGCTTTGCGTGACATTCAGAAGCCAATAGGCATATCCGACTACGAATTAGGGCAAGCCTTGCCGAAAGATTTCCGTGGCAGTTTGCCTACGATTGAGGAAATAGAGAAAGAACTGGAATCTGATAGCCACTAAACATATACGTTACATATCTGAACGGATATTCCGAACTTCAGGGAACACCGGGATTGCGCCCTATGACAAACTATAACCTGAATGGTACGTACATACTGAAACAGAAGTATATTTTCGGTCTGTTCTACACGCATACATCCGATTACTTTGCCCAAACACCTTATCAGGCAACAGGCCGACTGGCATTGATATACAAAAATACCAACTGGAATTATATGCGTATGATAGGTGTGAATGTCATTTTGCCGCTCAGCATGGGAAACTGGTATGATGCAAGACTCACGCTTGTAGGCATGCAGGCACGGCAAAAATGCGACCGTTTTTTTGATGTACCATTTGACCGCAAAAAATGGCTGTTTATCGGCACACTTGACAACAGCTTCAAAGTAGGCAAGAACCTATCCTTTGAATTGATAGGAAACATACAGACACCTTTCATTCAGGGAACGTTGGATCTTGCCAGTTCATTTAATCTCACAGCCGGAATGAAATGGAATTTTGCCAAGGACAGATGTTCGCTTACGGCACGTTGCAGTGATATATCCAACTCCAGTATGCCGGATATGAAGGTTCACTTCAAGGAACAATATTTGGATATGGATAGCGGATACTATACCCGTACTGTATCTCTGAATTTCACATACCGTTTCGGTGGTTATAAAAAACAGAAAGTAAAAGGAGTGGATATATCACGATTTGGACACTAAAAAAAATGAAAAACAAATAGTGCAACGTAATTTGTATTAGATGCTTACTGATAATGGTTTATGCTATCAATGCTCTATTAATCAATAGTTTACTGGTGGTAAGCCGGAAATATGGTCGTAGCCTTTAAGGGTATATTCTAAGTGGTGAATATTTAACCCTTTTAGTTATTATTAACTCATCTACGGTGTCAATACGAGCGATTTATTCTTTTTTTCGGTGCAATTCGTTTCCGATATTTCACTTCTATTTGGGCTCAATGTCTAAGCCAATACAAAGGTACAATATTTTATCCGATATTGTCTGTTACTTATTGTTTTTTGGAAATAATTTTATTGTAGATATTATTACCTCCACAAAGGCTCTTGTTCCCAATTACGAGGGAAGCCCAACAAGCGAGTTTTCACTGATGGATGGCTTATCAAGAGTTGCTTGAAATCGGTAATGAATGTATTTTCAAGAACAATGGAGTTGAGCCAATACACAACACAGCATAATTGTGGATAAAGAGTTTGTTCTCGGAATGAGAAATCAGCAATCCATGTATTTGGCATACGTTTTGGCATCTTTGGTTTTACTGGAAAGACACGGTTGGACAGTCGTGAATGATGAGCACAACAATTACGAAGCACCGCAAGACACTCTAACCAGCTTCTAAAAAATTTGTGATGATTCAAACCGAACTCTCTTGCGACAGCATGTTTTGCCGTGGCATTTGAAAAATTGGAATAGAGCTTAGAGAGTGTTCCCATTGAGATAGCCTCCAATGTTTTCCATACAGGAGGCAGCTCTGGTTCGTTGTATTTGCGGAAATGCTCAGTAATAAAATCATCGTGTGAGCGTTCCACCTCTTTACGGATAACAGCTAAATTGGTAGCAAAACGAGCCTCATTGGTGGCAAAGTTTTCGTCCATAAACCAAAATGCTCCAAATTCAAGAGCAAAGTGCTTGATTATTTTTGTGCGAACAGCAACTTCAATCGTTTGAATGGCAGTAAAGAGCAAAGCCCTAAGTTGCTTATCAAAGGAATACAGGTCGATAATATCTGCAAAACGACAACCTTCTCTAAATTGATGCGTAGTGTGGTCAGCTTCAAAATGTCGCCAATAACCAGCAAGACGAAAATAGCTTATGATGTCAAGGGCTTTAACAGCTCGCTCAACATCATCAATAAGCAAACCTCTTTCTTTGAGAATATCAATTTGTTGTTCCGTGGTTATGGCTCGATTTGTATACCTGACTCCCATAAATAAAAATGTCCCGCTGGGTACGCTAATCTTACGGGAAGCGAGCGGGATTTGTTGGTCCAAAGGTAATTAATTATTTCTAACCTACCAAACAATAGAGCAAATATCAAACAGATATTTTTATCTTACCGCTTCTTTTTCAAATGTTTTTCCGTAATTCTGTACTCGGATTTGGGTAACCATTTCCATGCATTTGAAAATAAAGAAGCGTTATGCTACTCTTGTAAGTGCGAAGCTTGAGAAACTAAACACAAAATCAACAAGAATAGGCATGGTAGTTCCCACGTTATAGCGTGGGCTGCTTTACCATATCTGTTGATTTAGGTTTTCTCAGGACCTGCACTTTAAAATGTGGTTATTGGCAGTGTCACACTTCTTTTTTAGGAGAAAGTGTTACGACAAAAAGAAAAAAGTCAATAGATCTAGCAGCTCAATCCGGGGCAGCTAACGAAGTTGTGTCTAGATATGGATCGGCCTCAAAAGAACATTTAGTATCCTATTCTGGTGTTGACTCACAGTACATAAATGGGATTAAAATTTGGAATAAATAAATCGGGTGTCTTTCTGCAAAGAAAAAGAGTCGTTCCGATGCGTTTCCAGGGCTCACAAGGCTCAAGGCTCACTTATGCGGTATTTTAAACCTTGGTAGATGTGTAAGTATTTGCTTTACAGTCTGTTTGGTGGGACAAAACGTGCGGGTTGAATATTATTCTTTGGTCTTTGGAAAGTTCAGGATTGTCTTGACTTTGTCTGTCGTTTTATAGAATTTGTGTTTGCTTTGACCAGGCTTGTTTTTTGCCGGGTTTTATTCATAATGGCCGGATCAATGGATATGGGCACATTCGGATTTTTCACGATGCCCGGAATGACCAAGTGATGATGTCAATAGAAGTTTCTTTTATTTATACATTTTTCTTTCCGGTAAATGTCGGATGCGTTCGTGTATGTCTGGGGCTCATTATATTATTCATTTTATTTTTTAGAATATAGTCTTGTCCCCTTCTTTTTATTGTAATTAATTAAAAATCAGTGCGTTATTAGGTTTCTTGAAGCTTGTTTTGGGCTTAAATACCGCCTAAGTGAGCCTTTGAGCCCTGAGCCTTGGAAAGCTTGGTGAAAAGACCTTGTAATTCCTTTCAAAAGACCTGTTCTTTGTATAAAAAGACCTTGACGTTTTTTTAAAAGAACCTTGTCTTTGACGCCAAACATCAGGACCTTTTTTTTAAATGTCTGGATCTTTTTCAAAAACAACAAGACCTTTTTTCAAAAGGAACGGGTACAAACGGACGGCCGGTCCGTCTCTTTTCCCAGATAGTGTAATAATTATGAAGAAACTGTTTATTTTACTTGTGTGCCTGTTGCCTGTGTTGGCACAAGCTCAAATGGAAACCTCTGTAGCCGGATTCATCCCTTTATCCGGTAGCGGAAGAATAGTATATAATTTCAATCCCGGATGGCGCTTTCATCGTGGAGACATAAAAGGCGCGGAAGCCGTACGTTTTGATGATACATCCTGGCAGGTAGTGTCTGTTCCGCATACTGTGGAACTGATGCCTGCCGAGGCAAGCGGTTGCCGTAACTATCAGGGTGTGGCATGGTACCGGAAACATTTTGTGATTCCTCAAGATATGAAAGGAAAAGAGGTGTCGCTTCATTTTGAGGGAGCTATGGGAAAACAGGTGATTTATTTAAATGGCAAGAGGGTGCAAGAGCACTTGGGAGGATACCTTCCTTTCACTGTGCAACTGACGGAACAGGGGGTACAGCCCGGAGACAGTTGCTTGCTGGCAGTGATGACGGATAATAGTGATGATAAGAATTTTCCTCCGGGAAAACGTCAATATACCTTGGATTTCGCTTATCATGGAGGAATTTACCGGGATGTGTGGATGATAGGAAAATCAAGTGTAGCTATTACAGATGCCTTGGAGGCCGATAAGGTGGCCGGAGGCGGAGTTTTTGTGCATTTTGACAATATAAGCGGGAAAAAAGCGGAAGTGTATGTGGATACGGAAGTGCATAACAGTGGAAAGCGGACGCGTACCGTAGCCGTGGAGACGGTTTTGGCGGATGCCGGCGATGTTCCCGTAAAACGGGTTTCGCAACAGGTGAAGCTGCAAGCAGGGGAATCGAAGACGGTGCGGCAACGGTTTGCAGTTCGCAATCCTAAGTTATGGTCTCCTGACTCGCCTTATTTGTATAGGATACAATCTCGTGTCAAAGCCGGACATGAAGTGTTGGATGGGGGAGTGACACGTGTGGGGATCCGCAAAGCGGAATTTAAAGGTAAGGATGGCTTTTGGTTGAATGGCAAGCCTTTTGGTCAATTGGTCGGCGCGAACCGTCATCAGGATTTTGCATACGTGGGTAATGCGCTGCCCAACAGCCAGCAATGGAGGGATGCCAAACGCTTGCGTGATGCAGGATGTACCATTATCCGTGTAGCTCATTATCCGCAAGATCCGGCATTCATGGATGCTTGCGACGAAATGGGGCTGTTTGTTATTGTGGCTACTCCGGGATGGCAATATTGGAATAAAAATCCGGAGTTCGCAAAGCTGGTACATCGGAATACCCGTGAGATGATACGCCGGGACCGCAATCATCCCAGTGTGCTGATGTGGGAGCCTATTTTGAATGAAACGCCTTATCCGCGCGATTTCGCACTGGAGGCGTTACGGATTACATGGGAGGAGTTTCCTTATCCCGGACGTCCTGTAGCGGCAGCCGATGTTCATTCGAAAGGAGTGGCGGAAAACTATGATGTGGTGTACGGATGGCCGGGAGATGATGAGAAGGCAGACCGTCCGGAACAATGTATTTTTACTCGTGAGTTTGGCGAGAATGTGGATGACTGGTATGCACATAATAATAATAACCGTGCCAGCCGTAGCTGGGGGGAACGCCCGTTGCTGGTGCAGGCGTTGTCATTATCAAAGAGTTATGATGAAATGTACCGCACTACAGGGCAGTTTGTCGGTGGGGCGCAATGGCATCCTTTTGACCATCAGCGGGGGTATCATCCCGATCCGTATTTCGGGGGCATTTATGATGCGTTCCGTCAGCCTAAATACGCTTATTATGCTTTTCGCAGCCAGTCTGCCGCGACATTGAAGCATCCTGTGGCGGAATGTGGCCCTATGGTGTTTATCGCCCATGAGATGTCTCCTTTCTCGGATGCCGATGTGGTGGTGTTCAGTAATTGTGACTCGGTTCGTCTCTCTGTCTATGACGGTACTGAGAGCCGGACGCTTCCGGTTGTTCATGCGCAGGGACACATGCCTAATGCCCCGGTGATATTCAAGGATGTATGGGATTTCTGGGAAGCACGCGAGTATAGTTATAAGCAAAAAAACTGGCAGAAAGTAAATATGGTGGCAGAAGGAATTATAGACGGTAAAGTGGTTTGCACCTATAAGCGGATGCCGTCACGCCGCAGCACGAAGTTGCGTATGTATGTGGATACGGAAGGAAAGCAATTGGTGGCAGACGGTTCGGATTTTATCGTAGTAGTGGCCGAAGTGACGGATGATAGCGGTAATGTGCGCCGTCTGGCAAAAGAAAATATCGTATTTACTGTAGAAGGTGAAGGACGAGTTATAGGGGATGCCTCTATCAATGCCAATCCGCGCACGGTGGAGTTTGGCTCTGCTCCCGTATTGATCCGTTCTACCCGCAAGCCCGGCAAAATAAAGGTGAAGGCCCATGTGCAGTTTGAAGGAACGAATGCACCGGTTGCTACGGAAATAGAATTAGAAAGTATTCCGTCAGAACTGCCTTTCTGTTATACGGAGGAGGAGACGGATGCCCAATCAGCCGGAGCAGGACTGGCCGGAAGCCCTGTTAGAACAGAAAGAATGGCGGGGAAAGTTGTGCTGACAGAAGAGGAAAGGCAAAAAGTATTGATGGAGGTGGAGAGACAGCAAACTGAATTCGGTACGGAGAAGTAATATAGATAGAACGCGGACTTATCTCGTTCCAATCTAACCAATAATTGGTATTTAACTAATTTCAATTTAAGTACCAACGGATTTTTTCTTATCTTTGATCTCGGTTTGAAGAAAACTAAATACTTATGAAGAAATATATATTTATTATACTTTGTTGCCTGACAAGCTTTCCTCTGTGGTCATATAATGTGAATATGATTGTGGAACATTATTCTGTAGATCAAGGGCTTCCTAATAATACGGTAAACTGTACCTTGAAAGACAGAGATGGCTTTATCTGGTTCGGAACCTGGTATGGCTTATGTTGTTTCGATGGAGTGAAGTTTAAAACATTCAATAAACAGGAGCACGATTCGGATGTGCCGCCACGTAAGATCCAGCGCATAGTCGAGGATAAAAACGGGTATATATGGGTAAAGACCATTGACCGTAAGTTGTATGTCTTCAATAAAGTGACCGAATGTTTTCATGCTGTTTATGATGACATGAAGAACTATTCGGAGAATATTCAGGTGATAAAATTACAAAATACGGCCGAGGGGGATGTGTTGTTGCTGACCAAAGATAAAAATCTGTTGTTGGCCGGGGTAGATGAAAAGGGGCAGGTAACTATCAAGATTCTGTTCGACTCTCGGGACGAGATAAACAAGCATGATTATACACTGAAACACCATGTCCTGTGCGAAACGGAGGAATATATCAGTTGGATAGGAACTGATTATAAGGTGTCTGCCGTGCATAAAGGAGCGGAATTGGCATCCCGGCCTGCCGATTTCATAACCAGTAAGATTAATTCCGGTGACAAGGATAGTTTTACCAGTTTCTTTGAGGATGGCAGGAAGGTATGGGTCGGAGATCATGCGGGTATTTTTTACAGTATCGATGTAAGGACCGGTTTGGTAAACCGGTATGTACTTTCCGAAATAAAAGGTGCGATCAGCAATTTGCTGGTTACTCCGGCAGGTTATGTCTATCTCAGTGTGGCCGGACAAGGTACATACGAATATGATTTGGCCGAGCGCAGGTTGCAAAAGATAAATACTGAAATGAATGACGCTATGGTTACTCATGCATTCATAGACCAGTATGATAAAATATGGTTTCACGAAAATGAGAAGGCGCTGATTTATTATGATCCGTTGAACCATACCGCAAAACGGTTTCCGTTTACCATGTTCGGCAAGATAACCACCCTGTATTCGGAAGATGCCGGCGAAAGAGGGCTTTTTTTCCTGTCTCCGGCAGGAGAGGCCTGGTTGTTCGACAGGGAACATGTGGAGATGGTTTATATTAATAAATTGAAACAACTTTCTAATGATAGGGCAAATCAGCAGTTTTATCATCTGATGTTGGATAATGACGGGGTATTGTGGCTTTCCTCTGCCGATGAAGGGGTGTATTGCATGAATTTCCCCAAGAAGCAATTCAATCTGCTTTCGTTGTCTCCGCAATCAGCCGGTCGGGAAAATTATGCGACAGGGGTAAGAGCCCTTTTCCAATCAAAAAGTGGCGATATCTGGGTGGGCACCCGTTGGCAGAGTGTTTATCGGATGGACCGGAACGGTGTAACCAAACATGTTTTTTCGACAGGTGACGAGCATATAGGTAATGTATATCACATCATGGAAGACGACAAGGGAAACCTTTGGTTCTCTACCAAAGGCGACGGATTGGTGAAAGCTGTTCCTGATGAGAAAGCTGCAGGTGGTTTCCGTTTTAAACGCTATCTGCATAATTTGTCTGATTTGTCGTCGATCAGCGGGAATGATGTGTATTTCACTTATCAGGATGAAAAGAAACGTATCTGGGTGGGTACTTTGGACGGAGGATTGAATCTGCTTTGTGAGGAAAATGGGGAAGTCACTTTTAAGAATAAATATAACGGATTCAAGAACTATCCTACGTATGGCCTTTATATGGAAGTGAGAAATATGATAGAGGATAATGACGGGCGTATGTGGGTAGGTACGATGGACGGGCTGATGTCTTTTAAAAACAACTTTGCCTCAGTGGAGCAGATTGATTTTGAAACCTACCGTGGTGCCAACCGGGTAAATTATGCCGATAGCGATGTGTACGCGCTTTATAAAGACGAGTTCTCTCAGATATGGGTATGTGTGTTTGGTGGAGGATTGAGCAAATTGTCGGGATACGATGAGGAAACGCATAAGCTTTCATTTAAATCGTATGGCTGGGAAGACGGATTGAATAATGATGTGGTGATGTCTATTATAGAAGATGATAACGGTTTTCTTTGGCTTGCTACAGAAAAAGGACTCTCTTGTTTTGACAGAGCGACAAGCCAGGTGCGTAACTATGACAAATATGATGGCTTTCCTCCGGTTGTGATGGAAGAAAACACCGCACTGAAAACGCTGGACGGAGAACTTTGGCTGGGGTGTAAAGAGGGTATCTTGACCTTTTCTCCCGATAAGCTGGAAACGCAAAGATTTGATTATAATACATTTATTGTAGGATGTCAGATATCAAACCGGGATATACGCAGCTATACGGACCATCCCATTATTGACCGGTCCATTACCTATACAGACAGGATTACATTGAATCATAACCAGTCCATGTTTACTTTAGAGTTTGCGGCGTTGAACTATAATAATCAGAACCGTGTGTCTTACAAATATATTTTGGAAGGATATGAAAAAGAATGGCACTATAACGGGAAGAACCGTATAGCATCCTATACCAATGTTCCTCCCGGCAAGTATCTTTTCAGAGTACAGACACAGGATGAGGCAAATCCCGGTTTGGAGTCTTTCCGTGAGTTGACCGTTGTCATTCTGCCGCCTTGGTGGGCCAGTTGGTGGGCGTATGTTATCTATATGATTATAGCCGTAGCCTTATTGCTGGTGGCTATAAAATTATCTCTTTTCATGATTAAGGTGAAGAATGATGTGTATATCGAACAAAAATTGTCCGAATTGAAAATCAAGTTCTTTACCAATATCTCGCATGAGTTGCGTACTCCGCTGACTCTGATCCAAGGGCCTATTCAGGAACTGAGAGAAAAGGAGAAACTATCTCAGAAAGGAATGCAATATGTGGATCTGATGGAAAAGAATACCAAACAGATGCTGCAACTGGTCAATCAGATATTGGATTTCCGTAAAATACAGAACGGCAAGATGCGTCTGCATGTGTCGTTGTTCAACCTGAATGAGATGGTAGACTCTTTTGAGAAAGAATTCAGGGTGATGGCCGAAGAAAATGAAGTCAGCTTCACGTTCCAGCTGGCCGGTGAGGATATCATGGTATGGGCGGATAAGGAGAAAGTGGCTATCGTGATCCGCAACATCATCTCCAATGCGTTCAAGTTCACTCCTGCCGGGGGAAATATTTATGTCACGATGGGAGTGTCGGATGATGACAGGCATTGTTATGTACGGGTGGAAGATAGCGGTGTGGGGATTCCCCAAAGCAAGCTTTCCGAAATCTTCGAGCGTTTCTCGCAGGCTGACAATGCACGTGGCGCTTATTATCAGGGAACGGGCATCGGATTGGCTTTGTCTAAGGAAATTATCAGTCTGCATCATGGGGAAATCTATGCAGAGAGTCCTGAAGGGAAGGGAGCGGTCTTTACCATTGAATTGCAACTGGGTAAGGAGCATTACAAACCGTCGGAAGTCGATTTCTATATGGGCGGGGAAACGGTGAGTGTTCCTGAGGCTGAATCTGTTTCTGCCTCTGCCGGCAAGGAAAGCGAGGAGGAGAAAGAACAGCCTGTCGATTCGTCTTTGCCTACCGTGCTGATTGTAGAAGATAATAAGGATTTATGCAATATGTTGAAGCTGCAATTGGAAGATAAATTCAATATTTATATGGCCAATGATGGTGTGGAGGGGCTGAAGAAAGTACATCTTTATCATCCCGACATGGTAGTCACCGACCAGATGATGCCGAATATGGATGGAATAGAGATGTTGCAACGCATCCGTAAAGATTTCCAGATCAGTCATATTCCGGTGATTATCCTGACGGCGAAAGGTAATGATGAAGCGAAGACCAAAGCGATAAGCATGGGAGCGAATGCCTATATCATCAAACCTTTCAGCAAAGACTATCTGGTAGCACGTATCGAACAGTTGCTGAATGAACGTAAATTGTTCCGTGAACGTGTATGGCAGCAGCCCGAAGAACATAAGGAGGAACAGGATACATACGAACAGTTCCTGGTGAAGAAAGATGTACAGTTCATTGAAAAGATTCATCAGGTTATAGAAGAGAATCTGGATAATAGTGATTTTAATATAGATACTATAGCATCGACTATCGGGCTGAGCCGCTCGGCTTTCTTTAAGAAGTTAAAGAGCCTGACCGGGTTTGCTCCGGTGGATTTAGTGAAAGAGATTCGTCTGAATAAATCAATAGAGTTGATTAAAAACTCGGATATGAGTATTTCAGAAATAGCTTTTGCCGTGGGCTTCAAGGATTCCGGTTATTTCAGTAAATGTTTTCGTAAGAAATATGATCAGACTCCGAGGGAATATATGAATGAATGGCGTAAAGGTTGATTTCTTGACCTTATAAAGCAGGAATCCCGTAAACAGATGTAGGCGAGCGTCGTGTTTGCGGGATTGTCTTATTTGTTTGCTAAGTTATTTTTGGACTTTATTAAGATTTAGTGATTACATACTTTTTTGTGATTCGTCTTAATTCTAAACAATAACTAGATTACGATGAATGTGAAAAAAATTATCAGTTTAATCATGCTCCTGTTTATGTTACTGCCTTTGGGAGCACAGAATTCAGAGGGAAAACAACGCTATAAAATAGCTGCGTGTGACTGGATGATGCTAAAGCGTCAGAAGATCGGTTCTTTTCAATTGATGAAGGAACTAGGAGGTGATGGCATAGAAATGGACATGGGAGGCTTGGGAAAACGGGATACTTTTGATAATAAGTTCCACCAGCCCCATTTCTGTAAATTATTTAAAGAAACAGCACAGGAACAGCATATTGAAGTCCCTTCTGTGGCGATGTCCGGATTCTTTGGACAATCTTTCTTGACTCATCATAATTATAAAGCTTTAGTGCAGGATTGTTTGAATACGATGAAGGTGATGGGGGCCCAAGTAGCTTTCCTTCCATTAGGCGGCATAAAAGAGGACTGGACAGTAGCGGGTGATGCACGTCAGGAGTTGGTAAGCCGTTTGCACGAAGTGGGAGAAATGGCAGTGAAAGATGGAGTAGTGATAGGTATCCGTACTCCTTTGGACGCCGGAGGGGATATAAAACTGTTGAAAGAAATTAATTCGAAAGGTATAAAGATTTATTATAGTTTTCAAAATGCGTTGGAAAATGGACGCGACCTCTGTAAAGAGTTGAAAAAATTGGGAAAGGATCGGATTTGTCAGATACATTGTACGGATACAGACGGGGTTACTCTTCCTTATAATACCCGTCTGGATATGAATGCCGTAAAGCATACCCTTGATAAGATGGGGTGGAGCGGATGGCTGGTCATTGAACGGTCACGGAATAAGGATGAAGTCCGGAATGTAAAGAAAAACTTCGGGACGAATGTCGCTTATCTGAAACAGATATTTCAACAAGAAAAATAAGATAATATTTTAATTTTAAAAATGATTCTATGAAGAAAGAAAATGCATTTCTTCAGAAGCTGGACAAGATTGGCAACTTGACACAAGTGGTCTGTCTCAGTCTGTTTCTGACAGGAGTTTCTGTTCAGGGAGTATCCGCTGAGAAGGATTTCCTATATCCCAAGTCGGTGCAACAGACTAAAACTGTCACCGGACAGGTGGTTGATGAAACTGGTGAACCGGTGATTGGTGCCAGTGTGGTGGTGGAAGGAACTACAAACGGTACCATTACTGATTTTGACGGAAGATTTGCTTTGCAAGTCCCTTCGGGCAAGAAGGTTGTCATTTCATTTGTGGGGTATGTGCCGCAAACGATTGCTCCGAAACAAGGAAAAGACTTTAGAGTGGTGCTGAAGGAAGATTCCAAAATGCTGGACGAAGTGGTTGTAGTCGGTTACGGTACTCAGAAAGCAAAAGATGTGACAGGATCTATCGGGGTTATTACTCCTTCGGAAATTTCAGATTTGCCGGTGTCGAATTTGGGTGCTGCGCTAGCGGGACAGATACCTGGTTTGAGTATCAGTGGTGGTGACAGCCGTCCGGGTGAAGGGGCAACTATGTCTATTCGTCAATCTTTCTCGTATTCTAAAGATGGTGGTAGTACTAATCCGATGGTCATAATCGATGATGTGATTCAGATAGATGCCAACAGCGGTCTTCCGACATTAGAAACTTTCAATGCCCTTGATCCTTCTGAAATTGAAAGTATTTCAGTCCTTCGTGATGCCAGTGCTGCCATTTACGGTTCCCGTGCTTCGCAAGGTGCTATTATTGTAAAGACCAAACGAGGTAAATCAGGAGCTCCCAAAATCAATTATTCAGGTAAATTCGGATTTAATGATGCAGTGGGACATCCTAAAACCTTAAAAGGAGCAGCTTATGGACGTTTTGCCAATTCCTTTAATTTGGCCAATAATAAGATAAGTATGGATCCGGATGGAAACTGGATGAATAAAATTTATAATGAAGCGGAACTGGCCGAGATGGATGGCTTGAATTACAATTGGCTGGATGAAGCCTGGTCCGGCGCTTTTACAATGAACCATTCGGTCAATGTAAGTGGCGGTAGCGAGAAAGCTACTTATTTTGCGGGTGCTTCTTACTATACTCAGGGGGCGAATCTTGGAAAACAGGATTATAATAGATGGAACTTCCGTGCAGGTGTGGATATCAAATTGACTTCCGATTTGAAATTTTCTGCAACCATAGCGGGTAACCAGCAGGAAACCACATCGAGTTTTACCAAAGGTTTAAGCAATTTGAACGGTTATGGGGGAACTAAGCCCGGTGAATCCGGTGATTATTTGGTTCTTGCTCATATGCCGAATTATTTGCCATGGGAGATAACATTGGATGATGGTAATACCTATTATACATCTCCTTTGTTGAATAGTTACTCGAGTGCGGGTAATGCAACATCGGGCAATAAAATGAGTACATGGAATTATTTTGCTATGGAGAATAATGACGGTTCTTATTCCACGAATGATAATTTCAGTTATGATGCCAACTTCTCCGTCACTTATGCCGTTCCGTTTATCAAAGGTCTTTCATTCAAGGGAAGCTATGCGTTGAAGCGTAGTGCCAGTGATAGTGAGCAGGCATTTATGCCATTTACGTTGGCTTATCTGAAAGCAAGCGATGCATTGACACCCGGAAATCGTTTTTATAGCGATCATCCGTCTGTTTCCGATTATCAATTAAAAGAATTTACGGGAAGCACTCGTGTGGTATATTCAGACCAGATGGCTAAAAACGAGCAATTGAACTTCTATGTGAATTATGAAGGAAAGTTTGGCAAGCATAGCATTGCCGCCATGGCTGCAGTGGAAAAAATGCAGGCTTATATGCATTCCAAGCGGATGTTGTTTAATAACCCTGACCCGGATGGTTATTTGGGTACTTCGCCAAGTGCGGGAGCGATGGATACAGGTAATTCTATTACATATAAATACAAACAGGGTTCTTTGTCTTATTTAGGTCGTGTAAGCTATAATTATGCCGATAAGTATTTGTTCCAATTCCTATTCCGTAGCGATGCTTCCACTAAATTTGCTCCGGCCAATTATTGGGGCTTCTTCCCGGGTGTTTCCGTGGGGTGGGTAGCTTCGGAAGAAGAATTTATGAAGAAGTTGCTGCCGTCATGGTTTGAATACATGAAAGTACGTTTCTCATGGGGACGTACCGGTAAAGATAATATCAAAGCATGGGGATGGAAGCAACTCTATTCATTGGATCCTAGTAGAGGATATGGATTCGGTTCTAACGGTGGTATCCTGCAAACGGGTATCAAGCCGGGAGCGACTCCTAATCCTGATGCGCATTGGGATAATACCGATAAATTTAATCTTGGTTTTGATTTGCGTTTCCTCAATAACCGTTTAAGTGCGACTGTGGATGTGTACTATGATATAAACTCTGACATCTTGAATCAGAATATCGGTGGTATCATAGGTACTCCTATTTTTGCAGGAGGTGCTTTGACAGAAGTGAACTTTGGGCGTATTGATGCTTTTGGTAGTGAATTCTCTTTGAATTGGCGCGATAAAATAGATCAGGTGAAATATAATATCGGAGTGAATTTTGGATTTAATGGCAACAGGGTAAGAGAATGGCCCCAGTCTGCTCCGAGTTATATACAGGAAAATTCTGTAAGAGAGGGTGCTTCTACTATATTCCCTACATACGGGTATAAAGTATGGAGAGGTACAAGTTCCGGAGATGGTATTTTACGGAACAGTGATGATATTGAGAATTATTGGAACTATTTATCGGCCAATGCAGAAGCCGCAGGCACTTCTCCGGAATATTTGGGCGTAAAAGATGCCAGTCAGTTAAAACCGGGTATGTTGGCTTATCAGGATTTGGGTGGCGTATTGAATGAGGATGGTACGCAGTCGGGGCCCGACGGACGTATTGCCAAGACCCAGGATTATGCCAAACTGAATAAGAGTGGAAAGACATATGGTTTTACCACCAAACTGGGGGCGGAATGGAAAGGTATCAGCTTTAATATGATGATTGCCACTTCATGGGGTGGTTATCGCCAGATTGACGTCAATAAAATCACAACATCCAGTGGGGATATGCTTTGGACACCGGACTCATTCTGGGAAGATATGTTTGATGAAAGAAATAATACGACGGGGAAATATCCTAATTTAGGTTTAGACAACAGAATATCAGGATCAGTAATTGCACCGTCTGATTTTTGGTCTATCAGTACGTTCCGTTGCTATATCCGTAACTTAAGTATCGGTTATACGCTGCCTAAGGCATGGTTGTCACCTTTAAAGATCCAGTCGGCTAAATTAAGTCTGACAGGTAATAATCTATGGGATTTCTATAACCCGTATCCCGATCATTATCGTAATATGTATTGTGGAACAACTTCATTGTATCCTACATTGAGAACGTGGTCGTTGGGAGTAAATGTATCATTCTAAAATTAAAAAGAATCATTGATATGAAAAAGCGCATATTATATACTGTGTTATTGGCAGCCGGATTGGCATTTAGCAGTTGCAGTGACCAGTTCTTGCAGGATATGAATCCGTATGACAGTTATTCACCGGAAAAGACTTTCGGCATCGAATCTAATTTGGACTTATATATTCAGAATGTGTATTATAACTATTTTTATAAGTCGGGTATGACCCCTCCACAGTCATACGGCTTGTCCGGTAACTGGAATGACTATTCAACTTATACGGAGGAGAAATGGGGTATCGAGAAGAAATTTGACGCTTCCAGAAGTTTGAAAAAAGCTACGGACTGTGAAACTTATTTTGGCAGTAATCTGGCTACGAATATAAAGAATGATCCATATAGCCGTATCCGCAGTTGCAATGAAATTCTGGAAGGAGTTGATAAATATGGTCAGGACTTGTCGGAAGCTGCCATAAAAAAAGCGAAAGGACAGGCTTATTTCTTCCGTGCCATGCAGTTGTTTGATTTGGTACGTGTATACGGAGCTGTTCCTGTGGTAAATAAAGTGCTTATGGCGGCCGACCGTGAGGGAGCTAAAGATTATAATCGTGAAAGTGTGGAAACATGTGTCAACCAGATCTTGAGTGATTTAAAAGAGGCTGCGAATCTGCTTCCCACTCGTAAAGAATGGGGAAGTGACCAGTATGGACGGTTGACCAAGGAAGCTGCATTGGCATACAGAAGCCGCGTGGCGCTGGTATTTGCAAGCCCTATCTTTAATGCAGATTGGAATAATACAGGCAGTAAACGCTGGAAAGATGCGTTGGATATTACTCTAGAAGCACAGGCTTTCTTGAGCAGCGAAGGTTATGGTTTGTATGGCAATTCCGCCAAAGACTGGAATGAAATGTTCTACAAGTTTGACAATCAGGAATGTAAGGAGGTGATTATGGTCAAACTGTTGGCTAGCTCTACCTCTAAAAATGATGAACATAGTGGATGGCAGAAAACAATCCGCTTGAAAACAATGGGTGGCAGTGGTTCCGGTTATCATGTTCCTATGGGTATGTTGGATATTTTCCCGATGGCGGATGGTTCCAAAGCTGTAAATGATGACGGTGAGGCGATAAACGGGTACGACCGTTCTTTATTCTTCAAGAATCGTGATCCGCGTTTCTATTACACGTTTACTTTCTCCGGAGCGAAATGGGGATATGATCAGGATGCAGATGCCGTAGTTTGGAATTATCGTTGGAGTGAAACGAAAGAAGATGGTTCTCAGTTGCATTATTACACGGAAAATGAAGGCAGCAGTCCGGCGATAGTACGTAAAATGTCCGATCCGGCTGAAAATAGTGCAAACACATATCAATGGGATGGCACTGATGTATACGAATATCGTTATGCTGAATTGTTGTTGAACCTTGCAGAATGTTATGCAGCTACGGGGGATATAAGTAATTCAGTGAAAACAATTGGTGAAATTCGTGCCCGTGTAGGTATTCCTGCATCCAATAATTATGGCTTGGGAACGATTACCGATAAGAATGAAGCTATTAAGGCTTGTCTGCGTGAGCGTCAGGTGGAATTAGCTTATGAGGGTAAGCGTTATTGGGATTTATGGCGTTGGATGCTGTATAATGATGATGCAAGTGATAACAATACCACCTGTACTACCTTGGGTATTGAGCCGTTAAATGGTACTGCCCGTGTGGGTAAATATTTACAAGTGAAGGATTATGACGGAAAGGCAGATCCTCTTGTTTCTGTCATTGCTGATTTTGAGCCTGTAGATGTGGATAATGCGGCAGACTTACAAGCCGAAATGAATAGGTTGGGAGAGTTCTGGAGCCAGCACTTTGTTTTACAGGATAGAGAAACTCCGGTAGATAATGTGAATGGTCAGGAAGCAGTAATTTCATGGCAGGAAAACTATTACCTGTCCGGTCTGCCCTCTAATGTATTGAATATGAATCCGTGGTTGGAACAATCAAAAGGATGGTTGGATTATTATGAATCAGAAGGCACATTGGATGCTAGGAAATAATTTAATACGATAGTTTTATATCTGCTAGTTTATTATGACAGATACAAGCATTTTTGAATACATATCCCCGAAAAGTGCGTCTTGAAAAAGATAATTGTTAAGAAAAAGAGAACGGAATATAAATTCCAACTTACTTATAGCACAGATATAATTTTTTAAGAATAAAGTATGAAAAGAAAAATGTTTTTAGGACTGTGTATGGCTACTTTTATTGCTCCAGTGGCAATGGCCCAGTATCCCCAGTTGACTGAGGAAGCGAAGCAAGCCTACCAGAAAATGATGAGTGAAGAACGTCGCCGCTCTGACGAAGCCTGGGCAAAAGCATTGCCTGTTGTACAGAAAGAAGCGAGAGAAGGTCGTCCGTATATTTCGTGGGCTTCCCGTCCATACGATTTGCCGCAGGCACGAATTCCTGCTTTCCCCGGTGCTGAAGGAGGAGGTATGTACAGTTTCGGCGGTCGTGGCGGTAAGGTGATTACCGTGACTAATTTGAATGACCGTGGTCCCGGTTCTTTCCGTGAGGCTTGTGAGACAGGTGGAGCACGTATCATTGTCTTCAATGTTTCAGGTATTATTAAATTGGAATCTCCCATTATCGTCCGGGCTCCATATGTCACTATTGCAGGACAGACAGCTCCGGGTGACGGGGTATGTATTGCCGGAGAGTCTTTTTGGGTAAATACGCATGATGTAGTGGTACGCCATATGCGTTTCCGCCGCGGCGAAACAAAGGTATGGCATCGTGACGATTCTTTCGGAGGCAACCCGATTGGAAATATCATGATTGACCATTGCTCTTGTACTTGGGGATTGGATGAGAACATTTCTTTCTATCGCCATATGTACGACCCCAGCGAAGGACAATATGAATCAAAAGATCTGAAACTGCCTACCGTAAATGTTACCATACAGAATACTATCTCGGCAAAAGCGCTGGATACTTACAATCATGCATTCGGCAGCACTTTAGGTGGTGAGAATTGTGCATTTATGCGTAACCTGTGGGCAAGTAATTCGGGACGTAATCCTTCCGTCGGTTGGAATGGTGTTTTCAATTTTGTAAACAATGTGGTGTTCAACTGGGTACATCGCTCTTCGGACGGTGGCGATTATACCGCTATGTTCAATATGATAAACAACTATTATAAACCGGGACCGGCCACTCCGAAAGATACTCCTGTGGGGCATCGCATCCTGAAACCCGAAGCGGGACGAAGCAAATTGGATCATAAAGTGTATGGCCGTGTTTATGCTGATGGTAATATTATGGAAGGCTATCCTGCCATTACAGAGGACAACTGGGCAGGTGGTATCCAGATTGAAACTCAGCCGAATACAGATGGATATACGGAGAATATGCGTAGCAACCGTCCTTTTGAAATGCCGTACATCCGCATTACTTCTGCACATGATGCATACGATTTTGTACTGAAAAATGCAGGTGCCAACATTCCTTGCCGTGATATTGTGGATGAACGTATTGTAGAGGAAGTGAGAACAGGCGTTCCTTATTATGATAAGAAGATGGCCAAGGATGCTAACGGTGATTTGACCGGGCTGGCTCCTAAATCAATGGGAGAAGACGGACAGTTTAAATATCGCCGCTTGCCGAAAGATTCTTATAAACAGGGTATCATCACCGATATCCGCCAGATGGGGGGATATCCGGAATACAAAGGCACTCCGTATGTGGATACGGATGGTGACGGTATGCCCGATGAATGGGAAAAGGCAAATGGCTTGAATCCTAATGATCCTTCGGATGCTAATAAGGACTGTACCGGTGACGGCTATACAAATATTGAGAAATATATTAATGGTATCAGCACTAGAAATTGTATTGACTGGTCTGATTTGAGAAACAATTATGATACATTGGCTTCTAAAGGAAAGTTGATGTAATAAACGGAGGAAAGAAGACAGGATATGATACAAAAGTCAGGTATAATGTTTCTGTTGCTCATGGCGGTAGTCATTACCGCCGGAGCAGTGGATTTGGACCGTGAAGGCCGCGATCCGGCTTACGTGGAATCTATTGTGAAACGTTCGCAGAAGATTGTAGATAAACTGGAGTTGACAGATACCGTTGCCGCCCGTGAAGTGACAACTATCATAGCCAACCGTTATTTTAAACTGAATGACATATACGAAACGCGCGATGCCAAAGTGAAGCTGGCAAAAGAAACCCTGACGGGCGATGCGAAACAAGAAGCCGTTAAAGCTGCCGAAGCTGAAAAGGATGCGGCGCTTTACCGTACTCATTTCGCTTTCCCGGCCGATCTTTCGCTCTATTTGGATGCCAAGCAGATAGATGCAGTGAAAGATGGCATGACTTATGGTGTGGTAATGGTAACTTATAAAGCTACGGTTGACATGATTCCTACCTTGAAAGAAGAAGAGAAAGCGCAGATTATGGCATGGCTTGTTGAAGCCCGTGAATTTGCCATGGATGCTGAAAATTCAAATAAGAAACATGCTGCTTTCGGCAAATACAAAGGCCGGATTAATAATTACCTCTCTAAGCGGGGATATGATTTAGTGAAAGAACGTAAGGCTTGGTATGAACGTATCAAGGCACGTGGAGGAAAGATATAAATTAATGTTTATTGAAAAGCGAAAAAGGAGCTTGCCCGGTAAAACGGTGTCAAGCTCTTTTTTATGTGTGGATAGAGAGTACAACAAGCTTTCTGTTCCGTCTTTGATATAGAAATATTCGCAATGTGTGTTTGAATCATGTTAAAAGCAGAGTATTATGTTACGAAGTTATAGAAAAAATAATAATTTAGCAACCAAATGAATCAACTAAAGAAACTATTTGCAGTGGCAGCATTGACTGCATGTGTGTTGCCTGTGGCGGCACAGTATCCTGTAATTCCTGATTCGGTAAAAATCAGAGGAGAACAACAACAAAAGGAAATAGACCGGAAATCGGATGAGGCATGGGCGAAAGCGTTACCTGTAGTAATGTCTGAGGCTACTCAAGGACGTCCTTATAAACCATGGGCATCCAAGCCTGAGGATTTAATAAAGAGCAACATACCTGCCTTTCCCGGGGCAGAAGGGGGAGGGGCCTATACTCCCGGTGGACGTGGAGGAAAAGTAATTGTGGTCAATTCGCTGGCTGACAGTGGGCCCGGAACGTTGCGTGAGGCATGTGAGACCGGTGGTGCGCGTATTGTTGTGTTCAATGTTTCGGGTGTTATCCGGCTGAAAACCCCTATAAACGTCCGTGCTCCGTATATCACTATTGCAGGTCAGACAGCTCCGGGGGATGGAGTTTGTGTAACAGGGGCTTCTTTCTTGCTTGATACGCATGATATTATTATCCGCCATATGCGTTTCCGTCGGGGGGCGCAGGATGTGTTCTTCCGGGATGATGCTTTGGGAGGTAACTGTGTAGGTAATGTTATTATCGATCATTGCTCCGGCAGCTGGGGGCTGGATGAGAATATGTCTCTTTATCGCCATGTATACCATCGTGATTCCACAGGACATGGTTTGAAGCTTCCTACTGTCAACATAACTATTCAGAACTCTATTTTCTCGGAAGCTTTGGATTGTTACAATCATGCTTTCGGGGCGACTATAGGTGGGCATAACAGTATGTTTTGCCGTAACTTGTTCGCATCCAATATCAGCCGTAACTGTTCCATTGGCATGAATGAGGATTTTAATCTGGTAAACAATGTGACTTTTAATTGGTGGAACCGTTCTGTTGACGGAGGAGATGAAACCAGCCGTTTGAATATTATTAATAATTATTTTAAACCGGGTCCTATCACTCCGAAAGATAAGCCGATTGCCCACCGGATTGTGAAACCCGAATCGAGCCGTGACAAGAAGAAACCGGATACTTTTGGTAAAGTATATGTTGCCGGAAATGTAGTGGAAGGCAATGCGCGTGTGACAAAGAATAATTGGGATGGCGGTGTGCAGGTATACGATATGCCGGACGCAGGGAAGTTTACAGATCAAATTCGTGTAAACGAGCCTTTCTCAATGCCCCATGTGACTATTATGGATGCCAAAACTGCCTATAATTATGTATTGGAAAATGCCGGGGCTACTTTCCCTAAAAGAGATGCGGTGGATACCCGTGTGATAAAGACGGTGAAGACAGGGAAAGCTATTTATGTGAAAGACGCTCCTGAATTCGTTAGTCCTTATGTGAAAAGACGTCTTCCTGTTGATTCTTATAAACAAGGTATCATTACAGATCCTCGTCAGGTGGGTGGTTTGCCCGAATATAAAGGTACTCCTGTGGTTGATACGGATGGTGATGGTATGCCGGATGCCTGGGAGGTGAGATACGGACTCAATCCTAATGATCCGGGTGATGCGGTGAAAGATTGTAATGGTGACGGGTATACTAACATTGAAAAATACATTAATGGCATAGATCCTGCAAAGAAAGTGGATTGGACGGAAGTAAAGAACAATCACGATACTTTGGCAAAACGTAAAAGTTTGATGTAAAATGAATTATAAGTTATTATTATTGGGATTTTTAAGTTTGGGGTTTGCGCGGATTTCTGCGCAAACCTTTCCTTTACAGGTGAAGGACGAAAAACTGACTTATGTGACTGATGAACGTGGAAACCGTATTCTAGATTATTCTTCTTGCGGTTACCATAATTCGGAACAGCCTATACCTGATGTGGCGAATGCCGTTTTTGTTTCATGGCAGCCTGGAGATAATTCCTCTCGTATCCAGCGTGCCATTGACTATGTATCTTCATTGGCTTTGGATAAAAATGGTTTTCGTGGGGCTGTTTTGTTGGATAAAGGAACTTTTGAATTGAATGAGAGCTTGCGTATCTCTGTGTCGGGAGTCGTGCTGCGCGGCAGTGACAGGGAACAGACCGTATTGTTGAAAAAGGGAGTGGACAGAGGGGCTTTGCTTTATATTGAAGGACGGAATGATTTGGCTGTTACGGATACCTTGGATGTACTGACATCATACGTTCCTGTAAATACTTGTACTTTTCAGGTAACCAATAATGTACAGCTGGTTTCCGGAGAGCGGGTCCGGATTGTCCGCCCCTCTACGAAAGAATGGATTGCTTCTGTCGGTTGTGATATTTTTGGCGGAGGTATTTCTGCTTTGGGCTGGAAAGAAGGAGAGATGGATTTGGTTTGGGATAGGTCAGTAAGTAAGGCGGATGGAAACCAATTGACTTTGGATGCTCCTTTGACAATGGCTTTGGATAATAAATGGGGAACTGTCAAAGTGTTACGTTATAGTTGGCCGGGCAGAATCGCAGAAGCAGGTTTGGAGAATCTGACATTGGCTTCTGACTATAATAAGAAGTATCCTAAAGATGAGGATCATTGCTGGACGGGGGTATCTATAGAAAATGCCGAAAACTGTTGGGTACGCAGGGTAAATTTTAAGCACTTTGCAGGAAGTGCTGTGATTATACAGCGTACCGGTTCTAAAACAACTGTAGAAGATTGTGTATCCACAGAACCTGTTTCAGAGATAGGTGGAATGCGTCGCAGTACATTTTATACTATGGGGCAGCAGACACTTTTTCAGCGTTGTTATTCTAAACAGGGTATTCATGATTTCTCAGCCGGATTTTGTGCGGCAGGTCCGAATGCTTTTGTACAGTGTGATTCGGAAGAGTCGTTAGGATTCAGCGGTTCTATTGATTCCTGGGCCTGTGGATTATTATTTGATGTGGTAAACATTGATGGCCATGATTTGGTATTTAAGAATTTGGGACAGGATAAAAATGGTGCCGGTTGGAATACAGGCAACAGTCTTTTCTGGCAATGTACAGCTGCCGGGATAGAGTGTTATTCACCGGCAAGAGATGCGGTAAACCGTGCATACGGTTGTTGGGCGCAATTCTCGGGTGACGGCCAATGGGCGGAATCAAATAATCACGTACATCCCCGCAGCTTGTTTTATGCACAGTTGGCGGCACGTTTGAATAAAGATTGTTCTGACCAGGCACGTATTCTTCCCAGGGCTACCAACGCAACCAGCAGTCCTACCGTAGAAGCGGCAATGGAGATGGCAAAGGAAGCTTATACTCCCCGTCTTACTATGCAAAAATGGATTGAGGAAGCACCCTATACAGCCTGTGTGTCTTCCGGGAAGCTGAAATCTTTAGAACATTTAAAGTTTAATACACCTATATATAAGGACAAAAAGGATCATCTGTTTGCCATTATTAATGGGCGTATGCAGGTGGATGGCCGGTTACTGGTAGGCGGCAGACAGGAGGTTCCTTGGTGGAATGGGAAACTGAGGACCAGCTTCTTGTCTAAAGCCAAGCCACATGTTACCCGTTTCGTGCCGGGACGCGAAGGACTTGGGCTGACAGATAGAATTGATTCTACGGTGAATTATATGGTGAAGAATCAGATTTTGGTTTTAGATCATAATTACGGTTTGTGGTATGAGCGTCGTCGTGACGATCATGAGCGCGTCCGTCGTCGTGATGGAGATGTGTGGGGACCATTCTACGAACAACCGTTTGCCCGCAGTGGAAAAGGTACTGCTTGGGAAGGATTGAGCAAGTATGATTTGAACCGTCCCAATGCATGGTATTGGAACCGGTTGAAGCAGTTTGCCGAAAAAGGGGCGGAAAAAGGTCTTTTGCTTTTCCATGAGAATTACTTCCAGCATAATATCTTGGAAGCGGGAGCACATTGGGTAGACTGTCCTTGGCGGTCGGCCAATAATATCAATCAGACCGATATGCCTGAACCTGTTCCTTTTGCCGGTGACAAACGTATCTTTGTAGCGGATATGTTTTATGATATCAGTCATCCTGTACGTCGTGAGCTTCATAGAAAGTATATTCGCCAATGCTTGGATAATTTTGCCGATGATGCAAATGTGGTACAACTGATCAGTGCGGAGTTTACCGGTCCGTTGCATTTTGTACAATTCTGGCTGGATGTGATAGGAGAGTGGGAGAAAGAAACCGGTAAGAAAGCAACTGTGGCGTTAAGTGCGACAAAGGATGTTCAAGATGCCATTCTGAATGATACGCAGCGTGCGAAATTAGTTGACATTATTGATATTCGTTACTGGCACTATAAAGTGGATGGTCTTTATGCTCCCGAAGGTGGAAAGAACCTGGCTCCCCGTCAGCATGCCCGTAAAATAAAAGTAGGTAAGGTTACTTTTGATGAAGCTTATCGGGCGGTGAGTGAATATCGTAAGAAGTTCCCGGAAAAAGCGGTTACTTACTATGCGCAGAATTATCCGGATATGGCTTGGGCTGTCTTCATGGCAAGTGGGTCTTGCCCGGTTGTTCCAGTTGCTGATGAAAGCTTTTTAACTGATGCGGCTGCTATGGATATGGAGGATACTGGTACAAATAAGTATCAGAAATTGGTAAAATCTGGTATTGGAAGTATCATTTATTCCCATTCTGCAACAGATATTCCTGTTCATTTATCACCTGGAAAATACATATTGAAGTCTGTTGATCCGAAGACCGGAGCAATAACAGTGATTGCTAAACGGTTGAATATTAAAGATGTATATATGCTTAAAGCAGAGAAAAACAAAGATTGTATTTATTGGTTTCATAGAATTTAGTACATGGAAGGAGAACCGGATTTATTTTGGTTCTCCTTTTTAATGAAAATCTGTAATATTTAGCATATATGTTTTTCAGCAGGTTATCTGTTTTTTCGGTCCAATAATCAAATATTACCTAAAAAAGTAGCGTATCCTCCCTAGTTTTGCATCATCATCAAAACAACCTATAATTAGTATACTGTGATGGAACAAAACTTAAATGATAAGACAGCTTGCTTGGTAACCGCTTTCCAATCGGGAGATGTAAGTGCATTCTCTACATTATATGATATGCATATTAATCTTCTATTTAATTATGGATGTAAGTTAACTACTGACAAAGAATTGTTGAAGGACTGCATTCATGATGTCTTTGTAAAATTGTATACAAAGAAGGCCGAATTGGGTATCATTGACAACTTCAAATCATACCTCCTCATTTCCTTGAAAAATAAGTTATGCGATGAACTTCGCAGACGGATGTTCATGTCGGAAACGGCTGTTGAGGAACTGAATCCCGTTGCAGCAGGTGATGATGTAGAACATACATATTTGGAAAAGGAAAAAAGTTGTTTTGAAAATATAAAAGTAAAACATTTGTTGGCTCAATTATCTCCGCGCCAACGTGAGGCACTTACCTTATATTATATAGAAGAGAAGAAATATGAAGATATTTGTACCATTATGGATATGAATTACCAGTCGGTACGAAATTTGATGCATAGAGGTATTACAAGATTAAGGGAATTGGTAGGATAATATTTTAAGTTTCCAGGTGAGTACAACTTTGAACCACTATCCGTCATAATGGAAAATGATTGTAACGTGGATACAAAAAAGGTGTATAGCAAGGTAGAAGACTTTTTGAAGGATGACGACTTTATCAAGTATGTTCTGGATGATGCTCCTGAATCAGCTTTTCATTGGGATAAGCTTTTAAAGGAGCACGCAGAACTGCTGAAAGTATTTGAAGAGGCCAAGAATGTATTATTGGTTTCTGATGAAGCAATGGAAGTAATGACTTTATCTGAAGAAAGAAAACTAAAACATCGTATTTTTACTACATTAGAGATAAATAATATGGATTATTAATTAATTTGTTAACCATAGAAAAATGAGAAAAGACATGAAGAAATGTCCTAAGCCGTTGGGTTACGGAATCAGACGAACACCTGTTGTGTTAGGATTATCAGCTGCATTATGTATGCCGGCTGCTTTTTCGTATGCAAATGTTGACAATGGAATGGATCGTGAATCTGTTCTATCTGTTATGCAAGGAAAAACAATCAAAGGACAAATCTTGGATGAAACAGGGGAGTCTATGATTGGAGTTTCTGTGTTGGTAAAGGGTACGACTATAGGAACCGTTACTGATTTTGATGGTAATTATACACTTGAAGTGCCTAGTGGAAAGAATATATTGGAGATTTCCTATATAGGTTATAAGACTAAAGAAATTACTATTGGTAATAATAGTCTGATAAATATAAAAATGGAACCTGATACACAGGCTTTGGATGAAGTTGTGGTAATAGGTTATGGTACTGTGAAGAAACGTGATTTGACTGGTGCGGTAGCTTCCATGAAGAATGAAGATGTGACAGTTGCCCCTACTAGTAATGTGATGGAGGCTTTACAAGGAAAAATTGCAGGTATGGATATTGTGAAGTCTAGCGGGCAGGTTGGTGAAGATGTTTCTATTTTGTTGCGTGGCTCTCGTTCTATTTATGGTAGTAATGAACCGTTATTCATTATTGATGGTATTCCTGGGAGTTATAGCCAGGTGAACCCTTCTGATATTGAGAGTGTGGATGTATTAAAAGATGCCTCTTCTACTGCTATTTATGGTTCAGCAGGAGCTAATGGCGTAGTCATTATAACAACAAAACGTGGGAAGGAAGGAAAAGCTACTGTAAACTTTGATGCATATTATGGTTTCAGTGGTTCACCTAATTATAAGCATGGTATGGTTGGAGATGAATGGGTGAATTATCAAAGAGAAGCTTATAAGTATAAGAATGGAGATTACCCTTCTGATATGTCTGCTTTATTTGGTAATCAAGATTATACGGATGCCTATAATGCTGGAAAGTGGATTGATTGGATTGATGAAGCCTCAGGTAATACAGCTACAACCCAAAAATATAGTCTTTCTGTTTCAGGGGGTAGTGAGAAGACTAAGATATTTGCTTCAACTTCTTATAATAGAGAAGAGGGTTTATTGAGTAATGACAATCTTAATAAATATTCATTGCGATTGAATATTGATCAAGAAATTTTCTCTTGGGCTAAAATGGGCTTTACTTCTAATCTAACTTATCAAGATAGAAATCAAGGAGTGAAAAATACCTTTACAAAAGGTCTTTCATCATTTCCTTTGGGAGATGCTTATGATCAAAATGGGAAAATAAATCATGAATATATTACAGGACAATATTCTCCATTAGGTGATTTTATTGAAGATCAATATGTGAATAATACTCGTTCCACTTATTTGAATGTTAGTGGTTATTTGGAACTGAGTCCAATAAAAGATTTTACTTTTACAAGCCGTATTAATGGTACGCTCAGTGATTCTCGTCAAGGACAATATTGGGGAGATCAATGTAATGCTAATAGACCTAGTTATGCAGGTTCACCTCATGCTGCTATTACTAATAAGAACGCATGGAATTATACATGGGAGAATATTCTTTCTTATAATACTACTATTGCAAAAGATCATAATATAGGTGGTTCTGTTATTACTTCTTGGAATAAGAATCAAAATGATAGTAGCTTAGCAGCAGCTAGTGGTCAGATGGTAGATCGTTGGTCATTTTGGCGATTAGCATCCGGCGCATCGCAGCATGTTGAGTCTGATTTTGCTCAAACACAGAAAATGTCATTTGCTGTTCGTTTCAATTATTCTTATAAAGGTAAGTATTTGTTTACATTCTCAAATCGTTGGGATGGTGTGTCTCAGTTCTCAGCAGGGCATAAGTGGGATAGTTTCCCTGCTGGAGCAATTGCATGGCGTATCTCTGACGAACCTTTTATGAATGTGGCAAAAAATTGGTTGAATAATTTAAAATTGCGTGTAGGATATGGTATTACAGGTAATTCGGGCGGGGTGGATGCTTATGGTACAACTACACAAGCCTATGTTTATACCGGTAATGGACTTACTTTAAATGGTCAAAACTCTTCTTTTACTCAGTATACAGGTACTTATGGTAGCAAGGATTTGGGTTGGGAAAAGTCTTATAACTGGAATGTTGGTTTGGACTATGGCATATTAAACAATCGTGTTGATGGTTCTATCGAATGGTTTAAAACAACAACAAAAGGTTTGCTCTTTAAACGTACTTTGCCTATTACTAGTGGTTTGACTGGTTGGGGATCCCCATTATCTATTTGGCAGAATATTGCTGAAACTAGTAATCAAGGTGTGGAAGTCACCATTAATTCACATAATATAAAAACCAAAGATTTTAGTTGGAATACCACACTATCTGTAACATGGAGTAAAGAGAAAATAGAAAAATTACCTGATGGTGATTTAATTTCTGAAAATTTGTTTGTAGGGCATTCTATAAAGTCCATCTATGGCTATAAATATACCGGAATTTGGGGTACAAATACTCCTCAGGATATTTTGGATGCTTATGGTGTTAAACCCGGTTTTATTCAGATTGAAACTTTGGAAAAAGATGGTGATGGTGGAGTACACAAATATAGTACAAATGACCGTCAAGTGTTGGGACATACTAATCCGGATTGGATTGTTGGCTTGAATAATACATTTACTTATAAAAATTTTGATTTGTCTGTATTTGCAATGGCTCGTTATGGTCAAACTATTAATAGTGATTTGTTGGGTTATTATACGGCAGAACAAAGTGTAACAACAAATCAGTTGGCTGGAGCGGATTATTGGACGGAAAATAACCAGGGAGCTTATTATCCTGCTCCAGGTACAGGCTCGGAACAAAGTACGGTCATCTCAGCTTTAAGAGTGCGTGATGGTTCATTCATAAAAGTGAAAAATATCACTTTAGGATATACTTTTCCAGTTAATATCTCACGTAAGGCTTTGATGGAAAAATGTCGTATCTATGCAACTGCATACAATCCGTTTATTTATGTAAAGGATAAACAGTTGAAGGGTACAGATCCAGAGACAAACGGTTCGGATGCATTCCCTACTTTTAGACAGTTTGTGTTCGGAGTTAATTTAACTTTCTAACTTTATATAGGAGATATTTAAAATGAAAAATATATTCAGAAAACTTACTTTATATTCAGTGGCTTTAGCTGCTGTATCTTTCAGCTCTTGTTCGTTGGAAGAAAATAATCCGGCAGGCTTTACCAAGGAAAATCTTGCTACTTCTATTGAAGGGTATGAAACGTTGGTTAACCAGTGTTATTTTGCTATGGAAAGATATTTCTATGGTACGGATAGTTGGATGAGTTTGACCGAAGGTGATTCAGACCTTTGGACCTATCAGGCTAATCAATCAACTTCATACACCCAATGGTTTTGGTTCTTTGCAGGAGCATCTCCTAATACCACTTATACAAATAATTGGTGGAATGGTACTTATGATGGAGTAGGCTCTTGTAATGAAGCAATTGCATTGGCCGGTTATGCACCATATAAAACGGAAGCGGAACGAAATGCTAAAGTTGCAGAAGCCCGTTTTTTGCGTGCAATCTATTATTTTAATGCGGTAGAGCAATTTGGTGGGGTCACTATGTTGACTGAACCTGAAACAACTTTGAATTATGCTCCGGAACGTACAGATCCGCTGACTATTTATAAGGAAGTTATTATTCCTGATTTAGAATATGCTGTAGAATGGTTGGCAGTTGGTACACATGCCACTACTACGGTTCCAACCAAAAAGGCAGCTTTGGGATTTTTGGCAAAGGCCTGTTTGCAGACTTATGAATATGGTTCGACAGAATATTTGCAAAAGGCTTTGGATTCGGCTAAAGAATTGATTGCTGATTGTGAATCAGGTGGTGCAAAATATAATGCTTATATGTATCCGACCTATGAAGAAGTTTTTAAAGAATCGAATAATTGGGAAAATAAAGAAGCTTTGTGGAAGCATCGTTGGTATGCTGGTTCTGATGGTCATGGTTCTAGTAACGGTAACTATAAATTAAATCGTAATGATGAATATTTCTTGTGTAATGTGAATAAATTCGGAGCACGTGAAGATAATCAAGAAACTCGTTTAACTTGGGAGGGATGTATTTCTGGCATTTTTATGCCTACTCAACATCTTTTAAATCTTTATGTGCAGGAGGACGGAACACTTGACCCTCGATTCCATGAGTCATTTACTACTGAATGGAATGCGAATAAGAATTATATTTGGGATACTAGTGCGGCTAATATGTATGATAAAGATGAATCTATAGTTGGTACTGAATTAAAGAAGGGAGATTTGGCGATTAAATTCGTAATGCCTCAGGATGAGGATTATGCTGAGGAAAAAGCAAATAGACATACCTCGAATTATTTAATGATTGCTTATGATGATGTGTACAATGATCAAAAACATAATGTAAATATGCAATATAATGGTATGGAAAATCAGTTCCGTTATTTTTATCCATCATTGAATAAGCATAATAGTAGCAATTACTATGTGGCCAATGCTTCTAAAAAACGCAATGGCAATTTAAATGCGACTTTTATGATGCGTATGGCAGAAGTTTACCTGATAGCTGCAGAAGCTGATATTTATATCAATGGTGGTGCGAATGCAATGGGATACATTAATAAGGTACGTGCTCGTGCAGGGGCAAAGGCATTGACAGGTACAGCTACAGTTCGTACTGTTTTAGATGAGAGAGGACGTGAGCTTTGTGGCGAATATTGTAGATTTTATGATTTGAAACGTACCGGCATGTTTAAGAGTTCAAATTATTTGGAGGAAACACATCCGGACTTGGCTCAGTTCTTTAATCCTAATTATGCATTACGACCTATCTCTACAACATTTACTGCAACTATATCTAATGGTGCTGAATATCAAAATCCTGGATATTGATAATTTAAAACTTTTATAGTAGAATAATTGTCTTGTCTCTATTTGTAAAGAGGCAAGACAATTTTTTTTCATTCCATTGGATTGGTAGTCGTATATCGATTTGTTACTACCTATTATAATTACTGTGATGAAATTGATTATATTCTATTTATATTGATTTGTATAGAGTTATTTGTATGGTTCCTTTTAATTTATGAAACCTTAAATAACCGATTGAGATTGCTTATAATCAGTAGATCTTATAAATAATCGGAACATGGCTTTGAATTGAAGCCTCATAGTAACACTACAGTAAGTATAAATTGTGCACGAATGGAAGTTGGGGGAGATAATTCATGGGGCTTGCCTATATTAGAATCTTATCGGCTAAAATCAGGCATTTATAAATTTAGATTTGTGATTCGGTTAAAAAGAAATACTAAATGAAAGAAAATATACTTTTTATTTAACGTATTTTTATAATTAATCTTGAGTACAGGAGTTTTTTATATGCGTCATTTGAATAGATATGATAAAATAAATCTTGTTAACTATTATAACAGAAATGAAAAGCATGAAAAAAAGTCCGAAACAAAATTGGGAAAGTAATATCAGACGTACTCCCATTATTTTAGGGTTATCGGCAGCATTATGTATGCCGTCTGCATTTTCTTATGCAAATGCAAGTGACCCTGTTGTCGGTGAATTGGTTCAGTCTGTCCAGCAAGGACGTACTGTCACAGGTAAAATCATAGATGACACAGGGGAACCGTTAATTGGTGTATCCGTACTGGTGAAAGGTACAACGGTGGGTACGATTACCGATTTTGACGGTAATTATTCTTTGGAAGTTCCTTCAGGTAAGAATATTCTTGTCATATCTTATATAGGATATAAGACACAGGATATAACGGTGGGAAAAAGCAATCAGCTGAACATTAAAATGGAGGCCGATACGCAGGCTTTGGATGAAGTAGTCGTTGTAGGTTATGGCGTGATGAAGAAACGTGACCTTACAGGTTCTATTGCTTCAGTGAAGGCGGCTGATATTGTAAAATCACCGGCATCTAATGCCATGGAAGCATTGCAGGGGCAGGTTCCGGGTTTGGATATTGTACGTAATTCAGGTAAGGCTACTTCGGGTGTAACCATTAATATTCGCGGCCAGCGTTCACTGTCCGATGTGAAAGATGAGTTTGGTAACAATGTTGCCAATGCTCCGCTGTTTATCATTGATGGTATGCAGGGAGGTGATTTCTCGGATATTGCTCCGGCTGATATTGAGTCTATTGAGGTGTTGAAGGATGCTTCTTCTACGGCAATTTATGGTTCACAAGGTGCTAATGGGGTAATCATTATAACAACCAAGAAAGGTGCGCAAGGCAAAACAAAGTTTTCTTATAATGGTTATTTTGGTGTAAACGGGTGGGCGCAATATCCTGATATGCTGAGTGGGGAAGACTATATGCAGGTGCGTCGTGAAGCTGCTCGTACTGGCGGTCAGTGGAATTCTACCGCCGATGACCAGAAACTTTTCACTGTGGAGGAATGGCAGGCCATTCAGAACGGTGAGTGGACTGACTGGATAGATGAGGTGCTTCATACAGGGCTTGTTCAAAGCCATCAGGTTACAGCGTCAGGAGGTACGGAAAAGACCACCGCGATGTTGTCTGCCGGATATTATCAGGAAAAGGGTTCTTTCAAAAATGATAAAATGGATAAGTACAATTTGCGTATGAACATTGAGCACAAGTTAGGCAAGACCGTAAAAGTAGGAGCTACTACACAGGTCACTCATTATGCACAAGATGAGCGTGCCGAGAATGTGCTATGGCGCGCTGCTACTAATGCGCCTCTTGGTAAAGCATACGATGAAGACGGTAAAGTGGTAGAATATCCATTAGGAAAGAATGGACAGGTGAGTCCGTTGGTGGATGAGGCATCTGAAGTGGCTGCAAGACATCATGTGCTGAAAACAAATTTGATAGCTAATGGGTATTTGGATTTTACTCCTGTTGAAGGATTGACTTTCCGTTCTAATTTAGGAACCAATTATGCTTTTTATCGTAAGCAGGATTTTGAAGGGGCCAGTTCTATTGACCGTTTGGGACAGAATTCAACGTCACTGTCCAAAATCAAATCTTCCGAAAAGAGTTTTGTGAATTGGGATAATATTATCAGTTATAACAAAACCGTCAAAGATCATACTTTTGGTGCCACTGCATTGACTTCGTGGACACAATCCAAATATACATCAGTGAATGCGCAAGGAGAGGGCCAGTTGGTTGATTCATACTTATGGCATAATCTGGGTGCCAATGACAAAAGCTCTTATGTCATTGGATCGGATTATATACAGCACCAGACTTTCTCGTATGCTTTGCGCTTCAACTATAGTTATAAAGGCCGTTATATGTTGACGGTTTCTAATCGTTGGGATGGTGACTCACGTTTGTCTAAAGGTAATAAATGGGCAAGTTTCCCTTCTGTAGCTGCTGCATGGCGCATTAGTGATGAAGCGTTCATGAAGAATGTGGAAGCTCTGAGCAACTTGAAGTTGCGTTTAAGTTGGGGTAAGACAGGTAACTCGGGTATCATGGCTTACGGAACTCAGTCGGGCTTGACTCCGAAAACTAACTCTGCTTTCCAGGATAATGGCTATACCTATTATATATACAATGAATATGTAGGTAATGAGAATGTAGGCTGGGAGATGTCCAATACCTGGGATCTGGGTTTTGATATCGGTTTGTTCAATAACCGTATTTCGGCTGTTGTCGATTTATACCAGACAAAGACTACTGATATCCTGTTGCCCCGTACTTTGCCTACTTCTATGGGTGGTAGTAACGCAACTCCGTTCAAGATGTATCAAAATATCGGTGCAACCATGAACCGTGGTATTGAAGTATCGGTAAATACCGTCAATGTGGATAACAAAAACTTTAAGTGGAACTCCACTCTTACCTTTGCTGCCAATCATGAAGAGATTACCGATCTGATTGATGGCAAAGACATCATTGGATCAGATTCGCATATTACGACTAGTTTGTTGATTGGACGTCCTTTGAAATCATTCTATCATTTTATTAATGAGGGAATCTGGCAGGAAAATGAGGCTGAAGAAGCAGCTAAATATTTTAAAGATTCAAAGAAGACACAACCCTTTAAACCGGGTGATATCAAACTGAGAGACTTGAATGGCGACTATATTATTGATGATAAGGATGAAACTTACCTGGGTAGCCAGTCACCGAAATGGACAGGTGGATTCAACAACAACTTTAGTTATAAGAACTTTGATTTGAATGTATATATTATCGCTCGTTGGGGGCAGATGATTGATTATGAGCTGACCGGTTCTTATGATCCTCAGGGAAAAGGTAACTTTCCTGCTTACTTGAACTATTGGACGCCGGAGAATCCGTCCAATGATTTTCCGCGACCTGCTCAGACCAATTTCTATAACTATCTGGGTTATCAGACTTTGAATTACATTGATGGTTCGTATTGGAAGATCAAGACTGTATCACTGGGTTACACGTTCCCCAAATCGTTGACTTCAAAATTGGGCGTGTCCAAACTTCGTGCATATGTCACCGCCAATAATCTCTTCTCTTTTGCCAAGAATCATCTGATTCAGGATTACGATGCAGAACGCGGAGGATCAGCTAAAGCTCCCTTGCAGCGTCAGTTTATATTTGGTTTGAATCTTGATTTCTAACAGATAAAAAAGAAATAACTATTATGAAATACGGTAAAAAATATATGTTTGTAGCATGTGCTGCTCTGTTATTGGGCATGCAATCATGTGATTTGGAGGAATACAATCCTGCCGGAAGTACTCCGGATAACGTGTACAAAGAACAGGCCGGTTTTGAGGCCCTTGTCAATTCGGCTTATGCTTTTTGGGGCGGTCAGTTTTATGGACGTGAAGATTTTGTGTTATTGCTGAACGGTGGTGGCGATCTTTGGATCAATATTGCCAATTGCGGTTATGGTCGTCAGATGTCTAAATATGAAGAATTGACGGCTTCGGTTGGTCAGATTAAGAACACGTGGAATCGTCTGTATGAAATTATAAACGACTGTAATGCCGGTTTGGAACGGATTGACCAAGTGGAATTCAAAGACAAGAAACTGAGAGATATCCGTTTTGGTGAATTAAGTTTCATGCGTGCTTACGCTTATTGGCATTTGGTTGAAATTTACGGTAACGTGGATCTTAGGACCAAAGAAACTTCTGCCGAAAGTCTTTCAATGAACTGTTATCGCAGCAGCTATGAAGATTTGTATGATTTAATGCTGACTGATGCGCAAAATGCGGTGGATAATCTGCCCGTTGATCCTTATCCTGTTAAAGATGTAGGTCGTGCGACCTCAAAAGCGGCTTATGGTTTATTAGCGCGCATCGCACTGACACGGGTTTCCTATTGTGACAGTCAGGCAGACAAAGACAAATATTATAAAATCGCTGAGGATGCGGCTCAATATGTGATTGATAACCAGAGCGCATTGAAGGTGTCTTTGTATAATACACCTGCCGAGGTCTTTGATCCGGATAATAATAAAACGAATAAAGAGGCTATGTTCGTTGTGACCCACTCTACCGAGTCCTCATTGAATATGCAGGCTAAAAACCCGAACCGTATGCATATGTATTTCCATGCCAGTTATTCGGCAAGAGCAGGTATGGTGCAGGATTATGAATATGGAAATGATAAGAATGCCAAGTCGGGCAGTATGGCGATGATGCCTACCCGTTATTTGTTGGAATTGTATAATGAGAATATAGATGCCCGTTACAATGCCTGGTTCCGTGAAGAGTATAAACTGAATACACCCAAAGCTTATGCCTGGACTAAGGATCAGTTGGACTATTTTGAAAAACCGTCATCTATGATTGGTCAGGTTATTCAGCCGGGAGAAACAGCGCTGCTTTTCACCAAGAAGAAGATTGCCGACAAACGTAACTTGCCATACGCTGTCGTCGATATCGATGATACCTATGCAGCCGATGGAAGTGTCAGCAAGAGTGCCAACTTTAACATTCACTTCCCGACCTTGCTGAAGTACGAAGATGCGAATTTTGAAAACAAAGGATTGCCTACCAATTCGCAGGTAGGTGCAAATGATGTGATTACCATGCGTTTGCCCGAAATGTATTTCATTGTTGCCGAATGTGAGATCATGAAGTCCGGAGGAAATAAGGAGATAGCTAAAGCACGTATCAATGACATACGCAGACGTGCGGCTGTACCGGGCAAGGAAGCTGAAATGGAGGTAGGAGTGGACAAGATGACGATCGACTTTATTTTGGAAGAAAGAGCACGTGAGTATTGCGGCGAATTTATGCGCTGGTTTGATTTGAAGAGAACCGGAAAATTGGTAGAATATGTGAAAGCTCATAATCCGGATATTCCTTTGATCCAACCGCATCATGCATGGCGTCCTATTCCTCAGATGTTTCTGGACTCTATCTTGAATCCGGATGAATTTGGTCAGAACGAGGGATATAATTAATAAGCATGAAAACGATGGCGCTTTTTAAATATATTGTCCTGTCTGTCTGTTTGTGTGGAATTCATCTGAATGGTTTTGCTCAGTCCACCCGTGAGGCTATATTGGAAGATATAGCCCGGACGGGAGGAGTGTACTATGCTTATCCTGTAAAGGAAGCTATCGCGACTCCTCCGCCTAAAGGGTATAAACCGTTCTATATCAGTCATTATGCACGACACGGTTCCAGATGGATTCAATCGGAACAGGATTATAAGACAGTGGTTGATATTTTCGAGAAAGCGCATCAAGCCGGAGCTTTGACCGCTTTGGGAGAAGATGTCCGCAAAAGAATGGCGTTGGTGTGGGAAGATGCCGAGGGACATGGGGGAGATTTGACTCCTTTGGGTGTGAGGCAACACCGGGGGATAGCCGAAAGAATGTTTCAGAACTATCCTGAGGTATTCAAGGGATCTCCTGCTCTGTCTGCACGCTCTACCGTGGTGTTGCGATGTGTATTGAGTATGGATGCCTTTTGTGAACGGTTGAAAGAACTCAATCCGGCATTGCAGATCCGGCGCGAAGCTTGTGCCAGGTATATGAAATATATGAATTATCATACGCCGGAAGCCGTGAAGTTTGTTTCTCATCAGGGACCTTGGTATGAGGAATATAGAAAGTTCAAAGAAAGTCATACCCGTCCCGATCGTCTGGTTACTTCCTTATTTAATAGTCCTGACTATATCCGTAAGAATGTGAATCCCGGCGAATTGATGTGGGGACTTTATTGGATTGCTTCAGATTTGCAGAATGTAGAGATAGAAGTGAGTCTTTATGATGTATTTCAGAAAGATGAATTATTTGATCTTTGGCAAGTTTGCAATTATCATAATTATGTATGTGACGGACCTGCGCCTGCCAATGGTGGAATAATGACGGCCAGTGCCCGGTCATTGCTTGAAAATATATTGGATTCGGCCGATGAGGCGATCAGATCCGGGATCCATGCGGCGACATTACGTTTTGGGCACGATGGAAATATCATTCCCTTGGTAGCGTTGCTTCAATTGGGCGATATGTGGAAAGCCGAAACGGATCCCGATAAATTCTATCGGGCATGGTGTAATTTCAAGGTCACTCCGATGGCGGCAAACGTCCAGTTGGTTTTCTTCAGAAAAAAGCTTCTGACGATATACTGGTGAAGTTTATGCATTGCGAGAAAGAAGTTACCATCCCTATAGAAACGGATATTGCTCCTTTTTACCATTGGAAAGATGTTGAAACATACTATCGTCATCTTTTGCATAAATTACCATAAGTCTATAAGATGAAAAACGGTGTAAATCCCTGTAGTATTGTAACGGGATTTATACCGTTTTTTTGAATGAGAAAGAGCAATGGGAACAGCAGATTATCAAAGAAAAGACTTACTTTTGCAATAACAGAATAAATAAAGAATAAAAAGACCATGAGTAAACTGAATATGAAAGAGTGGATAAACGAAATTATCCAAAAGAAAGAGGTGGTGGCTATGCCCATCATGACCCATCCGGGCATAGAGATGATAGGGAAAACGGTGCGCGATGCGGTTACTGACGGACAAGTGCATTACAACGCCATCAAGGCATTGAGTGAGAAATATCCCACAGCCGCCGCAACCGTGATTATGGATTTGACGGTAGAAGCCGAGGCTTTCGGAGCGGAGATTGTCTTCCCCGAAAATGAGGTTCCCAGTGTGGTGGGGCGTCTTCTCAATGATGAGGAAGCTATTGACAAACTGGAAATTCCTGCCTTGAATAAAGGAAGAGTTCCCCAGTACTTGAAAGCGAATATGCTGGCAGCCAAGACCATTACAGCCAGACCTGTCTTTGCCGGTTGCATCGGTCCTTATTCTTTGGCAGGACGTTTGTATGACATGTCTGAAATCATGATGCTTATTTATATCAATCCGGAAGCGGCCAATTCGCTGTTGAAGAAATGTTCGGATTTCATTCTCCGTTACTGCATGGCATTGAAGGCCACAGGAGTGAATGGGGTAGTGATGGCCGAACCGGCTGCCGGACTCTTGTCTGATGAGGACTGCACGCAATACTCGTCTGTTTTCATTAAGGAGATAGTAGAGAAAGTGCAGGACGATCACTTCACAGTTATTCTGCATAATTGTGGAAATACCGGTCATTGTACCAAGGCAATGGTAGCTACAGGAGCTGCCGCTTATCATTTTGGAAATAAAATAGATATGGTCGAAGCGCTGAAAGAAGTACCTGCGGATGCTCTTGCAATGGGAAATCTTGATCCGGTGAGTTTGTTCAAGGCGGCTACTCCGGAGGTGATGAAGAAAGCCACACTCGACCTGTTGGAGGCTACCAAGTCCTATCCCAACTTCGTGCTTTCCAGCGGATGTGACACACCGCCTCATACGCCGGCTGAAAATATTGATGCATTCTTTGCCGCATTAAATGAATTTAATAATGCTTGAAAAAGAACTGTCTTTTGCTGACCTGCCTGTCCCATTGTCCGAAATCTATGAGGCGATGGGATATGCAGATGCTGTGCCCGACGAAGCGGTGGAAAAAGAAGTCCGTGGGGTACTGGAACGGGTGGAGGCAGTTACTTCTCCCCGTTTTTGTTTTTTCATATCCGGTGGAGAGTTGGATGAATCGAAAGACTCGCTTTCTGTCGGCGATACGTGTTTCAGTATAGGTAAAATAATCACCCGGCAGCTGCGTGGTTCGGAATCCTTCGCTTTCTTTGCCGCGACTGCCGGAACCGGTTTTGAAAGGTTCCAGCATACGTTGCAGCAAGAGGGGGATATGGTAAAGGTTTATATAGCGGATGCCATAGGAAGTGTCATAGCCGAGAAGACTGCGGATTGTATGGAAATTGCGTTGGATGAATACATCCGCGACAGAGGGTGGAGGCATACCAACCGTTTCAGTCCCGGATATTGCGGCTGGCATGTGTCGGAGCAAAAGAAATTATTCCCTTTATTTCCTTCAGCGGAACCTTGCGGCATCCGGTTGACAGATTCCAGTTTGATGCTTCCTATAAAATCGGTCAGTGGAGTAATAGGCCTGGGGGATGGTGTCCGTAAACTGGAATATACTTGCGGTCTCTGTACGTACGATAAATGTTACAGGCGGAAGCGGCGAGGATAATAGGATGACTACAAAAATCAGAGTTCCCAAATGGCTAGATGTTGTTATTAATCTCATTGATTTTGCAATTTGTTGCAACCTTAATGAATCTCCTGTTCTATCAGACAGGGTATAACAGCCGTTTCCATCTGTTATAACAACCACTTTCATCTGATATTCCACCCCGGTGAGACTCCAGTTCCACCGGGGTGAAGCTGCAATCTCACCGGGGTGGGACTGCCTCACCACCCGAGTGGGATACCAAACGCAGGCATATAAAAATACAATCTTTTCAGCCTTCTGCACCTTCTTTTAATGCCCATTGAAGAATAGATAAAGCCCGACCATGACAATAGCCAGTAACGCCCATGCAAGGATAACGGATTTAGCCGGCTTCTCCATGACTTTCTTCATATTTAATGTACATTCTTGTCGATGTTTATCCAATAAGGATACCAAGATCATGCCTGCGCTGATGATAACGAACAGGTAGAAAGACAGCATCATGAAGTGAGGCCATGTCGTATATTCTTCCGCAGGGAATACCCATAAATAGAGAATGCCCACTCCCATGCTGAACGCCGTGCCAAGCGTCAATGCCATGTTGGCAGCCATCGTGGTAGTTCGTTTCCAGAAGATGCCGAACAGGAAAACAGCCGCCATAGGCGGTGCGATAAATCCCAGTACCGATTGGAATACATTGAACAGGTTCAATCCTTTGATACTGTCTATGGCAATGGTGATGATCACCGAAATCAGTGCTCCCGCCACTGTAACCACGTGTCCCGTACGGATGATCTCTTTCTGGCTGGCAAGTGGCCTGAATTTCTTGACATAAATATCCATCGTGAAGACGGTACTCAGCGCATTCAGGGCAGAGCCGACAGTGCTGATCAGTGCGGCGGTCAATACGGCCAGTACTAATCCCACCATGCCTACAGGAAATAAGTTAGTGACCATAGTCATGTAGGCCTCATCGGGGTTCTTCAAGCCCGGGTAGAGTGCCAGACAGATGATACCCGGAAGGATATAGAGAGGAACATCCAGTATCTTCAACCAGCCGGTGAAGTTGGCACCCATTTGGCCTTCTTTCAGATTCTTGGCAGCCAATACAGGCTGTACCATGGATTGGTCTGTGCACCAGAACCAGACTCCCATGATGGGATAACCCAGAATAATGGGCAGCCACGGGAAGGCGGGATCGTCATTCGGGCGGAACAGGTTCCAGTAATCGGCCGGAACCGCTTCGGCCAATGCGCTGACTCCACCCACCTTGTAAAGCCCTGCTATAGTAAGCGTGGCCGATACGAAAATAAGCAGAAGCATCTGGAATACATTGGTATAGGCTACCGCTTTCAGCCCTCCGGCCATGGTGAAGAATGCGGAGATAACGAGCAGGATCAATGCCGATTGCCACATGGGAATATCGAAAACCTGACGGATAAGGATACCTCCGGCGAATAAGGTTAGGGCAAGCCACGAGATAAGGATCGTCACAATGGTGTACCAGGCAAGAATGTTGCGGGTGGACTGTCCGAAACGCCGCCCCATGAACTCCGGCAAGGTGGTGATACGCGCTCCCAAATAACGGGGGGCAAAGACAAAAGCCAGCAAGCAGATGAAAACAAACGCATACCAGGCATAATTGCCCGAAACGATGCCGGTGGTGAACCCGGCACTGGCAGAGGCTATCAGCATGGAAGGGCCCACATTGGTTCCCCACATGGAGAAACCGATGTGATGCCACTTCAGGGAACGCTCGGCAAGAAAAAGGCTGCTGCCTTTTTTGCGTTTCAGGCTGGCCCATATACCGATGCCTATAAGAATCAGAAAGTAGGCAATAAGAATGCCCCAATCTAACGTATCTAAATAATTAGCGTGCATAATTCATGTATCAGATTAAGATGAATATTCCGTTTATTGATGAAGCCCCATCAGTTCCTTGGCTACCGCTACGGCCGTATTGGCATTGTCGCTATACCCGTCCGCACCTATTTCATCGGCAAATCCCTGGCTTACCGGAGCGCCGCCTATCATTACTTTTACCTGATGACGGATACCGGCTGCTTCCAAAGCGTTGATCACCTCCTGCATATAAGTCATGGTTGTTGTCAGCAAGGCGCTCATGCACAGGATGTCTGCCTTGTTTTTCTTGACTTCTTCCACAAATTTGTCGCAAGATACATCTATGCCTATGTTGATTACCTCAAAGCCGCAACCTTCCAGCATGGAAGCCACTAGGTTCTTGCCGATATCATGCAAGTCGCCTTTCACGGTCCCGATGACTACCTTGCCTATGGTGGTCGAGGCACTCCCTTGCAATAAAGGCTTCAGAAGTTCCAAAGCTCCCTTCATGGCGCGTCCTGCCATCAGCAGTTGGGGCACGAACGCTTTTCCGTCCTGGAAGCGTTGTCCCACTTCGCCCATAGCCTTTATCATGTAGTTGTTGATAATTTCCTGGGGCTGTACTCCTTCGGCGATGGCTTTCTTGGTTACTTCTACGGCCGGTTCCAGCTTTCCGTCCACAATGGCATTGAACAAAGGTTTCAAGGCTTCATTCCCGGCTGCCGCAGAGTCTTTGACGACGATTGTTTCTTGTTTTGTTGCAGCGGCTTCTTCTTTCGAAAGGTCTTCTTTGGATACGTCAGAGGAAGAAGAGGAGTATTCTTCGACAATGCGCATCGCTTGTTCCACTTCTCTCTCGTTATGGAAATCCATTTCCAGATGCACACCGTCCGCACCGATATTGTCCAGCAAAGGTTTCAGTTCGTCCAAGGTTACCCAACAAGCCATGATACTTTTGCCTCCGGCAAGGATCTTCTTGTAAAGGTCGTACCATTTGGGTGATCCTCCTTGTGGCTCACCTACGCCCGGAGTCCATTGAATGGCATTCAGTTCCTCAATTTCAAGAAGGGCGGGCAGGTGATGCATGGCGCCCACACCGTCCAGATGATACAAGGTATAGTCTATTTTTTGACATTGTTCGCGGATAAAGGGTTGTACAAAACGACGATAATCATCTTCGCTGATCATGGTAGAAATATCGCTTTGTAATTTGCTCATTTTACCGGGAGCCCATGAAGAAAAATAGCAGAAAGCCATTTCGTCCCCTTCACGGATGATGTCGTAAAGTTCATCAAAGACTTTGAAATAGATATCATTGATTTGTTGCATTTGCTGTTCCAGCACTTCGGGCTGCATCACGGTATCCAGCAAAACTTTGTCTGTACCTTTCAAGGCGGCCAGTACGTCCAGACCTTCCATCAAGTCGGGCATTCCTACGTAATAGTGACCGTTTGCTTTCGCCTTGCATGCCTTCAGCAATTCTTTATGCAATATCCAGTTGGGATGCTCGGGATTGAAAACAATCTCATCGTTGAAATCGGGATCGGGATGAATCCAAATGGTATCTTCCCCTCCTTCGAACACGCCGCCCAAGATGGCTGCCAATGAACCGGGGCCTAACTGGGTATTGGCTACCGGCAGGATATCTGCTTTCAGACTGCTGTGTGCCACGTACCAGTCCAGGTATTCTGCACGCCATTGCGGATCGAACCATTTCTGATTCAGGTCTTTTGCCGGGGAGGGTGCAGGGATATCCGCATGAGGTTTCACATCTTCCTGAAAGTGCTCCCACATGTTCAGTATGATTCCTTTATGGTTCCACCAATCTATATATCGTTTCTTTGTCTCGTCTAAATTCGTTTTCCAAGTTTCCATATTCGTCAGTTCTTAAATATTCCTTTAAAATGAGGGTCTATGTGCAGACCGATGCTTTTGCTTAAATCCATATCGTCCGTGCATTCCACTTCATCCGGATAAACGGGGATGGTCGCTCCTTGACGTACATATACGGGCATTTCGTCCAAGGGGATATCCAGATTCTTCAGCCAGCGTCCCCCTTCCAAGCGTTCGCCTGTGAAGAAATTCACCCATTTCCCTTCGGGCAGATAGACATCCCGGCGGTTCTCGCTGTTCATGACCGGGGCTACCAGGAAGTCGTTACCAAAATAGTATTCATCGTCGATGTGCCAGCACAATTTGTCTTCGGGGTGATGAAAAATCAGAGCTTGCAAGAGAGGTGCTCCGCTTGCGATGGCCTTACGGCTTTGTTCTACAATATAAGGTATAAGCGTATAGCGCAACTTCCACCACTTTTTTATCATGGGTGCGATAGCGGGATAATGCCACGGCTCGCGTTTGTTTGTTCCGTGATAACGGATGTGGGAGGAGAATACACCGAATTGTGTCCAGCGCATATATACATCATCGTCCACTATAGAGTTCATGAAGTTGGGCAATGTGTGGAATCCGGGGACATCATGACTCCAGAAGGCGAAACCGGAAAGCCCGAAATGCAAACCGCCTTTCAGCGAGCCTGCCATTCCATCCCATGAACTGCATGAGTCGCCTCCCCAATGCAGCGGATAGCGCTGGCATCCCGCCCATGCCGAGCGTGCCCATACGATGCCGTCACCGGTTACGTCTTTTGTTATTTCGTAGGCGGCTTTTTGATAAAGCAATGCATACAGGTTGTTCAGCAATTCGGGTTTCATGCCTTTATAGAGGGCATCCATGTGGATGTTTTCTCCAAAATCGGTTTTGAT
>OJMG01000359.1_pt1 | contig 44917 bp, 43 predicted proteins | sample 1597141 | NCBI WGS metagenome assembly OJMG01 (sample SAMEA2452119, study PRJEB22498) | human gut metagenome | biome: human feces; feature: human gut; material: feces | place: Australia | collected 2012 | reverse complement strand
GGAGCCTGCAAACAATTTTGCGCATAAATCTTGACGGGACCAAAGGGCGTCGTACTTCTTTTGGTAATCCTTCTGATTTGTAAACGCTAATATAAAAGTGAGCCACTTAGCATACAAACGCTCATGAATTATTGAGCCACCGGAAAAGATCCCCTATAATAGTCCCAGATTATGTAGGGGGCGAGCAAAGGTGGTTATTACAGTGGAAATTTATAAACAAATCCGTAAGATGCGTTTGGATGGAATGAGCCAGCGGCAGATTGCTGCGGAGCTGCGTATTTCTCGCAACACCGTCAAGAAATACTGGGACGGCAACAGCGTCCCCTGGGAGCGCAAGGGCTACAGCCGGGAAGCCTCCGTACTGACTGAGAATGTGGTAGCTTTTGTCAAACAATGTCTGGATGAGGATACCCGTAATCCCAGGAAGCAGCACTACACTGCCAAACGTATCTACGACCGTCTGGTAGCCGAATGCGGCTTCACCGGCGGTGAAACAACCGTCAGACGGCTGGTGAGAAAACTCCGTGAAAAGCCCCAGGAAGCTTTTGTTCCGCTGGCATTCCCGGCAGGAGATGCCATGCAGATTGACTGGGGCGAAGCTACCGTTTATCTCGGTGGTGTCAAAACAGTGGTCAATCTGTTCTGTGCACGACTGTGCTACAGTGGCGCTCCCGTGGTTCTGGCGTACCGCAGGCAGAATGAAGAAAGCTTTCTGGATGCCCTGGTTCAGGTGTTCCAGTACTTCGGCGGTGTTCCCAAGCGGGTCATCTTTGACAATGGTAAGGTCGCCGTCAAAGATGGCTTCGGTGCCCATGCCCGAAAACAGGCTGGGTACGCTGCCCTGGTCGCCCATTACGGCTTTGAAGCTGTATTCTGCAATCCTGCCTCAGGTAACGAGAAAGGTCTGGTAGAAGGCCTTGTGGGCTACAGTCGCCGCAATACTTGCGTTCCGGTTCCCAGAGTGGATACCATGGAGGAACTGAACCAAATGTTTCGGGAGAAGTGTCAGAAGTACTTGTCCCACCAGATCCGTGGCAAGGAATCCGCTGTCGGTATGATGCTTACGCAGGAGAAGACGAAACTGTATCCGCTTCCTGGATATCCTTTCGACCCGTGTAAACGTGTCTCCGGGCGAGTGGATCGTTTCTGTACCGTCCGCTTCGACACGAACAGCTACTCCGTCCCCGTAGCCTATTGCGGCAGAGAAGTTGCCATAAAGGCCGGCCCCGAAACAATATCCATCTACTATGAGGGGCAGTGTATTGCCAGACATCGCCGCTGTCTTGAAAGAAAGCAAAATATCTATGCACTGGAACACTACCTGCCTTTGCTGGAGAGGAAGGGCCGGGCCATTTTCTATGCAAGACCGGTACAGGATACCCTGCCGGAGTACTTTATCCATTGGCTGCGGAAACAGGATCTTTCCCCAAAAGAACTGGTCAAGATTCTGAGCCGTTGCCAAAACGAGGACTATGAAATCGTTATGGCAGAGTCGGATTCCCATGGTGCTCCTGTTCATATTGAAGACACCGTTGTGGTACAGGCCGTGGATTTGCAGGCTTATGATGCCTTTCTGCTGGAAAAGGCAGGTGCTGCGGTATGAATGCAACAGATGAACTGATCCGGCTCTATGCGAAGCAACTGAAGATCCCATCCTTTGCAGAATATCAGGAGGTCCTGCGGCAGGCAGACCCTTCTGCAGGTTTTGCCGACCTCCTACTGGAGCTTATGAAAGCAGAAACAGCATCCCGGCAGGAGAACCAGAACCGCAGACGATTAAAAGCGGCAGGATTTCCATACATGAAAACCATGGAGGAATTCGATTGCAGCCAGCTCAATGATGCAGTCTCTGCGATATTTCTGCAGGAGCTGGCCAGTTGCCAATTCGTACAGAATAAGCAGAATGTCATTATGATTGGAAATCCCGGCCGGGGCAAGACCCACCTGGCCATTGCTCTGGGATTGAAAGCCTGCACCCAGGGCTACAACGTCCTGTTCAAAAATGCTGCAACACTGTCCACAGAACTGTGCGAAGCCAAGGACAACTACCATCTGGGCAAGCTGGAACGGACGCTGGCCAAGGCGGATCTGCTGATCCTGGATGAACTGAGCTACCTCAGTTTCAATCGGTATCAGTCGGAATTGCTGTTTAAGGTCATCTCAGACCGAAGTGAAAAGAGCAGCACCATTGTGACTACAAATTTGCCATTCTCCAAGTAGACGGACTTGTTTGAGAATACCACAATGGTAGCGGCCCTGATTGACCGGCTGACCTTCCGCAGTCATGTGTTAGATATGAACGGGGACTCCTATCGGTTGAAAGCTACCCTGCAAAGCAAGGCTTAGCAGGGCGGCTCAAACATTCGTGAGCGCTGTTGCTCACTTTTTCGTGGTCGTTGGTGGCTCAAAAATTCATGAACGCCTGACTCACTTTTTCATTGACATTTACAGCGATGATCTTTCTAAGGTGATCTACGGTCGAAAAAATCACCCTCGAATACTTGTGATTGCCCTTCAAAATTTCATGATGTCCCGTTTTCCTGCTTTCGCAATATTCAGCAGCATATTTTTCATTTAGAATAGCAAAGTCATCATCACGCATGGTAAAAACCCCTACTCCAAATGAGTATATGTACAATCTGATATCTTCATTTAATCTGAAAACAAAGCGAATATACTTTGAGAAGCTTTTCATTAAAGCAGGAATCGGCATTTCATCAAATCCCTGTTTTGCAAAGGAGTCGCTAATAGATGCTATATCCTTTTCATCAAGCGTAGCACCAATGTCAAAGGGGATGTTTCTGTACGGTCTTACAAAACTACCCGCCTGATCCGACAAATTGGCCTTGCTCACTAAACATCAACTCCTTTCCAAAAACATTCGGCTATAATATCTGCTTTGTCATGATAGGTATACGAATGCGTGTAGAATAATTTTAATATCTGTTTCCATTCAAATTGTTCAGGCTAAACTACCTGCATGAATAATAACACTCATCTGCGAGCTGCGATACGGTACTCGCTTTTGATCCTTTTCCTATTGCCTTAAAAACCCAAGTACTCTCCTTTCGATATGCCATGCCAATAATTAGTGCGGTATCGCTGTTGAAGTTTCCCTTTACCCTGTACTCCACCAATACACTTTTAGAATCCGGGTCATAAAGCTTTATATACAGGTTTTTTATTCCTCCAAACGTCTGGCGTCGTTCGTCACATTTATAGATGTTAAGAACAAAAACGAGGCGATCCCGATTGTTTGGCACCTTGTTCAGATAAACAGATATATTCTCATCATCCGTGTTTGTGTTATCCTCTCCCGTTAAATTGTCTCCGTGATGTATTACGCATCCGGAAGGATGCTCTTTTGCTCCGAAATAGACAAGATCTTTTTCAGAATTCTGCCCAGACATTACCACAACCGAAGAGTCTACATCAATATTTGCTCCTACTCTCGCCGGATCCCAACCAACACCTACATATATTTGTGAAAGTGGCCTGTCATCAGCATATCGAATCTTTACTTCCTGCCCCTGCGAAAGCGTCACAGTATCTCCAACTCGCCCCAGCACATCAGAACGAGAAGGAATAGTGTAGTCTATTTCCAGTTCGTGGCAATAAATGCAGTCAAACTGATAGTCCATGTTTCTCGAACAGCTGTGTCTCTTCTTTGAGCATCCACATCCGCCGACCTTCCTGTTGCCACATATGGAGCACGGGAGCAGATTATCATTGGTTTCAAACGCCATCTGCTTGATATCTGACGATATAACGGAGGCTTCACTGTCGGAAAGGTCAATCATATTAATAACTCTCCATTTATCACCGTACCGCCTTAATTCCAGCCCATACCATCTTTCGGTTTTTCTACACTTAGCTTTCAAGAACTTATTTGATCCCATCTTAGTTCCGCCTTTCTAACAATCCAGAATTGCCGCATCAATCCCACGAGAAGTGAGCTTCTCCCTGTTCTGCAGGATAATCTTCCGTGCTACAGCAAGGACTGGAAACGACCCGCAACATTTCGGATTGTATTCTCTATTCCAGCTTCGCTGCCCGTCAAAAAAAGTATCATTTTTACAAAAATAGGTATAACCAGGCTTATCCCCGGAAGAATCCCATGTAACATCAATGTGGTAGTAACTGCTTCCTTTACCTAAAGAAACAATATTCCATGCATGAAGGACAGAAGAACCGGAGGTTCGGCCATATATGACGGTACAATCAATTCCGCCGTAGTCCATCAAACGCTTAAATGCTTCTGCAAATCCCTGACAAACACATTGTTTCCTGATTAATGCACCATATGCGCTTTGAGTATAACTCAAGTCCAACCTGTTATCGTCGGAATCAATATAATCAACACTGGTCGCAAGATAATTGTGAGCCAGATAAATTTTCGCTTCATTCGACAGGCCAGGGAGAAAGAGTGTCTTTGCAACTTTTCTGACCTCTGATTCAACTTCCTGCTCCATTTGCGCAAGCTTTACACGACCAATTCGATATTCAAAAGAAAACTCAAATACCGAGTAGGATGGGTTTGCGTGGTATTGTAACCCCTTTATATTGGTCAAATTTGGATAAAAAGATGCGTGTTTTTCGTGGAACGAGTTTATTGCATCTCCAAGATTCATTTCCCCTTTAGCAATAGCAATCAGCTTATTTCTGTATTTCCCTACAAAGTGGCATATCAACTCCTCACATTCGTTCCGAGACATCACCATCTGAATATCCGATCTGTCAGTGTCTTTGTGGATATACTGAGCCTTTATTTCGTATCTTCCGCACATACCTGCGATAGTGTACGAGTGCAGATAATAGGTAATCTTGGGATCGCATTCTATTGCATGCTGAATCACGTTTGCGGGTGTATCTGAGGTATTAAACTTGATTACCGGCAGAAAAGATTGAAGCCCATTTTTAACTGTATTAATTGCTTTAGTATCCATGGAAATCACCACGATCGAATTAGTACCGGGAATAAGGAACACCCATTTCCTGCAACTTTCCTATACGGTCATTTGTTTCAGGATGCGTTGAGTACAGGGCTTTCAATAAAGTGTTTTGCGGCACACCTGTTCCGATTGTGTCGAGAGCTTGCGCTAATTCATATCCGTATCCTATTTTAAAAGCAAATTTATCAGCCTCATATTCATTTGCTCTGCTTGACCACATCAGAAACAACATACAGAACTTTGTCCATAACCATACAAGACCGGCACACATAATACCAACAAGAGAAAACAGGCATCCTGATGCGCATGATTTGCTCCTTAATGTTCCCACTGTTGCAATTCCCGTCATCGCAGCTGAAATTGTCTGCAGGATCAATATGAATGTGGAAACAATAAAATTTCCCCCTCCAATAAGCAACTGAATATCTGTATGGTGAAGTGCCAAATGACCAAACTCATGCGCCAGAATTCCTTCAATCATTTCATCTGGCAAATCAAACAAACCTTCTGTTGCACATATTGTCTTTCTTCCGACAGCAAATGCGTTTGGATTTGGATCGTACATAACTTTAAGTATTATATTGCCAGGCAAAGAAGGTGTATCTGCTTTCGCCTTCCGATATACACGTTGAACAGATGGCAGGATTCGGTTTCTCATATCGATCCTGCGCATTTTTCTTGCGCCGGCAATTAGACCAAGAAACCATTCACCAACCGGGGAAAGGGCAATCACAATAGATATAAGATATATAAATCCAATATACGTCATCATCTCAGGATCTCCGCCAGAAAGGAGTCCGACAATCAAAGCTGCATTAAGCAGGAAGAAGATGATGGTACCGATATTGTTGACTTTGAATATGTTTTTAAGTACGCTGAATATGTACATTTTCAGTCCTCAATTCTTGTTTTTCTCCTTATCAAAGGGTCACGAAGATAGATCATGGCCTCGTCCGGCTTCAGTTCTCTAAACACTTCGGGGCTGTATATCGGCTTGTTAACCTTTTGAAAGTTGGTAGTTGTAGTATTATATCTTCTTGGAGAAGCTATCACGCCGCCGTTGTCAGCCATATTGGCAAAAGGGTTCCAGCTCTTTTTCTTTGTGTAAGAAAAGCTTTTTTCCTGAACATCTCTACTGCCGAAAAAAGCTGACCAAAACGCAGCATTTTCATCAGAACCCTGGTTTAACACAAGAAAAGATTTAGAAGCATCCAAAACGGGATTTCCGTTTCTGGCTATGTATCTTGTGATATCATCCACAAAGACATATGAAGCAAAATGATAGGACGCGTTAAACTCCAGCGTGTTTTTAATAAGGTCACCTGCAATAAAATCTGCATCTTTAATAAGGAATGCAACTCTGCTCATACTTCTGTATCTTTCGAGACACTTTGAAAACGCAAAGAAAATCGCGTTAAACAGCAGTTCCTTCTGCTTAAAATCGTCGCTGATCATACCGTTTAGCATGACAACATTACCATCTCTCAGCATTTCCTTGATACTGAGATCGCCCGACAACATTTCCAACAAGCCGATGCTTTCGAGTTTTACCATGCAGGACTCAATGTCCAGATATGACGAATATGTAGAAGCATCACCAAGAAATCTTATACGACGTTTCTTCTCCAATTCGGGCAGGGAAGATGAAGATACCAAATCGGTGACATATTCAATATCCATCGTGGAAAGATCCTTAATCCTGCACTTGTCTCCCTTTAATTCAAGAGCGCTGATTGCATAGAAGAAGAATCGCTGTGCCTTGGTTTTTAGCAAATCAGGAATGTCTGCAATCATCGACATAAGCGTAATAGCGAAATCAGCTTTTTGTTCACTTGTTTGAAAAGCCGACATGATGTCGAATGTATCGCTGGGTTCACTCAAATTCAGATCGTATCCGTAACGACTGACCATATGCGGTTGGATAAACTTCAAATTCTTTTTGTAGTCCTCATGAGATAACGCACCATTAACAAGAATAACCGTTTTTTTTGCGCGGAGTAAATCCATGAGCATATTTTGATAGAGCTTCTTGCTGCCGGTATTTTCAACCCCGGAAATGAGGATGTTTCCCAAGCTTGCTGAAATATCCTCAGACGGAGATCTGTCAAATAATCTATTTAGTATTGCCATTTCAAACCTCCTTGCCATTATGTTCTTTTAAACCGATCTTTCATGGATGCAATATTCAATCCTACAAGATCTCCAATCTGCTCGGTGCTTTTTTTGTTTTCGTCCCCATTTGTTTTAACAAAAGCAGTTGCAACAACATACTTTCCTTCTCCGATGCCTGGGCATGATTATGGAAAGAAGTATAGAATACTACACCTTTGCCATATTGAAACGATATCATGATTGGTTTGCCGGAGTAGGCGTTTCCCTGGGATGCTCTCAGAAGAACTTTTCCCCTTGTTTGATTTAGAACAGACCAACTGCCCAAATCAAACTGTATTTCTATTTGCCTGCCGGTAATCTGCAGGAGTTCCTGATCAATAACATCTGCAAGTAGTTTACAACTGCTTCCAGTATTACTAAACGAGATCATCCCCGGAAAGGCCGCCTGAATATGGCTGCTTGCCAAGTCAGATGCATAAAGGCATCCGCCCCGATTGACAAAAGACGCCAATTCCCCGGAATCAATATGATCCGATGTGCCGCAGTTGATAAATAAAATGTCGCAGTCGTATTTCCCGACAAAAGGCTCAAAATCCAGATTAATGGAACGGAGCACTTCACCGATATCGTCGTAATGCTTTGAAGTAACGTATATCTTTTGCCGCATCGATTCCGGCTGATCCATTTGAAGGGAATCGCAGTACAGGCACTGAAAATCGTATTTATCGCCTTTGCCGCACCGCTTCCTTTTTCTGTTGCAGGAACACCCCGAGACTTTTCTCGACTGACAATACCTGCAGGGGAGCAGATTATCCGCGCTCGTCAGACTCTCACAGGACAACTCGGACACAAGAGAGTTGTAATTGCCGTCCGAAAGATCGACAAAGTTTACTGCTTGGTATCCACTGCCCTTCTTTTTGACTTCTATACAAAACTTTTTGCCCGTTTTGCTGCAATGAGCAAGTATGATACTTTCATCAGCCATATTTTACGCTCCCCAGCGACGTTACGCCGCTTGAATTAGATATATTTATGATCTTTTAAAAACCTGCAGACCGCCTCCGCCAAATACCTTGCGCCGTCTTCGTTGTAGTGCAGTCCGTCTTTCGCTCGATACTCATCGCCAAGATCCAGGGAAACAGAATACAGATCATTGATCGCATCAATTTTATCCGCCAGCGCACTGCGGGCAAGATCGTTGTATTCGGCTATCTCTTCATTGCGGCGATAAGACACAGTTTTTTGAAGATCCTCAGAAACGACCGTCGTGGCTGCAAAAACAACTGCGGCGCGGGGGTACCGTTCCGAAAGCTTTTCGTAAATTGTCAATAATGCCTGCCTGTAGTTATCCGCTGAAACGTGCGGTTTAGGATTCCCGGCAAAGTGGAGGACGTCCCATAACCCATTATTCCAGTGGATCACGTCAAAGTCTCCGTCTGATTCGGGGATCAAGTCTGAAAAATAACAACTTGTGAATCGGGAATCCTGGCAGTTGTCGGTTGGCAGGAAAACGTCGGCCATATTTTCAAGTTTTTGCCTGACGTAGTATCCATAACCATGAATGCCCTTCGCGCCATACATTATCGAATCCCCAAGCAACATTATTTTCTTGCGCTTCATCAACGTATCTCCGCTAAGATTTGCTCGAATATTTCAAAATTTCTCGAAATGCCGCTTTTAATAAGCGGGAAACATATAGTTTTGAAGTATTTATAATACTCCTGTTCTATCAATTCCTTAAACGCATTTGCCATCAATTCCGGCGGGTTATGAAACACGCCGCACCCAAAGGCTCCGAGTATCAATACGTCAACGTCATTCTCGGAAGCGACTTCAAAGATGTTTGTCAGGCGCTTTCTGTAAGTGCTTTTCAATAGCTCGATATCATTCCCGAATACATTGTACGGCGCGGCACATGTTATCACATCGACAATAAACGGATCTGAAAGTCTTTCGTAGGTGCTGTCATCCTTAAAAACTACAATCCGCAGAGAATAAATGATCCTGTCCGAAAACAGATAATTATGCCTGTCGGCATTGTGATGATCGTAGTATGAAGCTTCCATTTCGGGCGTGCGGATCGTATTATACAGATTGCTGCATCTGCACAGGCATTCCTCCTGAGCTCGCGATCCCCGACATACTCCACCGCCCGGTTCGAAGGGATTTGCAAAGTTCAATACTGCGATATTATCTTTGCCGTCCGCAAACCGTTTTGCGCACGCAAAAGACGTTCCTTCCAAACAGATGATGTGACAGCTGTCGGATTTCACAGTCTTTCTCTGGGAAACAAAGCCCTCCGGATACTGCCGTGTATTTTGGGATGATTCGCCGGTTTTACGCAGCAAAACAGGGTCGTTCTCTATAATGAGCTGTGTATCCTGAAATACGTTGATCAATTCCGATGTTTTCCAAAGCATTGACCGTCCCTCCTCTCAACACCGAGCCCTTACTCTGCAAATTTAAACTTCATCGGAGCAGCGTCATACTCTGAAATCGAGATGACCGCCTCTCCGGTCTTCAATCCAAGCAAGTCCCAATCCTCCACCACGTTTGAGTAGGAAACCTGTTCCTTGTTTCCCTCGGAATAACTTACGCCCTTATAAATGAATCTTTTTCTGTTAACCCCATACAGGTTTTGGATAAATTCTTTCGTTGCCTTGTCGGTAACACGGAAAGCGATAGAAGTCCCGAATGCAGAAAGAATACTATGGGCTTTTTCGTAACCGTACCCGTCGATTATTTGTTGAATGTTCTGCATTGCGACAATAAACTTTGCCCCCAGACTACGACCGAAGTTCACGCCGTCATCAATATGGTAAAGATTCGGAAGCAGTTTAAACTCGTCAATAACGAAGAAAACGTTGCCCTCGCTCTTATCTCTGCTTAACGCTTCCTTTATTGCAAGATCGATCATCACTTTGTAGATCGGCGTCAGTACCTTTCCTATGCTGAGGTCATATTCGATGAAAAGTATTCTGCCGCCCTTTTTCCGTATAAACTCCCTCACTGAGAAACTCCCTCTTTCGCGGAAGTTTCCGATGAAGAGCTCGTTGGCGACATTTCTCAGTTCTGAATAAACGCCTTGTGTTTGTTCACTTCCATCTCCACCGTTGTAAATATAGTCAATGATTCCTCTGAGATCGCCGACGCTCATCAGTGCATCGACCACGTCGTTTATATTGGCATCTCTTAAGTATGCATAAAGCTCGGCATTGTCCAAATCCTCCGGGATGTTCTTATAAATAATATAGGACATAATGCCGAAGAGAACGTCCTTTGCCGCCTGAGGAAAGAACGGCGCATTGGAGCGGCGGATCTTTTCTTCAAACAACTGATTGACGATTTCCAGCAGATTTTCTTCAGCCTTGTCATTACCGTTGATGAGAACCTCTTTGAAGATGTTCCAATAATCCGTTGCTTTAGAATCGCTGCTTATGACAACATCCTTTGTTGGACGATAGAATTCCTCTCGAAAATCCCCCTTGGTGTCAAAAACCACCATGACATCATCATCTGTCATTTTCTCAATTAACTGGTGGAGCAGTTGGAACATTGCCGTTGTCTTTCCGGTTCCGATTGTTCCTGTGTATAGTAAATGCTTGCTCAGAACGCTGCTGGTGATTGGAATCTGACACTCCTCACCTATAAATGCAATTCCCAAGTCAGAATCACAAGGCATAGAGATTCTATCTTTTATGGATAGGCCTTCAAGTATTTCTGGTCTGAGCATAGTAAATTATCCTCCAGTATTAATGACCATGTCCTGCGCCTTTCCCAGATGCTCCGCTTTGCCCTCCGGATGTTCCTTTACCGGAAGAAGCGGATTGCCCGGTAGAAACGCTTTTGCCGCCGGATGATGCGCGGGAAGGGGTACTGCTACGCTGTGCGGACAGCGTTTTGCTGTTTGTTGCCGTCCTTGATGCTTCCGAAGGTTTAGATGAGCGTTGCTGTGACAGCGTCTTGCTCTGCGTACTTGTTTTTGCCTGTGCTGAATTCTGTGTAGAGCTTTTTGTTTTGTTTACACTTCTTGATTCGGTTGATTGAGCCTTTTCTTTTGCCGACGTTGCTTTTTTACCTGCGTTCGTCTTTGAGGCTCTTGATATGGCGGCGTTTTTTTGTGACTCACTTAAAGGCTTGCTGAGATTTTTTGATTCAATATGTGCTTTGTTTCGCCCAAAGTCATGCATTTTTCCCGTGGATGGGTCGTAACAACCGTTTGTGTTGTTATGATAGTTTCCTTTATGTGCCGCAAGGTGTTCGCTCCGTGTCAGAAACTGGATGTTACTCGAATCGCCGGCTTTGGAATTATGTCCATCGACCGATTTCATGTGATGACCTTGATAGCCTCTTGCTTTGCCTTTTGCGATGATTTCACCTTGTTCTTTTTGGCTCCAGTCTCTTGTCCCTCTTCCGTCCAAAACAAGGCTTTTCTCGTTTTTCCAAGCTTCTGCGACGGCCTTTCTTCTTTCATATCCGATATTACTCATCGCCGTCACCGCCCAGTTTTATTTCGAGTGGTGCAAGCGCGTCTTCTGCAATTAATCTTATTGCGTCGTCTATCTCTTCCGTCAACCAATCCGCAAAGGAATCCCAAATGTCCGAAAATTCACCATTCTCAACATCCCAGAGATAGACCTTTCCGTTTTTATCCTCTGAATTAAAGCAGATTGGATCTCCATAACTACGCATCGCAAAGACAATATAACCATCCGGAATACTAAATTCTGAATGTGCATCTTCAGAGTTCATGTCTTCATATGTGTCAAAATCAAGATCAAGTTTATCATCGTGTCCTTTGGATGAGAGAAGAACTGTGTCGAATAACAAACCGCCATCACACACCTTAAGCCAGTCGAGATAATCAACTGGCAGGCAGGGATATTTTTCCTTTAATTTGATTGAAGTTCCAAGACTCCCAGACAACAGGCAATGAAATGCGTCAAACTCAGCTAAGCGTTCGATATTACCTTTCATTGGTTCAGATTCATAAGCTAAAGCAGCTTTCTTAACATTGAGAAAACTCATTATTCCAACCTCCATGTTTAATCATAAATCAGCTCATGAGCCATGCCAAAATCATCCCAACAATTGAGGCGGCAAGTGCAATTGAGAATATTTTCTTTATAGATTTTAAAAGACCTTCGCGATATTTGGCCTTTGAAACAAGTGCTATGAGCATTGAGATACCGCAACCAAGAATTACAACCAGCCAGCTGACTGCAATGAAAGAATACAATTTCGATGAGCGGCTAATAGCTTCACCGACGTTTCCCGGATTTGACAGAAAGCATGACAACAGAGCAAAAATCAATGAAAGCACCATCGATGCTCTTGAAATTTTAAGTATGCTGGTGTTTCTGGAATCAAGATCAGTGATCTTCGAAAATGTGTTCAGCCATATATATACAAGTGAAAAAACAACCCCTGCAAGGCATAGAACAACAGTTGAAACATAAATAATAGACGACATAACTCCTCCTGTTCACGACTAATTGAAATGGCTCGTTGCGGTTTCAAATAGACCTTTGATTGTTTCAAAAAGATTTCCAATGGAAGAATAAGTATCTGCCATCAGAGTGCTTACAATCATGCCAAACATACTGGTATTTATCAATATTCTGTTTCCTATCTGTAACACTCCGTTAGTATAGCAGTTTTGAAGATTAACTCCCGCAGTATTGGGCAATACTGTGGAAATGACGCGGATAAGGTATGAACCATTATCAGCAGCGACGGACCATATTGCTTTTGCATCAGCAGGCAGTTGCTCAATTGGGGTGGTTGAACACCGTGCAATGAGTGTCCTCAGGTTTCCATCAACCGAAGTGTTGACATTCTGAACCATTCTCTCAACTAAGGTTTTTAATGATTGCCATATCGTGTCCAAGTCGCCTCCGGAAATCTTAATGATCAACGTCACAATTACAGCAACAAGGGAACCTGATAGTCCAAGAATAAAAAACAATCTCAAGACTCCGGTAGCACGGTTGATAATTGCGGTATTAATCCTTGAAACTCTTTCTTCTCGTTCCTTTATCTTTCCTTCTCTGATTGACTCGGCAGAACGCGCTTGTCCGCACACATAACATTGTCGCGAACTTTCTTCATTATATGAATCGCAAATATCACATTTCCAGCTCAATCGCACGCCCCCCTTTTGATAAGTCCGAATGAAAAACAGCCCATCGACTTTGCTTACGCTTTGTGAGCCATTTTCTGCACCAGAAGCATTTCGAGGCGGATGAATTGCCCGGATCCATCTTCCTTGTAGAAGTAGTATCCGTTAATTCCGCCCATGCTCTTTTGTTCCGAGCGTATGTAGCCTTTTGCTCTTATGGCTGCAGGATCAAACTTTATTTTATGTTCCGGCCACGGCTTGGCAAAATCGGATGAAAAGAGCCTGGCTCTTTTGGATTTTGGTTTATCAGAGGATCCACGTTCGGGCGTCGTTGCTCGTTCAGTTTTTGCCGGTTTTGTTGCGCTGACTTCAGAAGAAGCTGATTTGTCGGATCTATGCCTGAACAGTTTTTTTACGGATTCCTTGAATGTTTCAAAATCCGAAAAAAAGATTTTACAATCATCTTCATCAGATAGTGAAACAGCTGAACTGGCGGGTCGATCCATACCGCAGACAAAACAACTCGTCTGCTCTTCATCATTAGAGTTAGAACAGTTTGGGCAAACCCAACTCATGATACAACCTCCCGCTGTTTTATACTTTTTTGGCCATTTTTTGCAAGAGAACCATCTCAACACGGATGAACTGAGTGGAGCCATCCGGCTTTGTAAAGCGATACCCTTTGATTCCCCCCATAGAGTCTCTCTTCACGTTTACAAACCCTCGCGCATTAATTGCGTCAGAATCAAACGCAATATTATGTTCAGGCCAGGGCGAATCAAGCCCTGCATCTATTCCGCTGGCAGAAATCACCTTCCGTGCGTACTTCATTGCAAGAAGCATTTCGAGCTTAAAGAATATCGCCGTTGAATCTGATCTGTAGAAGTTGTACCCTTTGACACCAGCCATAACAGCCTGCTCCCCAGATACAAACCCGCGGCTCTTTATGCGATCCACATCAAACTCTATACTGTGTTCGCTCCAAGGTTCGCAAAAACCAACTGGAGCGATGACTTTAACGTATTTTTTGGAAATAAGATCGTCCTTGCTCAATGTGGTTTTCTTACCGTCTGAAAACAGCAGCTCATACTTTTTCTGACCGGCTACCGTCTGTTTCCTTAAACCTACAATTCCGGCCGCTTTCAGTTTATCTTTGTCAAGTATTATTGAATGATCAGGCCATGGTTCTTCAATGACAGGCTCCGCTTCTCTTAATCGCCTGAGGACTTCGGATGCAGATGGTCTGTCATCGGGCTCAAGGCTCAGCATATCGCGTATAAGAGAAATGTATTTGGGACTCTTTATGGCGGGGCTGAGCTGAAGTTCACAACCGCTATTCAAAGCAATCCAACAGTAAATAACCTTTCCTTTAGCCTGACGTTTACGAAGACGTTCAGTTAACGATACAGGAGTTGGAAGAGTCCCACTGAGATAGAAATGAAAAATAAGGCCAAGGGAGAAAATGTCAGATTTCTCAGTCAGCTTTTTCCCCATTTCTTCCCGATCATCTTCTGCATCCGCATATGCTCCAAGTTCAGGAGAGTAGTAATCAATCGTTCCAACAACCTCGTCTGGCTTTTCGTCAATGAAGTAGCTACTGTCAAAATCAATAAGTTTTGCGACATAATTTCCTGTGCTGTTTCTGACAAGAAGGACATTCTTGAGCTTAAGGTCGCTGTGGACTATTCTTTTGCTGTGAACACTGAAAAGGGCTCCGGCTGCAGTTTGCATCAGGAGCTTTTTTACATCGACCGAAAGACTGGCCAATACTCCCTCGAGTTCGTCCTCTTCGACAACGCCATCGACAAGTTCCGCCGCTTCAATATACTGATTTCCCTCGATAAACTCGTCGCATGGGATAACGATATTTCCACCGGGACCGGCAATAGTGCGAATGGTAGCGTTGACTCTTTTTCTTGTATCAACGAACTCCTCAAAGAGTTTTTTATTATGGGCAAATGTTTTGGCATCCAAAGTGCCATTGTTCAACGGGGCAACGGGAGTCTGATATTTCTTCAGGAAATATCCTTTGCCTCCCTTGCGTGCTTTCGCGGTTTGACCACATTGGCTGTTTTTCCATTCGCTGGTTAATTCGTACCCGTGAAACATCATTCGTGTATACCTCCAAGATATCGTCCGTATGAAGCGTCATATTGTTGGAACAACTTTGACTGTAATTCCGCTTTGGTTTTCAATTCATCCGTTTGTGCATTCAACTCATCTACAATAGCTTTTGCTTCAGATTTCAATTCGTCCGGAATGGAAACAGAAGAATCAAGAACAATAGCAGCAATGATTGTTACATAGTTTTCTTCCCAATATGCCTCCCGGCATTCCTGGAACGCTTTCACTCTTTCTTCCTTGTTCAACGAAGAAATGAGCTTCTCCGCATCTTTAATCTTTGCCAGCTCTTGTTTAAGATTTTCAAAATCGTCCTGAAGTATTCTGCTGCGAATAGTCTCAATGTTCAGACTTCCTGAAACAATCATCTCACATATTCTATGGAGATTCTCCTCGTTACCGGATGCCAATTTAAGATTCTGCGCAATATAGTCTTTTCGCAATTGAGCCAGTTGCCGGATTGCTCCCTGCTTTTTCTTCTTTACTGAGTAGAAGAAATCGAAAAGCGACTCCATGGAACGATCACATTCTTCTACAACAGAAATGCTGATTTCATCATAATCAGAAAAATCGGATGGTACGCCGATTTCAAAAATCCGTTCGATAACAAACTTCAATCGTTTCGTTGTATCGTCAAAATCCGAACGATATCCCTCAATCAAAGAAACGAAATCCTCCGATTCACGTTGATGTTTCTCATCAATACCATGAATTCTGGAAATGGTACGCTTTTCGCCCCAACTTTCTCCACGGGCTTGGAGCGGAATGAATCTGATATAGTTTCTTGCTACTATTTCCTCTATATTCTTTGATGCTCTGGATATCTGTTGCTTTGCTTCGGCTATCCTCTCATCAATGTTGCGAAGCCGTGATTCATAGGGAGGATACTTCCCGCTTCTCATTTGCTCGACACAGAAGTCGCGGACAGCGGTTTCTCCTTCAAATTTTGTCTTGATACCCGAAAGACGTTGGGGCATTTTAGCAGTGCTTTCGCCATATTCGGAAATATAGTCATGCTCCAGAACATCAGGAAGTCTGGATAAATACTCCTCCTGAATCCTTTCAAGCCTGCGTGAGGCACTGTCCTGAAACGATGAAAACGATTCGTATCCGAAAACTTTCATTGCTATAGTACTGCTGTCATCATGTTTGCCATACGTAAGGAAAGTCTCGTAGATGCTTTCACCCATAGAGGCGATATCGTTTGAGGCTGCAGCTTTTTCGAGAATCAACTTTTCAAATGCCATCTGCGACAGAAAATAACCGGAGTCAAAGCAACCGTCGCTTGCGTTAAATAACGCACAAGGCTTTTTGAGCAACATGTAGTTACACCTGACGCTGAACGATTCTCCATCGTTGGCTTTAATATAGTTGGTCATTCCACCGTCCTCGCCCTCCTGATCTTCGATGATCTGACAAAGACCATCGGCTTCAGTCCAGACATAAGGTCTTGAATCGCCGGCAGTTAAATATATCGCTTCGACCGCATCTTCTTTTTCACGATAAATCGTTGCACACAATGTGCTTCCAAGCAAAGCAAGACCACTATACGATGATTCATAAAACAGGTTTGCGTTTCTTGCTATCTTACGCATATCATCTCTGATCTTCGTCGCAAAATAATCCCCCAGCTTTTTTAACACTGCGGCTTTTCTTTCCGGGGATTCCATGGAATCGTACAACTCAAACAGTTTCACGGAATTCAGATTGCTATCGTAAATCATCTCATGAAGCAAAATAGCGGTCACAATCCGAGAAGCAAAATAACCACTTTTCTTGATATTGTTAATGTTTTCCGTATAGCAATCTTTGACTGCAAACAATTCAAAGAAAGAATCTGTAACGTACTTTACAAATCTTTCATCATCATATTGTTCATAAACACCGCTGAAGAGAGTGTCCATCAACTTTTCTCGTTCAAAAAGATTAGGATTGATTTGCTGATGGCGAATAGCTGCTGCTCCACCCAATCCATCAGCAACGAAAAATATTTGGTCATCCACGAACGGTCGCGCATCTTCTCCCTTATAAACTATCGTACCGTCCGGCCTTTGTTTGGAAGATTGTCTGTAAACCGTTAACTCCATAAAAAAACTCCTTATCACAAATTCGGTTAATTCTCTTAAGAATGCACAAAGGCGCTATGTGCATTCTTAAAAAAACAAACTTGAAATTTCAATAGGCCGGAGCAGTGCTCGTAATAACATCTGCTCCGGTCGTAATGTTTTTTAGAATGAACCGACCATCAAATCAATTGCAGATTGAATATCAACTTCAGGGAGACCAGTTCCAGCAGGCGAGAATGCAGGCCAGTACCTGTTCCACGCCTGCAACTCAGTCCAAGGCTCTGCGTTGGGCACAAAAGCAACCAAGCGGCCTGCTTTGGCCTGATATGTGCTGCCAAGCGTCTGATCGGTTCCTTCCCACCAAGCGCCAAGCTGTGCGATGTCTGTCGGCAGTCCGCTGGGATAGGAGGAAGATCCTGAACGCTCACCAAGACGCAGAGCAGGAGCGTCAGAGAACACAAGGATAGCATGACGGCGCTTAGAGCCACCTGTCGTCCAGTCCGACTTCAGTGCGAGAGCAATTGCCTCAAGTGCATTCTCAGGACCGTCTCCGCCGCCTTTAGCTTCGATGGAGCCTACGAAGCTTCTGAACTCATCGTTCTGGTCAGGCAAAGTATAAAACTGTGACTCGACCATCGGCTCATCATCACATCCATAATCACGGAAAACAATAACCTTGATTCGCAGTTGAGCTACTTCCTTGTCGTTTTCTTCCATAGAATCAACGAATCTTTGGTAAAAGGAGATAGCATTTCCTTTTACTTCATCAATAATCGGGGACATACTGCCCGTTGCATCGATACACATTACGATGTCAACGTTGTATTCACCCATTCCCTGTTGTCCAGCCATAGTTTTTTACCTCCTTATATTTAGCATGAGCCGACCATAAGGTCGATGGCTGATTGGATATCGACATCTTCAAGGCCAGTTCCGGCAGGCGAGAAAGCGGGCCAGTACCTGTTCCATGCTTGAAGCTCTGTCCAAGGTTCGGCGTTCGGGACAAAGGCAACGAGACGACCGGCTTTAGCCTGATAAGTGCTGCCGAGTGTCTGGTCGGTCCCCTCCCACCACGCACCAAGCTGGGCAAGATTTTCCGGCAGGCCACTGGGATATGCCGAAGATCCGGATCTCTCACCGAGAGGAAGGGCGGGAGCATCTGAAAACACAAGGATGGCATGTCTGCGGCGAGAGCCACCTGTAGTCCAGTCCGATTTGAGAGCAAGAGCAATTGCCTCAAGTGCATTTTCAGGACCGTCTCCGCCGCCTTTTGCCTCAATAGCGTTCACGAAACTTCTGAACTCCTCATTCTGATCGGGAAGAGAATAGAACGAAGACTCAACCATCGGTTCATCATCGCAACCATAATCACGGAAAACAATAACCTTGATGCGAAGCTGCGCAACATCTTTATCGTTTTCCTCCATAGAATCAACGAATCTCTGGTAAAAAGAGATGGCATTACTTTTTACCTCGTCGATAATCGGTGCCATGCTGCCTGTGGCATCAATGCACATCACGATGTCGACATTGTATTCGCCCATTTGTTGTCCTGCCATAATAGAAATCTCCTTTGCTAAATTAATTAACTGTTTAGAATGATCCGACCATCAGATCAATTGCCGACTGGATATCGACATCTGGAAGTCCGGTACCCGCGGGAGAGAACGCCGGCCAGTATCTGTTCCAAGCCTGCAATTCGGTCCACGGCTCTGCGTTGGGTACAAAGGCAACCAAACGGCCAGCTTTGGGTTGATAAGTGCTTCCGAGACTCTGATCTGTGCCTTCCCACCAGGCTCCAAGTTGAGCAATTGTTTTTGGTAATCCGGTTGGGTAATTAGGGCATTCCGCTCTTTCTCCAAGTGCGAGAGCCGGAGCATCAGAAAACACAAGAATAGCATGACGACGTTTCGATCCGGAAGTTGTCCATTTTGATTTCAAAGCAAGTGCAATCGCCTCCAATGCGTTCTCAGGACCATCGCCGCCACCACAGGCTTCAATACTGCTCACAAAACTTCTGAAAGCGGAGTTCTGTTCGGGTAGCGTGAAGAAAGATGACTCAACCATCGGCTCCGAATCGCAGATATAATCTCGGAAAACTATAACTTTTATTCGCAGCTCCGCAACGTCTTTGTCATTCTCTTCCATGGAGTCAATAAAGCGTTGATAGAAAGACATCGCATTATCCTTCACCTCATTGATAATCGGCGCCATGCTTCCCGTCGCATCAATACACATTACGATATCAACACAGTATTCGCCCATTCCTTGACCCGCTATAATTGGCATGTGTTTCACCTCCTCGTTATTTATTCGACGCCAGATTCTGCTCTGACCACATCAATCTTATCCTTTAAATACTGAGCAAAATAAGGGTAATATTCTTCTTGCAATCGTTTGATTTTCCAGTCAAAGCCAGTAACTGTATGTCGACATTTCTCTGATCCGCATTGACATTCAAAAGAATAGTCTTCATTGTCAATAAAAGCATAGTCGACAGTTAGTTCTTCTCCCGGCTGGATGTCCCGAATTGCTACAAAGGTTATTTCTCCATGCATTCCACAATTCGGATCACACGAATGGTTATTATAGAGTTTGATTGTCTCTTCCTCTTCAGCGGAAAGCGCCCCCAGAAAATAATCATCTGAAATTGGAAGATAACTATTGATAACTCCGGATGAGAACAGTTCACTTCTTGAAAGAATGTGTCCGCCTTTGATATAGACTATTTCGCCGGCGCGGATTAATTCCTTTGCGAACATTCCCTTTTTATCTATTGAACTCACTCGCACTTCTACTTTTTTGCTCAATACTGATTTCATCACAAAGGACTCCTATTCAAGTGCCGGAACTTCATGTAGCAGGCAATGGATACCACCACCTCCCAACAATGGCTCACGGCTGTAAACCTGTATTACCTCACGATCGTGAAAAAGACTTCGAAAGCAACTGAACGCCACCGCATCTGTTTCGCACCCAAAAGAAGGTATTAAAACAGCACCATTAATCATGTAGAAATTAAGATACGATGCAGGAAGAAGATCTCCGGCGTTCCTGTCGATCGAGTTAGCTTTACATAATCCGTCAGATTCATTCTCTGTCATGTACTGCATCGGGGGTAAAGGAATACGATGGATAGAGTAGGGGGCTCCATTTAGGTTCTTAAGGCTCTTTAAGGTTTTTTCTATTTTTCTTAACCTTGTGTAATTGGGGTTTTTCTTATCATCCGTCCACGCAAGGCAAACATCTTCTTCTGTTATAAACGATATAACATTGTCTATGTGTCCATTTGTCTCATCTAATGCGAGTCCCTGCTGCAACCAAACTATTCTGGACGCATAACTGGCGGTGCAAAGTTGATCTTGAACGGTTGTCTGTTTCAAAAAAGGGTTTCTGTTGCGATTCAGCATAACACTGCGAGTTGTAAATAGTGAGCCTGCTCCATCCGTAATAATGCCACCACCTTCAACAACGAGTGAGGAACGACTGCTTTCAAGCCCAAAGTATCGTGCCACAACAGAAGCGAATGCATCATCTTTATCCCATGGAAAATATGACCCCTCTTTGAGTCCTCCCCAAGCATTGAAGCTCCAGTCTACGCATCTTACCTTGCCGTTAGTCTTAATAAAGGACGGACCAATATCTCTTGCCCAAATATCATCGTATTCGGCAGGAATAATAGCAACGTTGATATTATTTTTGTATCGTTCTCTGAGAGAATCAACGAAGCGCAAATCGCAGAAATAGAAAACAGGTTCATATTTCGAGACAATGTCTACCAGACCACACATATATTCCTGCATATACCTTGCGTTTTCTCTCCAGATATCGTTTCTGAACGGAAACATCGCAATTGTCCCTTTGTGCGATAAGTATTCAGCAATTGGTCCGTCCATTAGAGTGTCCCCCCCTATAAAGTGGTTGAGGCTTCCTGCCTTCTTATGATAGCTTTGCTTTCTGAATATTGATTGCTTCTTCGGGGTGATAACCTTCAAAGTCTCTACCCGATTCGGCATACATATCAAACGAGACAGCGTTATATCCTCCATGAACAGGAACAAACCCTCCGGAAATGAAGCTGGCTTTATCAGAAACGAGGAAGCTCACAACATTTGCAATTTCTTCAGGGTTTGCAAATCTTCCCAATGGACAGAGCTGCGAACCTGTACTTCTGGAAATAAAGGGAACCATTTCAGAAGAACTCGGATCTTTCTCGTCAAATGTCTTGACCCACCCAGGACAGATTGCTGTAACACGGATTTTTTTCTCATCATACCCAAAGTTGATAGCTAAACTATCTGTCAAGTTGATAAGGGCCGCCTTGCTTGCTGCATAAGCCATGCTGGAAAATGAACCCTTTAATCCATCCGTACTTACCATATTGATAATGACGGAGCCTTTTTCCATATTGGGCTTAAGCCCAACACTGAGCATGAGAGGAGCATTGACATTTACTGCAAAGACTGAATCCCATGTGTCCATATCGTAGTTTTCGATATCTTCTCCTCCACTGAAGGCACCGGCGTTGTTGATTATCGCATTAATGGTTATGCCGGAAAACCTTTCAATCAGATGAGAAATCGATTCCCGGTCAGCAAGATCACACTGGATAAACTCAACGTTGTCGGGGTGATTGTCATAGTATTCTTTCGCTGTCGATTCTTCGCTATGATATATAGCGTAAACAAAGTATCCGTCCTTGATTAGCTGTTGCGTAACAACAAAACCAATACCAGTTGTCCAAGAAACTCCAGTTACAAGTGCCTTTTTCATTTAGTATTCCTCCATGAATTAAGATTTGATTATGAGCCGATTATGGCGTAATTGACAACTAATAAAACAGTTCCTGCGAGTGTTGTAACGACCAACACAAAGTAAGAAAACACCCAAGTCCTCTTTTTTTCAGACGTCGTGTCTCGTATTACATTTCTTCGTTCAGATAAATCGATTATCTGCTTGCTGATAATGTAGTTTTGGTATGGCGTCATTTTGGTAGCCAGAAAAATACATATGGCCCCAGACGCAGCAAACAGCAAGGTTGCCAAATATATGTGCCATTGTTTTGCCAATTCAAATTTTTCAAAGCAAAGCGTGGTAAAAATATTAGTTGACAAGGAAATAAGTATACCACTTAAGAAAGTGTAAACATTGTTATTAATCTGCATCAAGGGAATACAGATTCGTTCGTAGATCCAGTTCATATAATCAATCCATTTCCTCCTTTATAGCTTTAAGCTCCGATTCAAAAGATTTGAAACCACTTTCCTTTGTTATCCGGAGCTGTTGCACGGAATCATCTGTTTCAGCACGAAGAAGTTGAGCATAGATATTGTCAACAAAGGCATCAATCCTCTCCTTAATATCTTGAATTCTATCCCGCCTGCCAACAAGAAGCTGCATCCTTGCTGAATCTGCTCTTGCGTTGATTCCCTTATATTCGGTTATTTCTCCTTCTGCCTTCATCAATAGATCGTGAGCATAGTTGATTAACACTCCATTTTTGACGCTCGCCTCACGCATGACAGCATCTCTGCCGGACACAACACTACTTGAACAATCCAGTTCTTGAGCAATCTCTTCAATGTCCAACACCACATCTTCAAAGCGATCCAATATCTCAGCATATGTGTTCATAAAATCCAATCTGGTTTGCTCACACGAGTCGTATGTCCTGCATGTTTGAATCAGGTCAAAGTATCTGTCTATAGTCGTATTCAAGCATTCTTCGATTTCTTTAATATCCTCTTGAATAGCTGCAACACTTCTCTTGAAATCACGACGCTTGCCACGAGAGATAGCGATACGTTCGTATGTCCGAATCGAAGAATTAATGGCTTTTTTTCTATCAGCGAATTGCTCCCTGTCTTGATTAACACTGGCTAAGAACTGTGAGACGCACGATTTAACTTTCCTGCTTTCGGCAATGACCTGATTTAATCGTTCCTTCTCGTCTTCAAAATAATCTATAATCAATCCCATTTCTGCATTCCAACACTCTCCGGTTCTTATATCGTGGATTCTTCTACAGTTGGTAATCAAGTGTAGTAGATTACCATCTCTCCCGTGATCATTAGCAATATTATGAAACACCTCACCGTGATCGATTATTTTTAATTGATCATCTCTCGCGGCTGCCTGTTCGTCAACATCGACAAATAAATCAACATAATCCCGGCCAATTGCTTGTTCACGAGTGTAGCCATAAAGATGTTCGCATTGTCCATCCCAGTAGGTTATTTTGCAATCCCTGTCACTTGCCCATATTGTAAAAGGTGATTGATCAAGGATTTCGAGTTTCATGCGATCCTCATATGTAAAAGCTCTTTGGCCTTCAAGTTCCCTGAGAAGGGAAATCAGTTCTTCTTTAGTGAGTTTGTCGTAATCCACGCAATCACCACCTGTGTTTATGGGTGCAAGTACGGATATGGCTCCGTTTCACCCAATCGACTAAATAGGTACCTTACAGCAGCACATTTAATTGGATTGTGCCCGTCAAGCTTTCCAGTTTCATTTACAGTCTCCCCAAGGCAGTATCCACCACAATGCATTTGAGCGGGACATCCTTTGCAATGTTTCATGTTGACAGATTTTCGTTCGTTAAGTGCATTTATTTTTTCATAGTCAAGAATAAACTCTCTTCTGGATTGATCCCACTGCCCTACAATAAATGGACTCATATGGTAAGGTTCCGAACCCAACACGACCATGTCGCAGGAGGAAATATATCCGTCCGGAGTGAAATGAGGCGCACTTAATGGTGTGCAACATCTACAATGATAGTAGGAGCTTCCATCAAAATTAATAGTCAAGAAACTTCCCCAAAACAAACCCTTTGATTTGCCATACTGATAAGCTTCGATATAGTTATCAAGGTACTGATCCATATCAAAGTGATAGTTGCGTTTTTTTTCTTCATCTTGGCAAACGGGGGTTTTTCCGACGCTATAGAATAAAGGGTTTGTCCAAACATAACGAATACCAAGATCAAAAAAATAATCAACCATTTCTTTTTGCTTGTCTATATTTTTGTCGGTTATCGTCACTCTCGCTCCCACCATTAAGTTTCGATCGCCTCGGTTTCCGATTATCCATCGAACATTTTCTTCCAATACTTGCGCAGAGGTTTTTCCGCCGTAGATAGGTTTATATTTTGGGTTTAGTGGTCTGTTATAATCCTGGATTTCTCTCATGCCATCGAATGACATCCACATGATGTTCATATTATTAAGCATCCAATCGCGAATATCGGGGGTAAAGACACCGTTTGTCTGTATTTCGACCGTAACCTCGTTTCCGCGATTGGGATGGTTTTTAGCGTAACTGGTAATGCTCACCATCTTTTCAAATTCCTGCGATGGTTCCCCGGGTCCATAAAAGCGAATGTGACGACTATCATTGTTTGCGAAATACCAATCTATACCTGCAAACGCAACTTCAAGAGGTATAGTTTGTTCTTCGATCTCATTTCTTTCTTTTGCGTTATAGCAATATCTACAACATAGATTACACTTGGTAGTCAAAAAGAAAGATATCATTTTTTTGTTACAGTGCGGCATGTTCGACTTTTTCCCCTTCCTCAAGTGCTGAACCCAATGCAAGTAGAAGTTCACTTTCAAACCCGTCGATCTTTTCAAGCATCGAACTTGTTCCCTCGTTAGATTTGAAGACTGCAATTAATGCATTGAATGTTAGCCAGTTGATTTTTTTCTTTCCTGTCTCGATGTTATTATAAGTTTGTCTTGATATTCCAACTCTTTTCGCCAACTCTGCTTGTGAAATACCCAACCTTGCTCGCAGAACCGGCAACTCATAAACAAGCCTTTCCATTAGATGATTTCTGTAATCATCTTCACTAACACTTTGTTTCATCAAAATCCTCCTTTTTTACATCATTGTCCCTAAACTTCAGCAGTCAAAAGGTAGTGTACTAACAGATTCATACTGTTGAAAAATAAGGTTACAAGCAACCCAGCAATTCCAAGAAACTCCAGCAAAATCAAATAATACTTTCGCTCTCTGTTTACGATAATCAATCTGAACAACTTTGCCTTTGTGCCCCAAAAACAGCTCGTCAGAAAGTGTCACGGTATCTCCGATTTGAAGCAAATTAAGGACATCTATTAATCCGTTTCTTTCTAATAAGTTCAGTGCAAAAAGCTGGTCTTTCTCAATAAGGCAGTAGCTGTTTTCAGGAGAACCAAGAAGTCTTATAACGCCATCCACTTTTAATTGCGACATTTCTTTCACAGGTTGACTCGAGTAGGCGAATACATATCCCGGGAGAAGATCAAACATCAGTTCAATGTTTTTTCCCTTTTTTCTTTGTCTTCTGACTATCTGAGGGGAAAACGCTCTTTCCAACCCGTTTTTCTCAAGAAGAAAAGCAACCTTTCTACATTTGGATGTCTCACAAAAAAGGCAATAACAGTATTGCATTTTGGATATGCTTCGCCGTTGAAAGAATTTCCTTCAAACAACCCTTTCATAAAGTGATGGTTATATTCAGACCAGATGTACTCCCAGCAAGCCACTGTAGAGTTACCCAAGTCCTGCATGGAAAGGATGAGATGAACATCCTGTTAGTGATCGATGCTACCAAGGATTCGTAGAGTAAACCACTCTACGAATCCCGACTTTATTCGGCTTGATTCTATTATACACTCTGTCTCTGCTGCTGTCAAGGGGAAAATCGAAGGAAAAACCCGATATGGGTATGTATTCGGGAAAACATATGAGGAAGCGGAGCAAAAGATTGAAGCCGTAATGGAATCCGCCTCTTCCCCAAAATCTCCTGTAATGTCCTTCGAGAACATCGCATCAGAATGGTTACAACTGAAACAGCCCGAATTGAAGCCGTCGAGCTATTCAAAGTACGCTAATATGTTAAGGTTGTACCCGAATCCGAGATTCGGCAAAGATGCAATCCAGGATATTACACGCAATGAGGTGCAGCAGTTCTCAAGAGAGCTGTTGTCGATTGGTGGATCGACAAAAACTGGGCTTGCTCCAAAAACGGTAAACAGTGCTATTTCAATCTTAAAGAATATCCTTGAATATGCGAGAAAGGAGCGAGGACTCCAAATTGCAGATATAAGGGATATCTCAGTCAGAGAGCAGAAAAAGCCCTTACAGGTATTCAGCCTGACTGAACAGTCCGTTTTGAGCAGGCATCTTTGCACAATCCCAGCCCATGCAATATTGGCATTCTTCTTTGTTTGTATACCGGGATGCGCATTGGAGAAGTCTGCGCTCTCAGATGGGGTGACATCATTCTTGATGAGCAGTACCTTTTTGTACATCAAACCATGCAGCGTATCCAGTGGAATGGAAATGATGGCGAGAAGACGAAGGTCGTGATAGGACCGCCGAAAAGCGAGTGTTCGATAAGGAAAATACCAATTCCAGCCGAAATGCTTCATCTGCTTATCCCCATCAGAAGGCAGGATGAAGCATATCTTCTTACAGGGATGGTTCACAGCTATATCGAACCGAGGTGTATGGAGAATCAGTTCAAAGCCGTTATAGGTGAGTGCGGGGTATCAAGGCTGAATTTCCATGCGCTCCGGCATACATTTGCCACAAGGTGCATTGAACTCGGTTTTGATATTAAAAGTCTGAGCGAGATACTTGGACACGCAAATGTGAATATCACGCTTAACCGATATGTTCATCCTTCTATGGATCTAAAACAAGCGAATATGAATCGTCTCTCAGCTCTTTTGACCACATAATAAACCGTCATTTTAAGCCGTCAGAAAACCGCCGAAGCCCAATAAAACAAAGGGTTCGGCGGTGTTTTCGTAGAGTGGTTTACTCTACGAAAATTTTTACATTTTTTCGCTTCGACAACCTGCCAGCAGGTCTTTCTATAAATCACTCTGAATGCCTGAAAAGTCAAGTCATTCTCACAGACTGCCGGAAATAAAAAATCGCCCGGAGCCTGCCTCAATGAAGAGGTCGGCTTCGGGCTTTTCCAATCTTTAAGCGCTTTTAGCCTGTCCAGATTTAAGGCTTCATTTATTTCCCCGCTTATTGCCCCATTTATCACCCCCATCGATGAAGCAATAAATTGTGCAACAAACTTGAGACCGCGAGAGTACATCAGCCGAAGTCTTACCTATCTATAATTGAGCATCTTCGTTACGTCCAAACCGCTCCTCAATATAGCACTCATGGCTGCAATACTTCCTGCCACTGTTTCCATAGTCCAGCCTTGCGAGCTGTGCTTCCTTGAAGTGGATCTCGTCCAACGCATGATCCCGTTTTTGCGTGAGCATTTGCATTCGCAGCTCCTTTGTGTGATCTCCCTCCTGAAGCAGATGCATATAGGTCTCGATCTCGCTTCCCGTAAATCCCACATCGTGCAGCGTCATAATCATGCTGAGGCGCTCCAGATCGCTGTCATCGTACTGCCAGGATCCCATCACTTTTTTGACTTCCTGGCAAAGTCCCCAGCTTTCATATTCGTCCAGAAGCCAGATTGGGATGTTATAGCGTTCACTCGCTTCCTGCTTCGTCATGGTTTCTCCTTCACTTTCACACAAAAAATATAGGTGTCCATTCGGAACACCTATATCGTATCGCTAAGCCCAAGAAATGTCTAATGCTTATATTCTATTTTGAGAAATGCTTAGATCGTATTTCTAATATGCTGGATAAACAGCACGTTCGCCGCTGAAAGCGTCTGGTTCTTTTTCCACACCAGCACAGAGCCTGTTTCCATCCGGGGAGCAAGCGGCACAAAGCGAAGATTCTCAAAAACGGCTCCCAGATCAAAGCACAAAGCGACGCCCAGTCCCTGCTCCACCATGAACGCCGCATTCACAATCAGGTTGTATGTTGCCGCGATTTCCAACTGGTCAAAGGAATCACCAAGCCAGTTCGCCAGTTCATTTTTCACCAGTTCTCTGCGCACCATGAGCAGCGGAACGCCACGCAAGTCCTCCGGCGTGACAAATTCTTTCTCAGCCAGTGGAGAATCGGCTCGCACCAATACGCCCCACTGTTCTTTTAGCGGCAGACGGATAAATTCATACTTGGAAATGTCCACAGGCTCCACCAGCAGCCCCATATCCAGCAGTCCTTTTTCAAGACGCTCCTTGATGTCATCTGCAATAGCGCTGTAAATGCTGAACTGGACCAGCGGATACTTTTGACGGAAAGAGGCCATCTTCTCGGAGAGTGCCGCCATGCTCTTCGTCTCTCCGCAGCCGATGGCAATTTCACCGGTGGGCATTTCCTCCTTGTGCTGCAGTTCCATCTTCGCTTTTTCGGACAGAGAAACCAGCTCCTGCGCCCGCCGACGCAGCAGCATCCCATCCTCGGTCAGAGTGACATTGTGTTTTCCTCGGTGAAATAGCTGCACCCCCAATTCTTCCTCCAGCTGCATAAGCTGCCGGGAGAGGGTAGGCTGCGTCACATGCAGGAGCTGTGCTGCTTTGGTTATATTTTCTTCTCTTGCCACCATCAGGAAATACTTTAAGACTCTTAGCTCCATATCCATCACCTCGTTTGAATTAGAATGATTATAGCAGATTTTTTGCATCAACTCAACATATCTTGTGTCAAGGTATGCCTAAAACGTATGGAAAATGAACCAATGATGCCTCAAAGCACAGCCGTTTTGTGTGGTTATCCAGGTTATATTAGGAAAACTCTGATAACATATGATCGTTGCTATAGAGCGCATAGAAAAGCAGGCAAGTCTACTCTTTTTCTTGAATAGACCTGCCAGCCGAATCTTATATTGAACTAAATCATTCCGAAGTGCTTCAACGCCTCTTTGATTGCTTCCTCTTTCTCCGGCGGGCATTGGGGCTGCTTGGCGTTTTCGGATTTCGGCTTATTGTAGTTTTCACGCTCAATGATGCCGTATTTCTGCTTCACCTGTGCGATATAGAGGTGGCTGACTTTCAAGCCATTATGTTCCAGAACATACGCTTTGATTTCCTCATAGGTTGCCTTTTTCTCCGCAGCGGTCAAATCTAACTCGTCCATCTTCACTTCGATCTCGATATGTTCCTTGCTTTGAAGTTTGGACAATAAGCATACCGTCTCAACTTCACCGCCTGTATTGCTGACAAACAAGACTCCACTTTCTCCGTCATAGGTCACAGGGAATGTAAAGTGGATGGTTTTAATCAGACGCCCGTCTGCCCGTTTTCCCTTTGGGAGCTCGTTGATTTCTATGGAAGAAATCATGGCTCGCAGCAGTCCTTTCTTGTCCTCCGGGGACATTACATCGTAGTATTTGCTGAACCCTTCCAGCATTTCAAAGATGGATTCCTTCGTCATGGTGGATTTCTGTACCATCGTGATTTCGTCATCGACCTGATCCAGCCTTGTCTGAGCATCATCCAGCTTGTCGTAGATATCATCTAATACGCGGTTCAGACTGTCAACCTTTTTCTCATAATGTCTGTCACCGGCATCCAGCTCTGAAAGTCTTTTTTCGGTCTGCATGAGATTGTTTCTGTATTTATTGTGCTCGGCTTCAATTCCGGCTCGTTTCTTTCTTAGACGCTCAATATCGGTTTCACAGTCTACTTTCTTTGAGATCAATTCTACAAATTCCGGGATCGTTACCATCGCGGAGATAACATCGCGCACCTCCTTTTCCAGCTTAGTGCCACTGTAATACTTGTTTGCCAATGAACAGATCAGTCCGTTTCGGTCTCTGCCGGAAATACAGCGATAGGAAATATACCGGGGATAAAAGCCTTCCTTTCCGTTTTTTCGCGGCCTTTGCGGAGCCGTATACCCGAAAAGGTTTTTGCCGCAATCCGGGCATTTGATGAGGCCCGTCAACGGATAAATATTGGTGCTGTCACTGCGGGTTTTCCTGTGGGCTGCGCGTTTTGCAAGAAGACTCTGGGCTCTTTCAAAGGTTTCCTCGGATATAATTGCGTCGTGTAAGCCATCGACCAGTATGATTTTACTTTCGTCATCCTGTTTTACGACCTTTGTCTCGTTGTTTGTACCCTCAACTTTTACCGTATGGCGGCGGCCATAGGCAATCTTGCCTTCGTAGACAGGATTTTTCAGAATAGCCCGGATCGTTCTATCAGTAAACCCGGAAATCTTTGTATTTCCGCGCTGCTGCCTCGTTACATTTTCATCATTCAGCTTGCGGGTGATATATTGAAGACTTTGTCCTTCCTCAGTATACAGTCTGAATATTCTTTTGACGATTTCCGCCTCTGACGGTTCAACTACAAGCTTCTTATTATCAAGCGAATATCCAAACGGCGCCTGCGCTCCGTTCCAAAGACCGCTTCTTGCTTTTTGCTGTCTGCCGGCAAGCGTTTGTTCGTGGATATTTTCAAGCTCGACCTCTGCAACGGCTCCCATAATATTGGCAATCATTTTTCCTGTTGCCGTAGAAGTATCGATGCCGTCTTTTACGCCCAGAAGCCCTACACCGTAGCTTGCAAGCTCCTGGAGATACTTTGCTGTGTCGCTGGTGTTTCTGGCAAATCGGGAAAGCTTGAAGACAAGGACATATTTTATATTATCCTTTTTACTTCGTATATCCTCCATCATTTGGCTGAACGCAGGTCTGTGTTCGGCGTTCTTGCCGGATTTGCCTTCATCAGAGTATTTTCCTACGATGCTGATGTCCCGCCTCTTGGCAAAGTCTCTGATTTCTTCTTCCTGCGCATCAAGAGAGAAGCCATCCACCTGTATGAGCGTGGAAACACGAGTATAGATATATGCGTTCTCCATGAACAGCTCATCTCCTTTCCGTAAAATCCTCTAACGCTTTTCCATGTTTCATTATATTGTCAGTAGTATTTTTCTATATGGGTTTATTATAAACAATGACACAGATATTATCAAGTACCTATATGTAAATTCCGAGGGCGGGGAACCGGTGGGTTCCCCGTTATCCTCCGTATCACCGATTTCTTTCGCCTTATATTTTAACAGCAGTTCAGCTATCATAACGGAGCAGCGAATAAAGTTTCGATCCTGCATCAATTCGTTCCTGTAGTTTTCCAAATACAAGTCCTTTCCAGCCAGCCAGCTATTCAAGCATTATTTCATATACAACTCACTTTCTGTCATCCACGTACTGCGATGACGATGTCTTATTTCTGCTGTCTTTGATGAATCGAGGCTCAAGTCAAATCATCCTTGCGGTTACATTGACAGCTCCTCTTTTTTGTGAATCCTTTTCTGCGGTGCGGGTGTCCTATCTGCTTTCAACATCACCATGACACTTTCTTTTTTCTCTGGAATCTCTGCTTCATGGAGCACTGTGTCCACACAATACCGGATTTGCCGGATAATTTCCGAATCCATATTTGCAGATTGCAGTTGGTCATTGAGCTTCTTGTTTTCCTTTTTGAGCATCCGCACTTCGGCTGCAAGCTTTTCACGGTCTTCGTTGGTGATGTTGTTTGCTTTCAAATACCGAATTGCTTTGTTGTATTCGGCGAGTTCGTCCCCGTGTGCCTCTGCATACTTTTCTCTTATACTTTTGAATCCACGCTTGGATTTATCGGCAATCGGCTTCAGGCGTGCGCTGGTGTCGATATAACCGATGCCGGTTTCCAGACGCTTGATGCGCTTTTCGTTGGCTTTGACTTTGTCGATAATCGGCTGTTGGGATTTAAGCATGACCTTGAAATCTTCCATAGTTGTGATCCCTGTTTCCTGCAGCCAGTTGAAGATTTTAGAATGTTGCTTCAAATCTACGACAGAACCTTTTTGTTTCGCGTATTTATTCCAGTCAAAACGCTGATTCTTTCTCATATCATAATAGGCATTGACAAAATCCAGAATCGTGGGCTGGGGTGCTTCTTTCTCGGTGAATTCCGAAATCTTCCGCACCACGGATTTGAGCCAGGCGGACAGATCGGTCAGCAGTCGCCGCAGCGAAGAAAGCGCGCTGTTATGCTCTTTTATCCGGCGGTTGTATTCACCGATCTCCGTGCGGATTCCTTTTTCCTCCATGTGGGCGACCGCCGGACCGAGATGAATCGTCGGAAGCTCCGCCTTGCCCTGGCGCTCAAAGGAGCGAAGATCGAGCCGTTCGGGGATACCGTTTTTCTCAAAATACCGATTGACCGCCTTCGCCCATTCGGTACGCCAAACCTCGGCGTACTTTCTGTCGTTCCAGTCAACGGTGTTTTCCTTATGGCTTTTCCATTCGCCGGACGGGAGCCGGATGCGTTCGCCGTTTTCGTCGAGATCGTAAACCTTGCGCGCTTTCGGAAGCCACTTCCCGTTTTCGTTCATCGCCCGCATTGTCAGCAGAATATGCGCGTGAGGATTGCCGTCGCCTTTGTCGTGAATCGCAAAGTCCGCGATCATGCCGCGGGAGACAAATTGCTCCCGGCAGTAATCGCGGATCAAGGCTTCATATTCGTTTTTGGGCAGTTCTATTGGCAGCGCCATGATGATTCCCCGCGCAAGCTGGGCGTTCCATTGTCCTTCGACCTTCTCGGCGGCATTCCACAGTGCCTGACGGTCTGCGTATTCCGGCGGAGCATTGGGTGGAAGGAGAATGCCTTTTGCCAAGACCTCGCCGGATTTATAGCTGTAGTTTTTTGTCTTCAAGTCGTACTCGCTGAAAAACTTTTCGCCGCTCTGATAGGCGGCTCCGGCAACGGCGGACTGCCGTTTGCTTCTTTGCCGGATAGAGATTGAAAAATGCGGACATGCGATAATGAATCACCTCCATTCCCACAAGTCGCGCTTTGCGACCTTAAAACAGGGTAGCCGGAACGGCGCAGGGGCTTGCCCCTGTGATTGGAGCCTGCGAGAATCCAACAACCTTGTAAACGCAAGAGCACCGGGAAACCGGTGTATAATTGCGCCCTCTTTCATCGGGTCTCATCCCCGGTGTCTTCTTTTCCGGCGTTTTGGATCATCGCCTTTAGGAGCGCGTCAACGGCAGGCTGACGGAACGCCGTGAGCAGGAGCTCGTGTACCTGTTTGTCGGTCAGCAGCAGCGGTTTCAGAAGGAATGCTTCCAACATCCCGCCGCGAGTGAAGATTCTCCGGTTCCGCTGCTTCCGGAGAAGCCCTTTTTCAGCGGCTTCCATAGCCTTGATCTCATTTTTCAGTTGTCGCATCTTTGCCTCATTACGGGTTTTTTCATCATTCAGTCGTTCAAGCTCCTTGTTCATCGGCACCTCCTGTATATTGGCGAACATCGCCTTCTCGCTGTGTACATACGTACATATCGTTTTACCGCAAGCTGCTGTTACAGTAGGGTTTCACCAACAGCTCGATTCCGAGAAATCCCCAGACGCGCCGTCCGGCAGAATTCGTAATGGTGTTGGTGTGCTCGAGATTGTATTTCTTCTCGTTCTCCACCAGAAAATCACTGACGGAACGGGGCTTCAAAGGCGTCATTGCATTTTCCTCACACCAGATGGCATAGGTTTCATAGATTTCCTTGGAAGAGGCACTGCAATCGGCTTTGAGCCGCACATAGCCCTCATCCTCCATAAAATCGATCAGGTTGTTGGAGTCCCGTTTTACGTACTCGCGGTTATTGCGGATGCGCTCACTTTCCGTGAATTGGAATTTGTTTGAAACAAGCCGCTGCAATCCCGCAAACATCCAGAGAAAAACGCCCTCCGCCTCATCCTTCATTTTGTCGGCGATATCCGGATCATCCATCCTGTCTGTCGCCTTTTCTTTCGTGGTCAGAATGAGCTGACGGCGGTAAAAGCCGTTGGAGCGGTCATAAAGCGCCTGCAAATCTCCGTTGGAGAAGGCGAGCAGTCGGCAGAACATCCAGCCCTGATAGCTCTGCTTGCCCTTGCGTTCCAAATCCATTTTCCCCTGTGCGGTAACGATGGATTTTACATAGTTGGTCTGTTTCAGCGCTTCCATTTTCATATCGTCATCGATCATAAGAAGCTGGTGTTCAAGGTCGGCGCGGGCGAATCGGTTTTCCGAGACTTTTCCGATGCTGCCGTCCTTCATGTTGCTGCCGAAGACAGCGTTCATGACGCTGCCGATCTGGCTTTTTCCTTCGCCGCCCTTTCCCTTGATAATCATCATTCTCTGACCTTTGGTAGAGGGGATGAGGCAGTATCCGAGGTATTCCTGCAAAGCCGGGATATCTTCCTCATGGAACAGGTCATGCAAAAATCGCAGCCACTTTTCCGGTCTCGGAGCATCGGGATCGTACCTGATCGGCAAACGGCTGCGGACGATCTCAGGCTTTCCGGGGACAATCGTCCCGTCCAGATACAGCGTTCCGTTTGCAAGATGAACTCTGTCCTGCTGCGGCGCAAGATCGATACCCGTACTGTAGAATTTCAAAAGCTCCACGATATTGTTGATGGTGTGCGGTACGTTTTTGACGGCGCAGATTTTCAGCTCATGATAGATTTTCTGTTTCAACGGGCGCTCGTCCGTCATGTGTCCCTCCAGTGTAAAGAAGGCGCTGCAATCATAAGCGAGCTGATGATTGCGTGTGAACTCTTCGCAGAATGCCGCCTCGACAATATCTTTTCCGTTCCACCAGATTGGGCAATCAAGCAGCTCGTCCATTGGCATGCACCCCCTCCAATCTGTAACGCAGCTTTTCTATCAGACCGTTTTGAAGCAGGTCGTCCACGGTTTTTACGCGCTCCTCCAATGTTGCGGCGCATAAAAAATCTGCCAAATACTCGATTGTGTCGAGCATCTGACAGGCTTCCACGAAACGGTCGTCGAATTCTTCATCCGGCGTTTTCGGTGCGTATTCGGTCTTCCAGCGGCGGAGCAGCTGCTCATATTCCGTGAGAACTGAAATGCACAGCGTTTCGTCCTTCCGGAACTGCGCGAGATACGGTCTTACCGGCATCAAAGTCGGCGGCTTGTCCGGGTCAATGCCAAAATCCACGGCAATACGGTGAATAACCTCCGTAAAGCTCAGCCCCAGAAGCTTTGCTGACAGGTCGATGACATCCCCGTGCGCCCCGCAGGCGAAGCAGTAGAAGTGGTCGTCATAGAGCTTCAGCTCGGGTTGGTGTCGTTGTGGAACGGGCATAGCGCCATCCCGTTCCTGTGTACGGTCAATCCGTACTGTCGTGCGGCGTCGGCAGGTGCAACCTTTGCTTTAATGATTTCGATTTGTGACATGCTATCACTCCTTCGTAAGATTTAGCCCGGCAAAATGTCCGGGCTATGTACGGCGCCTGCCCGCAGCGGCTTGAAGGAAGGAATTTCGGAAGCCGCTTCCGAAATTCCTCAATCTCCGGCCATTCTCTGAAACTCTCTGATGGCTTCCACCTCCGACTGGTAGAACCAATCACTATATGGATTCTTCTTTACAAGCTTGGCTGCATTGCGGATTTTACGAATCGCATATTCGATCTCACGGGATTTGTACCCCATCTTCAATGCACTGATAGATAAGTTCGCGATAAGGACGCAGGATTCATAGGACATACGATCCTGCAGCCACATACGACCAATCTGTTCCAGTATGCCGTGCTTCCCGGTGGCGGTTTGTGTTGCGTCATCGGAACGCCAGAGCATATGGCTGTCCGGAATTTCGGAAGCGGCTTCCGAAATTATATTGATTGCCTCAAACATATACTTTGCATTGACCTGTGTACGGCGAGTACCGTCTAAGCAGGAAGTAGTCCCGATATCTATCGGAGGCCTACCGCGCTTTCGATTTTCGGAAGCCGCTTCCGTTATTCTGTTCTGTTCTTTCATGTTGCACCTCCGGCAAATTTCTCTCAGATAAAGAACAAGCGAGGCTCCGTCTTTTGACAAAGCTTCGCTTGTTTTCTCCCTCTCCATAGTATATGGGCATGGGGGAATGTGTTTTGTTCCAATTTTGAGAATTTTTTTGAAAAACTTTTTCGGTACGTATGTACACAGCGAAAAGGCGCAATTCCTACTCTATATGCTTGTCTATGAATTCGCCGTATTCCTTGCTTACAAAATCGTCAAAACGATTTGCCACCTGCCGGATTCGCTTTGAAACTGCGCTCGGCACCTTGAAACCAACCCTCTCTGCGATTTCTTTCTGAGAATAACCCGCGGCTCGAAGCTCCAGAATTCTCTGATCCGTCTCACTCAAACGGCTTTTGAAATCATCCATCTTGGCTTTTTCCAGAACCCTCGTTTCAAATTCCGCACTTGGGTCAGCGATATCATAGAGAGCATCGCCGTTGATTGACAGCCCGTTTGCTCTGATTTCCTCCAAGGACAGGGCGGGTATTGTCCGGCTGTGCATCCATGAGCGCATGAAGTCCCGCTTCTGAACGCTTTTTCCGGCATAATCCTCCGGCTGACGGGATTTCCATATCTCGTCAATAAGCGGCTGCCAGTTTTCCTCTTCGACGGTTATTTTGGTGAGGTCTTCAACAAACACGCTGAATTGCTCGTATGTCAGCCAATCAATGTCATGCGCTGTGGGCTCCGTAAAGAGCTCCTGGAAGCTGCCGCCGTCAGACGCCTCGATCCTGTTGCGGAAATGTGGGAGAATGAGATATGCCATTCTCCACAATGGGAAGTCGCCGGAATACTTCTGCCAGTCTCCGGGGATGTCCTGATACTTGCCGCCCTTTTTCGGAACCTGAAAGAACTGCCAGGCAGCCCAGGCATAGCAATCCCATACAAGCTCCAAAAAGCTGTCGCTTTTCAGCATACTGCGGTACTTTTCGCTGTCGAGCAAACGCCGGATATTTCTCGGCAGTTCCAAATACTCCGGACGCTTCTCCACAAGCTCACGCGGCAGCGCATAGAACATCCGCAGCCAGGAAAGGTTGCTGCTTAGGGGGATTTCGATGATCTGTTCCGGGAGGATTACGATATAGCCTCTTTGTTCTTTCATACGTTGTCACCAATAGAGTCAAGATCGTCACGCGCTGCAACAAACCGTACAAGATAATTGCTGTCTGACTTGCCTTTGTTTATTATTTGCCTTAAATACGAATCATCCTCATTAACCTGTATTCGCCCCAGACGAGTTAAGATTGCAATCTTAGCTGCTTGTGATCCAGTATCCATGATTTGCGATAGATGAATCAAAGCAAGGCGTTTTGCATTTTCGAAATTAGTTAGCTCAATCAGACATGTGGTCGCGTAATACTTTACATCTCGCTCCTTATGCTGTGACATAAAAATGCTATAATACAAAAATGCTGAAATGAGAGTATCATCCTCCAATTGATCTTTTGCGCACTCAAGAAAATCAGTTATTATCTTCAAAAACTGCACAATGGTATACGCTTCCGATGAATCTGTTGAATATAGCTGATCAAGCAGACCTTCGCAGCCTGGTTCGAAAGAACTGTAAATAAAGAGGTAATACTGGAATGATAATATGCGATTTGTATCTTTTGAGAAAAATCCCATCTCATTTCCGATAGAAAAAGCTGCAGCATTGGCTATCATTTGGTCGGCTATTTCATTCCAGAGTTCTTTTTGTTCACGGCTTCTAAAATATACAAATTGCAAAAGACGAACCGCCGATCTCTTGGCTTGTATTGTTTGCTTTTCTGAAGATAGAGTTTCAATTCCTGCATCGATAATGCTTTTTAGCAATTCTGAACCGAGAATGATTTCCTCTGTTTTTAGAATATTATAAACCACATCAAGGCTTTTGTAGGCATATCCAAAATATGTCCCATTCATTTCCTGCGTTTCGTTGCGAGATTTTGCTTCCGCTATATACGATTTGATGTGCTCAGAGAAGTCTTGATTTCGTTGTGCTGACATTTCCAACAAGAATGTATGCTTATAAAAATCAGGATACTTTTCCGCTATTACTGCTTCAAGGTCTTCGTATAACACCTCAGTAGTCTTGCAAAACCGGATAACTGCCGAAGAATAGTATTGATCAAAGAGTTGTTCGTTTTCTGTCGCTGTCACATCAAGTAATACTTGTTTTACCTTGAGCTGATCCTTCTGAGTAATCTTTTCAAAATCAATACTGCGAAGCACCTTAAAACAATCCATATAAAAGCGCTTCAACCCATGATGAAACACCTCACGTATAAAGGCAACAATATCTTTGCCATTCATACGGTAAGTGTTCTGTCCAAAAAAATCAAAAATAAAAGTATTGATATTGTCAACACGCTTATCGTCTTGAACCCACCTCATAGCGTAATCTATCAATTCGCTATAAAGAGCAGAATATGCTGTATCGCTCATATAATATCCAAGCCGGCTGGCCAGAAGATATTTAGACATTATTTGATGAATAGGATCAAACATATTATTGATACAATCTATAATCGAATCAATATCCTGACCATTGAGGATATCTATGGATTGATTATATGTCCTGATTACCGCATCAAGTTTCTTCAAGTCTCGGTTGATTATAAGATACTTAATGTATTCGACAAGCAATTCATGATCTTCATAAAGAATACAGAGCATTGAATAAATCGAGATGAGCCTGTCTCGCGTTATCTCTGTTTGAACAATAGATCCGTGCATTTCAGCAATGCAAAAAGCATTTGCAAGCGGAGAAAAAATCTGATCCAGTCCACCCCAGTTTGTTGTGTAGGGAGAAATGCTTAACTGAGAATAATATTTTTTGGCTATCTCTTCCTGCATGTTTTCGACTTGTCTATCCAAGTACGGGAAATACACCGGTTCGCCGCTCGTATCTATTAGTTTTTGACCCGGATTTTCAAGAGTGAATGTGCTATTTCTTTCGTCAATTCGTCCTTGGACATGTCGGATATCGATTGCGATGTCGTTTGCAATCCACGTTGGAATACCTTGCTTATTAATCGCAGTAGAAACAGCTTGCTGAAGCAACATAAGACATTCATCATACTTAGTGAGATAGTAGCATTTTTGAGCCTGATATCGCAGCTGCAAAACTTCGCATATTTCCCCGTTATTCTCTTTGCTCACTTCGGTGCATATGCTATCGATAATAGTCTCATCAAAGGGCTTTTGAAAAATAACGGTTTGCAGATGCTCAGACAGCAGTCTTTCGAGCGATGTTTCTTCATCCTCTTTATTAAGCGGGTTCACCGGAAGTATATTTTTTGTGAGTACACATGCAACATGCGGGTATTTTGAAAAACTCGTGGCTGGAAGCGAATATGTTTCAGTGATTAGCGCCTTAGCACTTATTGGCTCGACTTCGCTCTTTTCGACCGAAAACAGTTCTTCCTTCTTCTTATATACCGCGATAACGTCCTGCATCACGCTATCGTATGCTTTGGAGACGATGTCAGAAAACTCGTGTGCAAGAGCATACTTTGCTGATTGCAGTTTTCTGACATCTTCCTGCATGGGGGTTGGCTCTTTGTTGTTCTCATCGCAAAAAATATAAAGCAATCTTAAATGCTTGTCTTTTGCTCTTTTTTCTTCACTTAAGACAGCCGGAGGAACCCCATCCGCATTATCAACGAGAAAGATACAGAGATTTGAATTGTCAACATAATCCAAATAAGCACTTTGCGTGTCTTCGCTGCTGGCTGGATCTGTTTCAAAAACATATGTTTCTACCAAGCCTGTTACATCTAACAGCTTCTGTAACGATTTCCTTGCGATGGTGTATTTCCCGCCACATTTAGAACTGATAAAAACTCTCAGTTTATGCTCAATGCCCGAATAACTCATAATAAACCTCTTTCTCCTATGTGGTACATAGCCGATACTATAGCTATCGACCATTACAGCTCCTTAAACCTCTCGGCCAAAAGCGCAAAGGTAGAACTCGACCTGATCTGCCCCGCCGGAATAAACAAATACTGCCACTCCTTGTATCCGTTGGCTTTGCCCCAACGGGAGGCAACGGCGCAATACTGTATCCCTCGCTCTTTCTTTGCGATTACATCCGGGTCATTGAGCTTATCCTCGCCCTTGACCTCCACCAGATAAATAATATCCTCGGTTTCTACCACGAAGTCCGGCTCGTACGCATGGCCGTGGTTATAGGTGATATTGAACTCACGGGGATGCGGTCTAAGCCAGTTGATGACATCAGAATCTGTTTCCATCACACGGGCAAGCGTCAGCTCTCCGTCCTTGCTATGGAACTTCGCCTCACTGAAAACGCCCTTTTGAATACCGGTAAACAGCACATTCCTGATATCCTCGGTAAAGGATTCAAAAAGGCCAACCTTTTCTCTCCAGCTATAAGTCTGCTGGAGATTATATTCGCGGGTACCAACGACCTCCTCTTGCAGAAAGCCGTTCTTACAGTAAAAATGCTGCATCATTTGCGCATACAGCTTGTTTGCGATATCGCGCTTATACATCATAACGATATTGCGCATGCCGTTCTCGCCGTGGTTCGCTGTATAGTGGTCGCAAAGCCGGGAGATCATTTTGAACAAAAGCGCAGAGCATTTTTCATAGTCGATCTCCGGCTTTTTGCGCAGCTCATCCAGAATTACTTTCTTGGGGTTATAGCCTTCAAAATCAATGGCGTCTCCCTTGATGCGCTGGCGATCTGCCATGTCTTCAAGGTTCTGGATTAGCAATTCATTGCGAATAGGCACATGATTAAAGGCCGACACATCGAGATCAGAATCCACAAACACATATTCCTCAACGCCGGCATCCGTGATCTTGATACGGGGAATCGGGATGAACTTTGCTTTTGCGGCGATATGTGTCTGCTCCGTCTGATACAGCATCCATGCGGCCAACGGCATCTCATTTTCATGGAACGTAACGCCCAAGTCCTTATCCACAGAGAGCTGTGCAGCAACCGTATCAACAATTTTCTGTGCGGTTTGAGGTGTAACGGTATACTCTGGCTCGGTCTGAATGCTGCGGGAAACCTCCTGCCGGATCAGCGTCTGCGCTCTGGAGATCACAGCGTCGGTCTGCTCTGTCCGCTCAATCTGTGTGAAGGAATATGCTTCATCGTGGCTTTCGTTGGACGGCATGTCAAACGATAACTGCGTGGTGGTAACCTGTTCCGTCACAATTTCTTCCGCCTTGATAACATTCCCTGCCTTGAAAATGGAATCACCCTTCTGCGCCTCCGCCAGAATATCATTGAATTTATCATGGGCAGTCAGCATGACGGCATCTACATCCCGGTCACCGGTACGCTCCCCATAGGGCAGGCGCAGACCGCGACCGACCATCTGCTCTCGCAGAATTTTGGATGCGGCCGTCCGGAGCGGAACGATGGTATAGAGGTTGTTGACATCCCAGCCTTCTTTGAGCATATTGACATGGATCACGATCTCCACCGGATTTTTCGGGTTTTCCACATCCAGAAGCAGACGAGTGTTCGCTTCGGTCTCTGCGCCTTTCTGTTTAGAGTGGACGATTATCGTTTTGTTGCGATATGCGCCACCACGGAATTCGTCTGACTTTACGAATTGCTCCACCCAGGTTGCGTGATCTGTATCCTTGCAAACTACGAGCATAAACGGCTTCACCACAGGCTTGCCGTGATTGGCAGCGTAGACTTCCAATTTGCGCTTTGTGCTTTCATGGCAGGTGATGCCGTCCAGCAGCATCATTTTATCCAGCTGTTCATCACCGAAGTTATAGAAATCAATGTCCGAGCGGGTCACGGCATATGGGGTGCGGGTATAGCCATCCTCGATTGCCTTGGACAGAGGGTATTCATATACCACATTTTTGAACGGCACCTGCTTGTTCCCCTTGGTCACCAATGGTGTTGCTGTCAATTCCAATCCCAGCAGCGGATGCAGCTCGTTCAGCGCCTGTGCCCCCTTTTCTGCCCGGTAATGGTGCGACTCATCCATAATGAGCACAAGATCCGGCAAGTCGGACAACGCCTGATAAAACGAGTCCCCAATGAGCTCGTTCACCTTTTTCATATTTGCGCCCTCTTTGTTGAATTTATCGATGTTATACACGAAGATGTGAACATCGGATTCAAACAGGGAGAGCGTTTTTTCGCGGTAATCGTCATCCGTAATGATCTGCGGCGGCGTGCTGAAACAGCCAAGCCCCTTGAACACATACTTGGCACTGTTGCTATCACTGAGATCCTTTTTGAGTTTTTCAAAAATCGTGGTATTGGGAGCAACCACGAAAAAGTTCCTGATATGGTGCTGTGTGTAGAGGTAGGCGATAAAGGCTCCCATTAAACGAGTCTTGCCGACGCCGGTCGCCAGAGCAAAAGTCAGGGACATAAAATCGCGCTCAAAATCGGAGCAGATCGGATACATAGCGTGGACAGCACCCAGTGCCGCTTTCAGATTCATGCCCTTGCGGAGCTGTACGGCGTTGGTGATCTCTTCAAGAATCTTCAACGATTGCGTCTGCGGCTTGCGGAGAGACATGACGCCGCTGATATAGTCTGTGGTATAGAGCGGAAAATCGTTAGACATCCTCTTCCTCCTCGTCGCAATCATCATACACTGGCGGGTGTACGATATTCAGGTTGTAATCTGCTTTGCCGAACTCGCAGCGTTCCAGCAGCATTTGCGGGATTTTCTTCACCGTGATATTATCGTAGGCCTTGTCCAGTCCGCTGTCAAAAGAGCGGCAAGCGATGATCAGATACTCGCCTTCCTCCATGGTGTCCTTGATGGAGTCCAGATAGGGGCTGTTCAGGTGGCGGGTCGTTACAAAGAGATAGCTGTTCTCGTTGCCCACAGACTGTTTCCAGAACAGATCTCCGTCCGGCTGATAGCGGAATCCCTCGTGCAGAGCCACCGCCGCTGCCAGCATATTGGCATCATAGTCCTCGTTGATGACATATTCGTCAAAGGGGTCTTTGTTGATTAGGGTGGGTGCTATCTCATAGAAACGATAACCACCACCGCCTTGCCAGTTCTGCGCCTTGGTAATGCCGCCGGGGTCTTTTCCGGCAATGACCTTATCCATGCGCACTTTGCAATGGGTATAGGCGTGATTGCCCATTTCCACGCCGATCCAGCGCCGTCCCATTTTTTGTGCGACGGCAGCGGTGGTACCGGAGCCAAGGAAAGAATCAAGAACCAAGTCACCGGGGTTGCTCCCCAATGTCAGCACGCGTTCGATTAGTCGTTCTGGTTTTGGTGTCGCAAAAACAGACTGCTCATTGAATTGCTTAACTTCCTCGCGAGCCTCATGATTATGCCCCACTTCATCAAATCGCCATACTGTACGAGCTGGTATGCCTTGTTGACGTAGGTCGCATAGAAATGTTTTGCGGGACGGAATAGCCGTTCCATCTTTACCGAACCAAATCTCGTTATTATCATCCATCTTGGCCAGAGATTCAGCTGAATAACGAGAGAAAGTACCTGCGGGCGGTGTGAAAATTACGCCATTTTTGAAAGTATATGAAAATGCAGCAGAAGCGGCAGACCCGCTCTTTGCGTGGAGAGGAGTCGCTTTCCAGGGACCTTTGGGATGATTGTCGGGGTTTTTATAAGCTTTGTCCATTTCTGCTGTCCTAGGCAATCTATTAGGAAACCACACGGTTTTGTTTAACGCATAAACAAGAATAAAGTCATGATTGTCTGACAACCACTTTGCATCATTTGCGATTGTGTACTTCTTTTCCCAAATGACTGTACTCACAAAATTTGAGCGACCAAATATCTCATCGCAGAGGACTTTAAGATAGTGTCCTTCATCGTCGTCGATGCTAACCCAAATGCTACCATCTTTTGCAAGAAGGTTTCGCAGTATTTGCAACCTTGAGCGCATCAGATTAAGCCAAATACTGTGCTCCAGATTGTCATCGTAGTGTTCAAAGGCAGAGCCGGTGTTATACGGCGGATCGATATAGATGCACTTTACCTGTCCGGCATACTTGGCTTCCAGAGCCTTGAGTGCCAGCAGATTGTCCCCGTGGATCAGCATATTCTGCGTCTCCGAATCGGCGGCGGTGTTGGACAGTGCCGTGTTTTCAATCAGCAAACGAGGCTCGACCCGAATCGGCTCGTCCTTACCGTACCAAGTCAGTTCCAGTTTGTTAGCCATAATATCTCTCCCATAATCTGCTGACAATTCATTATAAAGATCTCGCAGTCCAATAAACCGGACTTACAGGCTCAAACTGTGCTCGTCCAGCAGGAAGTTTCGGACACCGATGGTCACGATCCCCATATCGTTTCTTCGCACCTTGATGTTATCCCGCACGACGATGATTTTCTTGAAGGAATCGCCGATAGCGTTCAGCGGGCGTTCCTCCTGCTCCCGCTTTCCCTCGGTGTTCATCGCAAAGGCAGACTGAATATAATACTTCTCACTGCCGCGGGTCACGACAAAGTCCACCTCAAGCTGCTTTTTCGTGGTCTTGTTCTCGCTGTTCTTGCCAAACTGTTCCACAAGTCCCACGTCCACATGATACCCACGAATACGCAGTTCGTTGTAGATGATGTTCTCCATGATGTGGTTTTCTTCCATCTGCCGGAAGTTCAGTCTCGCATTGCGCAGCCCCACGTCCTCAAAGTAGAACTTTGCCGGAGAACCGATATACTTTCTTCCTTTGATATCGTAACGGACCGCCTTGCTCACCAAGAAGGCGTCCATAAGATAGTCCATATACTTTTTCAGCGTCTTGTCGCTGATGGTCTTTTTCTTGACGCTTTTGAAGGCGTTCGCCAGCTTCAAGGGATTCGTCAGCGAACCAACGGCGGAGGCGAGAATGTCCACCAGCTCGTCCAGCTCCTCCTGAT
>OJMG01000345.1_pt1 | contig 45836 bp, 36 predicted proteins | sample 1597141 | NCBI WGS metagenome assembly OJMG01 (sample SAMEA2452119, study PRJEB22498) | human gut metagenome | biome: human feces; feature: human gut; material: feces | place: Australia | collected 2012 | reverse complement strand
TCCAATTTCGCTAGCACCATATCCGCAAGCATTTGACGCTGTCTCGTCAGCTTATTATATGTTTCTTCTTTCGGCCTCGTCTTTTTCAAACCGTACCCGCACCTCCTCTGTTTCCATCGGCTCGCCCGGCTCATATCCTTGCTCGTCTGTCTCTAACATGTCCTCTAATTCATAGCCTTTCGGCACGTAAATTTCTGGTTTTGGCTTTTTATATCGAAATATTTTCAAATTTTTCGCTCCTTTTTTTCTTTTGGCTCTTGACTTTTTCACGATTTTCGCATATACTATATATGTAGGGTTTTCCCTACTTTTCCCGAATTTATCAGGAGGTGATTATTTTATGTTGACAAAAACTTTTATCGATAACGCAAAGGTTATGTCCAAAGGACAAGTGACGATTCCGAAAGATATTCGGGACGTACTCGGTATCAATTCCGGCGACAGAGTGACGTTCGTCGTCGCCGACGGAGAAGTAAAAATCGTCAATTCCGCGATTTTTGCCATGAAACAGTTCCAAAAACAAATGACGGGCGAAGCCGAACGGCTCGGTTTGAACTCCGACGAGGATGTGGTAGCGATGGTCAAAGAACTGCGCTCGGAAGGTGAAAATTCATGAATATCATGATCGATACGAACGTGCTGATTTCCGCCGCTCTAAATCCCGGCGGAACGCCTTACCGCGCCTTTGTCAAAGCCGTTTCCTATCCCCATCGCGGCTTGATCTGCGAACAGAATATCGACGAACTGCGGCGGATTTTTAATCGAAAGTTTCCTTCCAAAATCGCGGCCTTGGAATCCTTTCTTGCGTTGTCGTTACTTACGTTAGAAGTGCTGCCGGTCCCCGAAGTTGTCGAGGAGACGGAATCTCAGATCCGTGACCCTATGGATCGGCCCATCCTCCGCGCGGCCTTATCCGCAAAGGCCGATATTCTGCTCACGGGCGACAAAGATTTCCTGGACTCCGGATTAAAAAGGCCACGTATCTTAACCCCGACTGAATTTTTAAACCTGCAATAAAAACCATTCCTTTTTTCGGCTGTATGTTTTACAGCCGTTTTTTGTTTCCTTCGTTTCCATCATAAAAATTCTCCTCCGATTTTGATTTTTCCGCAGCCTTTGGGGGTATGCCCTGTTTATTTTTTTCCGTTGCCGTAATTGCCATGTTTTCGTAGTAGTCGGGTACTTTTTCTGGGCAATAGAGCTTGCTCGTAGCAAATATTCTCAACATTTTCTCCTGATCGCCGTTACACCAAAATGCCAAACGGCGCATAAAGCTCATATCGTTACGGAAAGGCTCGCCATATAAATTCTGTCCGTCATATAAGGCTTTGAACGTTTCTCCGTGTTTAGAAGCGATTGCTTTTTCTGCCGTTTCCCTGTCCGACATGACCGTCAAGCCCTCTACGCCCTTTCCCGCGCCTTGCCACGCGCTCCGTTTCGCGCATTTGCTTTCCAAAATTTCTTTCATCTGCGGCGTGTCAAAACTGCAAAGCCGTTGATAACCCGCGCCCTCGCAAGTCAGTACGAGAAACTTTGCGTTCCGATAAAATTTCAAATCCCCGTCTTTGGAAAATGACCTTAAATCCATGCCCTGCGTCGTTCCCAACACCCGCAACCCCTGTTTGTCTCCCGTATTTTCACAATACGTTTTCGGCGCGGCTCGAAATATATTTTGGGCAAGTTCTGTATAGGTCCCGTCCTTATCTTTGCACAAGGGAAGCTCGATACAGCAAATCCCGTCTTTTCCGTCCAATGCATACGCCAACGCCGCGCAACCGTTTTCCTTCGCATAAACACATGCGCTCTCGAAGTCCGTCCATGTTGCGGGATTGCCCGCTTCGGCGGGTTTTCCCGTATGACAGCCTATGATATATTCTTCCGTTCCGACCGCATCATTCTTCCGTATCCGCACCGCCGTCCAATTCGGACGTTTTTTCAGTTCGTCGGGGATACTTTTGCGGAATGTGTATTCCTGTTCCGCGAATTTATCCGATTTCGTTTCCGACGGCGCTTGATAGCTTGTGCCATATTCCGCATCGGTTTTTCCGTTCATTTCTGTCATAAACTGTTCCGTGGACAAGTCGATTTTTTCATTCGTTTGCTTATTAGACAGTTTCAGTATAAAGTTTTGCGGTAAGGTTAATCTAAACCCTGTTCCGTCCGTTTGTATATACTCATTCGGCACATAACAGACAAAACCCGTATATTCGCCTTTTGGGAGCTTCAAAAGCGTTACCTTCTCATACGCCGCTATCTTTGCTCGTTGGGGAATTAAAAAAGAGACCTTTTCACCGTCTATCACCGCTTTTTCTTCTTCCTTGCGTTTGAAATGATAGTCCTCGGCTTTGGTATTACGACAGCTTTGATAAAGTTCAAACGCCGTCAGCTCCATTTTCTCGCCCGTAGTCTTATTCTTGGCGTTTATCTTGTAATCTTCCGGCAAGCGAATAAAAATCCGTCCGTCATCGCTGTTTGAATCCTCCTCTATAAATTCGTTGAGCAGATAATATCCGAACGGTTCGGTTTTCATTGTTTTCGGCAGTACGAACAATGTTACTTTTTCGTACATTTTCTGCATGGCTTCTTTGGGCAGACTAATCCCGAACCATTTTTTTCCTTCATAATCCCGCCGCGTTTCATAATCTTTATCCGTCGCATCGCCGACAAGCTCACGAAATGCCTCCGCCGTTATAATTTTTTCTTCCCCGTCACGGTTTTTGAGCTTTATCGTCTCGTTTTCTCGCATGGAAAACTCATAACCCGGACCCGCAAAATCCTCCGGTTTATCCGATCTTTTTTCGGCTTCTCGAATTTTATGGTTATAAACGTTATACGTGTAGCCGGCGTATTCGCCGGTCTGCGGCATACGGAAATACGAATGTTTTTCAAAACGTTTAATGAGCGCGCTCTTGGCTACACTAATCGTTATATGGTTTACTTGCAAGTTAGGCGGAGCCGATTTTTCAAAAATCCCCTTTGATAATTCTCCCCGACCGTAATGTTCTTTTCTATACCGTTCAGCTTCTTCTCGGGTGGGAAAATCATAAATTCCCTGCGCCCACGTTCCGTCTTTCGGATCATATCGGATTGCCACGAAGTAATCGTCCCGTCGCTGTACGACGGCGATATTTCTTCCCTCGTTGTCCTTTTCCATATTTAAGACTTTGTAGCCTTGTGCCGTTTGAGTGTGATATGTTCCCGTTTTTTCGGCCGTAAGCTCTTTTTCGAGCTGTCGGATATGCTTAGTAAATAAATCCAATAACCCTGAATGCACCGACGTATAAATTCTCTTGCGTTCTGACTCATCCTCCGCGATTGGTATCGTTTTAGCCCACGCTTTGTTTGTTCGGGAATACCGTTCGTCCCAATCGTTGTTTTGAATAATCGTCGCAAGCACATATTTCACGCGCGCGAGTCCGTAATTATCCACAATTTGCGTTTCATAGCCTGTATGTAAAATATTGTTTGAATAATTCTCACGGATTTTTTCAGCAATATCATGAACACAGTTTCGGCTTTCTTCGAGCGAAGCTCGGTATCCCTCGTATTCGTGATGGTTTATTGCATATTCTATGCTTTTCAGATAAACGGGTACACGGGTTTGTGCTTTTCTTTCGACAACCTCTCGCATATTTTCCCGTATTTCGTCGATACCTACTAAATCGTCAGTTGTCTTATGCTCCATCTCTTTATCTTTATCTTTATTCATTCCCTCCTCCCGTTCCTTATTTTGGGAAGTCCTATCCGTTTCTTCGGCTTCTATGAGCCGACGCTTTTTCTCCTCCATTTCACGATAATATATCCGTGCACGATTTTCACTCGCAAATTCGTGGAATTTATCTTCCCAAGACGTATAATACGCCAGAATCGCATACTTTGTCGCCTTGTCACCTTTCTGCATTTCCCGCCCGTATTCGTCTTTGGGCGCGTTATCGTCCAATACATACCAATTATCAAACGTTTCCGAGTGTAACAGCGTATAGCCTTGGGGGAACGCGGCATTGTCTTTATGGAAACTGCTCTCCCGACGATCTATGACCGTCAGCATAGGGTTTTCGATTCGTTCTTCTATCGGCGGTAAAAAACTTTTTATGTCTGATATAAATTCGTCTTGCGTTTTACCGTATTTTTTTAATAAACTCTCGTCCATATCCGAAAATTCGTCCATTAAGTCGGATACATATGGCTTTAAGCGTTCGAGACTACATACCTTTCCGTTCGAAAAATACTTTGTTATTGCTTCTTCCTCAACGCCGAACTTGTCCTGTCCCAAGCCCCCGCCTAACATTTCCGATACAGCCTTTTTCGTCGCCTCCAAAAATAACAGCCGCGCATACAGATATTCCCGCGCACTGTCCGTTTTCAAAAACGCCCGCCAATCTTCTTTCTTTATTCCGTACACACCTTTTTTATTTAAGAAATCGTTATTTCCCCTTGCCGGTCTTTCGCGATTATCCTCTCCCAGCACATATATCGTCGCTCCCGCTTTATATAACTGTTCGGCTTTTTCTTTACGAAGCGGCAACATTTTCGACCATTTATAGCCGTACTCGTACATATCCTGTTGTGTTAAGGTATAATCCGGCAGTAGTTCGGAAATCGCCGAATCGTTATCTTGCTTTTCCGCGGCGGGAGCCGTTACGCTGATCCCGGCTATCTCTCCTTTATTGATTTCCTCCAAAGTCGCGGTAGGTGTCTTATATTCCCAACTCAAATTTCTGAGGAGCCTTTGACCGTTATCCGCTTGCAACGCTTTTTTCAGTTCCTCTATCAATTCCTGCCCGCTTAATATTGTCTCTACGTACCAGCCGTCCATATAGTGTTCCAGATACAGTTTTTTTCCGTCTTTGAGGTGCGGGAAATATTTGTCAAACTCATGTACCTCTACGTTCGTTTTCCCTTTTAATAAGGGATTGATATAATATGCTTCCGTTTCCTCTTGTTTCTTTTTCGACATTCTTTCCTCCTTGTCGGTTTCTTCCGTAATCTCGGAAACAGTCTCGTCAAATTCTTCTTCCGGAAAACTCTCCTTAAATATCTCTGTTTGCTCCGGCAAGTTCCTGTAATATGCTTCGCCGCCGACCATCTCCGATTCTTCTTCTCCTCCCAATACAATTTCTTCGCGCTTATTCAAATCAAGTTCCGCGTTTAGTTCCGCTTGTTCGCGCAGCAACTCCGACAATCGCTCTTTATGTTCGAACGGCTTGCTCACCTCTAATTTTGCCGTTTCCAGATTATCGTTTATCTGTTTCAGTTTTTCCAATACTTGTTCTTCCCGAAAAGAAAATCCTGACAAAAAGTTATCCAATCTCGTCAGATTTCCGCTTTCACTCAGTCCGATAGACAGTCTGTATTCCCCCGCGCCTTTCAGCGTTATCGTGCGCTCGGTTTCAATGAGTTCGGGGGGATTTAAGCGGATTGTAAAACCGCCGTATTCCGCCACTTCCGTTCTACAATCGCTACCGTGCAACGCTTCCATCAGCGCTCTGCCGCCTGCAGTTTTATCCGTATAAATTTTACCCTGTACGTTGATGAGGAATGTTTCGGGGATATAATTTGCCTTTATCCGTTTTATGTCCTCGCGGATATGGCTTAAATAAAGCTCCTGTCGATCGATTTCGTCGGGATAGTCTCTACGAATCCTATCTTGCAGCGAATATAACGTTTTTTTGTATTCCCGTTCCAAGGTCTGTAATTTCGATACTTCCAGATCCACTTCCATTTTGCGTTTGATTTTCGGGTTTGCCGACGTGATTGCTTTGAGTTCTGCATACGATAACGTCGCTTCGTCTATGTCTTCCCCTTCGCGTTGCGTGACCTCGCCATGCTCAATTTGTGAGATGAACCGTTGCTTGTTTTCGAGTATTTGATAGGAATAGGAATCGAACGTCCGTTCCATGACATACGTACAGATAGCGACGCTCTTATTCATATTCCCCTGCCTCACCCCGCGACCGTTGCGTTGAATCAAATCCCGCGGGCGATACGGTGCGTCCAGATGATGAATCGCTTTCAGACGTTTTTGTACGTTTGTACCTGCACCGCATTTTTCCGTACTTCCGAGTAAAATACGAATTTTTCCCGCATTGACTTTGTTGAATAGATTTAGTTTTTCGTTATCGTTCTTCGCCTCATGGATGTATGCAATCTGTTCTTGTGGGATTCCTTTTTCTACAAGTTTACATTTCAGTTCGTTATAAGCATCAAAATTTTTTCCGCACTCATAACTCTCAAACGTCTGTTTCGGCGTTGCTAAATCACAAAATACAAGCTGTGTTCCTTGAAACTCCTCGGTTTGTTTCCAATATTCATACACCTCGGCGGCGCAAGCGTTCAGCTTATTCCCTGCCTCGTCTGCCGCAAATAAATCCAGACAACGCGGGTCTAACGCCAATTTTTTACCGTCCGACGCGATTTTCAGCATATTATCTTCATGAGGATCTACTATACCTTGATAAACCCTGTCCGCACGTTCCGCTATCTGTCGGGTAAGCTCTATTACACTTTCGCTCGGTTTTAAGGTAATAATCTTTTTCTCCGCTTCGGGAATATCTAATTTGACCGTACCTTCGGGCAATAAATCCGCAAACTCCGCGTATAACGTCATCAGTTCGGGTAAGTTCTTGAATTTAGAAAATCTTGTCCGCGTTCGATAGCCCTGTCCGCTCGGCGCAAGCTCCAATGCCGTGGTCTTTTCCGCAAAATTCGCCGCCCATGAATCGAAATACTGTAATCCCAATTCGTTAAGCGCGTTTTGCCGTAGATAGCGTTGCAATGTGTAGAGTTCGCACAGGCTGTTAGAAATCGGCGTACCCGTCGCAAACACCACGCCTTTGTCTCCCCCATGCAGCTCGTTTAAGTATTCGCATTTCAGTTTCATATCGCTCGCACGCCGACTCGCCGCATTTGATATACCTGATACGTTATTCATTTTTGTAAATAAAAACAGGTTTTTGTACGCGTCAGACTCGTCCACGAACAGATAATCTACTCCAAGATTTTCAAATGTCAAAACCGTGTCTTTTGTCTTATCGTCCATCAAACGTTTCAAGGCCGCTTCTCGGCTTTTCTTTATACGTTCAAGATTTTTCACCGAAGTATGGTCGTATTTTTCTTTCCGGTCACGAATACTGTTTTCTATATCTTCTATTTCTTGTTCTATCTTTCGGCGTTGACGTTCTTTGGAAACGGGGATTTTCGCAAACGCGGACTGTGCGATGATAATCGCGTCCCAGTCCCCCATAGCCGCTTTCGAGACAAACATTTTACGGCGACTTTGCTCCAAATCCTCTTTTTCTGCAATTAAAAGCTTTGCGTTCGCATATAACTGCCTGAATTCGCCAGACCATTGACCGATGAGATGGTTCGGTACGACGATCATCGGTTTTTTCGCTAATCCGTATTGACGTAATTTCATGATCGCCGCGACGATGGTAAATGTTTTTCCGTAGCCTACTCGGTGCGGGTCGAGCGTGCTGCCGTTCGTAAGTATTCTTTGCACTGCGTTTACCTGATGCGGATATAATTGTATATACGGATTCATGTTCGGAAATTTCAGATAACTTCCGTCAAACTTCGGCAAACGTATCTGATTAAACAGGCGGTTATACGTCCGCTCCAAATCCTCGCGGCGTTCGGGTGTAGAAAATATCCAAACCCTGAACTCGTCCTGCATTTTATGCTGGCGTTCCCGCGCCGACAAGGTTTCAGATTGATTGACTACATATTTTTTTTGTCCCTCTGCAGTTTGCACAGTGTCGCAAATCGTGGTATCCCGTTGGTTTAAGCAATCCTCGAAGATGCGAAACGCGTTCGCGCGGTGCGTACCGTAAACTTCCGTCGCTTTGATTCCCGCATACTTGCGCACGTCATCTGAACGATCCACTTCCCATGCCCCGTCATAGCGGTTAAAGGTGATTTTCAAACCTTTAAGATAATATCGGGGTATTCCTAATATCTCGCCTATAAACTCTCGGTAATAGGCACTATCTACCCAACTCGCACCTATATTTACATAAATGTCACTCGCAGGAATCGGCGTTGGCTGAACGGCTTCCAACGCCTTTACGTTGCGCTCATACGCCGCGGGATTTTCCTGCGCATACCGACGCGCAGTTTCTAATTTCTTGACTACATAACCCGATAAATATTCCTCCGACGTTTCAAATCCCGAATAACGGTTCCCTTCCGTTACTTTTTCAGGATTACGAAATACTGTATTTCCAAGATCCGATAACACCGTGGCATAATCTTTTTTCGTCAGATTTTCGATATATTCTATATCCACGCTTCCGCACTCGTTGCGACAAATTTGCAACGCCTCTAAGCAATCGCTTGTCTCTTGCACTGCCGTATAGGGTCGGATCGTGCGTTTAGTGAATATATCCGCTTTCTTCGCGCTTTTTTTATCTTCCGAGAGTGTCTCACACGCAAATACTAACGCGCTGTCCCCGTCGTCACGGAATAGTTTTACGTTGATCGGGCTGTTCAAAAATCCGAAACGCTTGACGAACAGATCGTATTTCTTTCCCAACGACCATTGTCCGCGCAATAATTCCTCGTCCGTACAGCCCGCCGTCTGCATGTCTAAAATTCGGTGCAATTCCTCTCGGATCTCGATCATGCCGCTGATACGTTCATAGGCGTTTGTCGGAGAATCGGGGACTTTGCGTTCTTCCATTTTATCCCCGATCCGTATATATAGTTTTCCGGCCTCCGCCTTATAACATAACGGCTTTACGTTATAATCCACGGCGAGCTCCGCTTCGGAAGCTTTGGTTCTATGTTCGGGATTTTCGTAAAAGCCCATGGGCAGGGTTGTAACGGCTTCCGTTATTGCCTCGCTTAACTCTCGTCCGTCCGATTTCACGGTTACGTCCTCGCCGCCGTAGAGTCCGTGTTCTTTCGCAAACGTTCCAAGTACCATTTCGGGGTGAAAAAGGAAATAATTATTCACTTCGTACCCTTCCTTAGTCTTGCCCGTAGTCAGCCATTCCGTGTTTTCCGGCGTTACTTCGATTTTTGCTTCGCGCTTACGGAAAAAGAGTATATCCGTCACCACCTCCGTATTTGCACTCTTTTTGAAAGCCGTTTTCGGCAAGCGGATTGCTCCGACAAGCTCCGCACGTTCCGCTAAATACCGCCGTACCGTCGGATTTAACTTGTCCAACGTCCCTTTGCTCGTAATTACCGCCACAAGGCCGTTTGCTCGTACCTTATCGATACTTTTGGCGATAAAATAGTCATGGATCAGAAATTTATACTGCGCGTACTCGCTGTCATACACGCCGTAACCGCCGAAGGGAACGTTGGAAACGACTATATCGAAATAATCATTCGGGAAAGAAGTTTCTTCAAAGCCTTTTATTTGAACATTCACCTGCGGGTATAGCTTTTGTGCGATTTTTCCCGTCAGACTGTCCAACTCCACCCCGTAAAGCTCCGCACCGTCAGAAATACTTTGCGGCATATATCCGAAAAAATTGCCCGTTCCCATTGCAGGCTCTAAAATTCGGTTATTTCCCTTTACACCGAATCGCTCCAATGCCGCATACATACCGTCTATCACCTCTTTCGAGGTGTAATGCGCATTTAATACGCTTCTTTTAGCATATTCATAATCTTCTGCCGGGAGCAGGCTTTTCAGTTCCGTATATTCCTTTGACCACTGCTTGTTCGTTTCGTCAAAAGCCTGCGCCAAACCGCCCCAGCCGACATACTTTGCAAGGACTTTTCTCTCCTCGTCCGTTGCGTCACGGTTTTCAAGATACAGCCGATTCATGAGCCGAATCGCGTCCATATTCCCTTTGAAACGGGATTTCGCACCTCCGAGTTCGCTTTGATCGAATACCGCGTTCAGATCGGTGTTCTCTGCCTGTGCTTCATGCTCGGCGGCGTTCGGCTGAGCCTCCCCGTGTTCGTGCGCTCGCCAATATTCGCCGTTCCAACCCGCCAACGACTCGTCGATTGTCTTATTCCACCATTGGATAAAGTCCGTCTTTTCCGTTTCGGTAGCCTTAGCGAACGGGATTTTACCGTTCTTCGATTCAGGGTTTTCGGATTTGACAAGATAATGGGCAAAATATCCGTTATTTTGCTTTAATATTCCTTTGTCGTACAGCTCGCGGAGCGGAATACAGGCGTCGCAATCTTCTTCGTAGCAATAATAACCGCCTTCGCAGACACCTTTCCGTAACGCTTCGGGAGAAAGAATATGCGACGCAAGCTCGGTCGAAATCATGATCCCGCCGTGGCCCGCCGTCGATACCTCATAGATACCGTCGGCGATTACCCTACAGGTTTGCACTTCGCCCCATGGAGAATTTCTCGGCTCTTGCAGTGTTCTTGCCTGATAACGTTCGAAAAAGGCTTTATCTTCCGACGATAATTCTCGGAAACGGTCAATGGCAGAACCGTTTGCAAATTTAAGCTCTATTCTATCCCCGTCGATTTTTGCGCTTTCGAGCTCCGTGCGTGTATTCAGTTCTGCGGCGATTGCTTCGCCGTGATTGACGAAATACAGGTAATCCGCATATAACCAACTGAAAAACAAACTTTGTTCGCCGCTCTTGTTCCGACTTGTAAAATAGTAGATAGCATCGTCTGCGATGGCTTCGATCCGTTCCTCATCGCTTCCGTGCCGTTCCGAATAATAGCGCTTATATTCCTCTCTTTCTTCGGCAGTGAAATACTTTTCCTCGTCAATCAGATCCGCAATCCCCAACGCAACCTGTTTCCAAGTCAGAGTTACCGACACGGTATCTTCGGGGCGTTCTCCGTCCAAAGACGAAAGGGTTAAGCCTTTGGATGAGGCGGTGAGTTCCCTATCGACAAAGTGGGCGCCGTAGGAAAAACCGTATTCCTGTTTCAGAAATTCGATAAACTCCCCCTCCGACGGATCGGACTGATACGTTTCGTAGATACGATATTTGCCATGCGCTACTCCGCTTCCGTACTGTAACCCCCATTCGATGAGCTGTTCTTCCCGCGGTTTTCCCTGCGGTGAAAGTATATCGAATAATGTAGGTTGAGGCTTTTCTTTGCGTTTCCTTTGGCTGATCGGCTTATCTTTGCTCGGGTGGTTTTTTTCGGTTTCCGCGCTTGCTTGTTTATCCGTTGCCTCGGAAACTTTTTTGCTCGGTTTTGGTTCTGTCGCGATAGACAACATTGTCTCTTGTTCCGATTGATCAACGGCCTCCGCGCATGAGCATATATATTTCTCCTCGCCGTCCTCCATTACAACGACGGAATGAATTTTGAGGATTTTTTCTGTATATTCGTCTGTAACATGATACGGAAAACCGCACATCGGTATGCGCTCGTCAAGCCCCACGTCCCGACTCGTCAAAATAAGATCAAGTTCAGCCGCAACGGCTTTTGCATTTTCTCCCATCACCTCGTAAAAATCGCCTACGCGCATCAGGGTAACGGCGTTCGGGTATTTCTCCTGCGTCATCATATACAGTTTGTATAAGGGACTCGGTGACTTTTCCCATTCTTTTTTCGTATCTTCTACGGCTTCTTCCTCTGTCGGTTCGACGGGAGAAATAACGGGTTCGTCCGTTATTGTTTCCTCCTCCGTATCGTCTATTTTCTTCACTTCGCTCTGTTTAAGAAGGTTTGCTTCTTCTACTGCGTCTAAAATGTACGCCGCTGTGATATATACCTGTTTGAAAAAATCCGCGTTCTCTTTTACACTCCACGGCAAACCGTGCAATTCGATTCCGTTGGGCTTCGGAAATCCTGTCCGACAATACAAGGAATACGCGATTCCCTCCGCAAATAAATTGTTATCGCCCTTATCGGAAACTATATAAGGATTTCGTTTCAGATATAACTTTACTTTGAAGAGTACCTTTTCATAATTGCTTTCCGCTTCTTCCGATTGCTCTTTATTATTGAGGAAATCAAAACCCGTTAACAAGCGTTTGACGGGATAACTTTCTCGGATATATCTCTTTTCCCCGTAGGTATCGTCGGCATCGAATACAAAAAGGCGATTTTTCTCTCTGTCGCAATACGGAATCCCTTTACTGCCCGATTGGATCCGCCGGCCCATGGCGTTCCAATCCTCAAAACTGAAACACACGCTCGCGTCGGGACGAGCAAGGATTATCTGGCAGGCGTCGTATAATTCTATATGCGGATTTTGTGCTGCAAAACGATAAAAATTTTTTAATTTCTCTCCGTCCGCTAACAGTTCCGCGATTGCCGCTTTTCTACTCGCCAACTTTCTTACTTCTCCCATACTCTGTTTGTTTCCTCCTGTTTCTACACTTTTTCCCGAAGACTTCATTATATACCCGACTGCGTTCCTTAAAAGTTGGGAAATAGATCACATGAAATGCGTTCCATGCACCCATTAAATATACCAAACGACAAATTTGTTCCACATTAAAAACTTTTTTTTGAGCCAACTTTCTTTTGAATTTTTTTGTTGACATGTGTAACTTTTTCGCAATCTCTCGTTGAGTATAGCCATGCAAGTATATCCAACGCTTTAATGCCCGTTTCTTTAACGCATACCTTCTCTCTTTATCGACATGGATATTTAACAGAACCTTATCAGTAAAAACATTTACCGACTTGTATGTATTTGTTCTTAAATCCATTTAACGACTCCTCCTCGAAATCTATAATTTTTAGTAATTCTTCCTCTCCGACCGTATTATAAAGCATACGGACGGTTTCATATCCGACCCGACAGCCGCGCTTGATACATTGATAGGAACAGATTGTACCGCCCAAGGCGATAAAAAACTCGGCGCCGTTTCGGTATTTTTTACGTTTTGCCAACGTATTAAATTCACGTACTTTTAGTTTCATCTTTGTTTTCCTTTCAGAGAAACGATACCCTCTCACTTAAAAGCCACGGCAGAAGTCGCTGTGGGGGCAAATTATAAAAATTTTTTTAATTTTTTATAAATTACTTTCAATCGATCTCGAAGCGACGTCTTATCGATTCCCAATTCCCGCGCTATATCCGTCTGCTTTTCTTCCTTAAAATAGATTTTTTCGATGAGCTGTCTTTGTTCCGATGTCAGTTCCGTCAGAGCTTTATGTAATCGTTCTGCTTCGATTTTTTGAAACACTATATCTTCTAAATCTAAATTTTTGTCGATAACGTCAAAACCGTGTTCTAACGACTTGTTTAATGACTGATGCCGCCGAGTCTCCTTGCGTTCGATTAGACGCGATTTATATTCTTCAAGTATATATTCATGAAGAATGTTTACATCGCATTTTTCCAACTTTTCCGCTGTTTCCTCATTCAACCATACGGAAATCTCTTTTTTTATGCCGTTAATAGTGGTAATAGTTGTTGTCAATTTTTTCATTACAAAATCCTCCGATTTTTGATTTTTTTTGATAAATCGCAATCGGACGGATTTCGTCACAATATAAAAAACGCCCGACTACGAACGAACTAAATCGTAATCAGGCGTATTAAAAATGATTTCAAACACAAAAAACAACCTTGCCGGATTTATCTTTAAAGATAAATCCGGCAAGGTTGTGTCTCCCATGTCTCAAATTATTCATATATATTCGTTGCTAAAAACAACTACTCATCCATTTTTCCTATTCGTATTTAGCTTCTGTAAGTCTCCATTTACATATCGTTATATTTTCTATAATATAACAACAAAGAAGCCGCTCCTTTAAAAGAACGGCTTCTCTATTCTTCATTTTACTGTAATAAATTCATTCATAAAAGTCCAAAAAGGTTCTTCAGAATCCTCCATTGAACGTTGTTGATACTCAATAATAATTTTTTGTCCGTCGTTTTCCAAATAAGCGTTTACCGATAATCGATAGGAACTATATATATATAAGTAACTAATCTCTATTCCTTGATAGACTTTTTTTCTATCTAATAAGTTATTGTTGCTTTCATATTCATATCGCTCATTCGTAATATAGAGCATATCGATACTTGCGCTCCCTTTAGACAAATTCAAGGAAAATCTTAACGTATCTTGAGTTACAGAGTCATACACTCTCTTATTATTATTAACCGTAACTTTTTCAAAAGCAAGCTCAAAAGAAGTAGCATAGCTTTGAAGTTCATCTATAGTTGAATCCACTACAACTTCATTATCGACAAAATATTCGACAGGACTTTTCTTTGTATTATTTAGTATAACACTTACCGAGAAAACCATTATCAAAAAAGCAGCAGTTGCCGGAACCCAAATTTTCCACATTTTTATTGTTTTATTCTGGGTGGGGCTTTCAAAATACTTTTCAACTATTTTTTTATGGTTTTCTTCTTTATTGTCCTCTATCTTTTCTAACTGTTTATCTACTTCTTTTTGTATCCACTTGCTCATACTATCTCCTATGATATTTTTATACTCATTGCATCATTTATTTTATGCGTTCGGATATTATAGTACCCTTCACGGCGTAAGCTCTGCCCTGTGGCTACACGTATGAAATTCGCATTGTTCGTACTTCCGTCACTCATCGTATAAACAATATCTAAATATCCAAACCCTGCCATTGCATGATTTCCTTCACATGTTATGCCAATATATGTATCGTAACCTTCTTCTTCATTCGGACTTATTTCATACGCCGAAAATCCCTCCGAAAATATCATCACGGGTTCTCCCGATTGCAGTTTATTCTTTGCCGAAGAATAATTAAAGCTTTTCCCTGTAAAAATATTTCCGGACATAAGATCGGTATATGTTATAGAATACCCTGCGCGATTGCAATATTTCGTCATTCCGCTTTTACATTCGGCAACTGTGGTTCCGTTTCCTGCATTCATATCTAAAGCTAATTGCCTAATGCTATCATCTACTTTTATATTTGATGAATTATAGAAATATAATCCATTCCAAAGTTCACCCGGCTCAAAATCAGATATAAGATTCGGATTATATCTGTCCCAGTAGCCGATTATATTCCCTGCCGCAATTGCCACACATATATTTGTAAATCCGCTTACGCCTATATAGTCCGGGTGTTGCGCGCAAAGTAAATATGAATTATCGTCTAAATTCGTGCGATAACTGTAATATACTTTGTAGCCTGTGGAAACCACTTCGGCTTCCCCTCCACAATATGCCGTATCCGAAATCGCAGCCACAGATTCATCGGCATAGGGTAAATTTGTATTCGCATCATAATATACCCCTTCCATATAATAGAGGTATATCGACATTGACGGATAAATCTTAATACCCTGACTGTCTTTATACGGATTTTCGCTATCTAAATATATTTCCGATATCTCAAATTGACCTTCGTAATAGATCATTATAGCAAATCCCTGCGTATCGTTTACTGTAAAGTCATATAAACATCCCAATTCTTTTAAGTCCATATCATATATTTTTTCAGTCATATACGATATTTCTGCTTCTTGAACATTATTATCTTCAAGCAATCCGTTCAAGGTGCTTGTAAATAAATTTTGACATTCGGGAAGCGAACAGGCTTTAGCAAATGTACCTTTGCCTGTATTGGCAGCTGCAATTAATGTAATTGCTGATAACAGAGAAACAATTGTTTTTTTCATAGGTAATGCTCCTTTGAATATATTTGATACTATAGAAATACACTTAGAAGCATTTTATGTGACACTTTTTTACTTTTTCTTAAAAATTTTATTCCACGATGATGTTTTTGCCTAACGTTTTCATACGTCATATTTATTATTTCTGCTATTTCTTTTAATCTATAAGATTCTACGTAATGAAGATAAAATATAGCTTGTGAATCTTTATCTAACTTTTCTACGCTCTCTTGTAGGCTACCAAAGATTGCCAAGTCACTCTCCTCTATGAAACCATTTTCCTCGCTTTGTAATTTTTTCCGTTCTATTGTCTCTTGGTTTAGTTTCCTCAATGCTATATTTTCACAAATTTTGTATATCCAAGAGGTATAATATTCTATATGTTTAAAATCTTTTTTTTCCAATAATTTCATGAAACATTCCTGCGCTACATCTTCGCTCAATGTCCCCATATTAAATCTTCGATTGATATGTAATACGATTCGCCTATAATAGAAATCGTACAACTTATCAAAACATTGTTTTTTATGTATATTTTTCAAGAAATAGTTAAATGATCGTTCGTCCATCTATTTTTTTTCCATCTCTTCACTGGTTTATTATAAGATATTTCCCTTTTCTCTCAACAAATCTACTATATTTTCTATAGCGTCCAATTCTCTTTCTTTCAATTGTTTGATTTTTCCAAACAGTTCTTCTTGTCTCACTGACAATTGTTCCTCTTTACTCTCGGCGAAAAAATATGACAGGCTTATCTTAAAAAACGCACATATTTTCTCAATCGACCTCAGTGAAGGGGTTCTTGTAGCATCTCTCTTAGCATTTTTCTTCCATTGATATACAGTTGTTGAAATACTTGTATTCTCTTTCAATGCGTTTAAAGTTAAATGCTTTTCTTTTAATAACTCCTCTATTCGAGCCATCACTTGCTTATTATCCATTGTTTTGCCTCTGATTATTATTAATACTATTTTAATGGATATTTTGCACCAAGTGTTAGCCTATTATACAACCTATTTTTAGTATTATTGCACCATTCATATAAAAAATCGACCTGCTATAAAATATTGCAAGTCGATTTTTATTCTTCATTCATATATATATTTCGTGATTAGTAAAAAATATTATCTTTTTAATTATGTTATTTTTTCTCTTAATGTTTCCCTTGTCTTTCATCGATAACTAAACTTTTTGCAATTTGCAGTCTCATTCAATTTTACGCTCGTCAATCGGCTTTTATAATCTATACTATACTGCACGACATTATTTCCGCTTCTCACTACTATTACCTCGTCCTATGTTATATCTCAACGAATTGTTAATTTCCTCTCCTCTTGCGTTACATAATCATAATTGTCATGATGATACAATCTGCTTATTTTTTATCCCATTTCGGCAAATTTTTGTTCTTGATTTTATAATATGATTTGTCCTCAAAAATCTCCGCATTTTTTAACCTTAATAAAGGAGTTAAATCTTTATCTACAATCACATAATTGCTCCTAAAGGATTGCAAGGCTTTCATTTCTTTAATAAATGATAAACTTTTCAGGTATTGCGGAGCAACTGTTTCAAGGGTTAATATCGTCAATTCTTTTAATGTTGTTAATTGGCTGAATGTTTCTTCAAGATCTTCCACTCCGTTACAATCAGAGATTTTAAGCGTCTCAAGGCTTTTTAGACAAGCTAATTCTTTGATTGACTTTAGTTTCTTACAATAATCTGCCGCAAAGTATCTTAATGAAGGAAAATTCTCTATTCCGTCTAACGTTTTAATCCTACTCATATCTAATGTTAATTCTTCGAGTCCGCGCATTGAAAAGGCTTTCAAATCACTATTTAAATATCCCAATAGATATAGTTTTTTCAACCAATCCATTTTCATCCATGTACGGTTTTTCCCGTCAGCAGATATAGCCAGCATATTTACGTGCGGCAGCCGACAAAAATCAAACGATTCATTATCGCCGATAGGAAGTCCTATACTAATTCCGCGAATATTTTCCAACCCTATCAAATCGTTTAATGTAGCTTCCCCGGAAATACTTATATATTTGATCGTAGGGCAGTGTTTTAAAATAGACAAATCGTAATCATTAGACTCATAGTGTTCTATTTTCTTTTCATTTATCTCATTTATTGCACGATAAAATATCGTATTATCATAAACATTATCTACTTCTATTCCATTTACTTCCCCAAAAAAACGGCTCTCAGTAACTGTCCTAAAACCATTCATCACATATACGCTCATAATATCACTCCAAAATATTTTATCAAGGAAGCGATTTATGTTTCCTCACAAACCGCTTCCTTCATTCGCAAACAATGATTATGACAGCCACCAAATTGTTCTTTATTGAAATTCATCCCATATTTCTTTAATTGAAAGACCTTCAATTCTTGCATTTTCTAATAATAACTCTGCCGATTCATATTCTTGATTTTCATATCCTGTTGCCGGAGTACCAATATTCAATTCGGCGACTAATTTATTATTAGAATCATCATGAAAAGAAAAATGATATTCTTGCCCATGATATAAAAACATAAACTCTTCGTGATTTTTTAGATATCTTTCTAAGAATTCTTTCCAAGGAAAAAACCTCGAATATTTCATCAGCTATGTCCTCCGCCCAAAAAGCGAGCTATAAGTTCTTTTATGAGTTCTTTAAATGTTTCAAAGCCTTTAGGCGGATAGTGTGGTAATTCAGCATGATAATGCGGAACATAAGGATGCATTTTTGAATTTCCATGATTAGTTAAATGATAAGACCACCACATTCTTCCGTTTATTCCATAATGTGTATATGTATTATTTTTAACATTATGATAAGTTCCAAAGGGTCTTAATTTAGCAGGGGTTTTTGTCCCAAAATCTACATGACTAAAATAACCTGATATTCCACCTAATATTCCTCCCATAATAGTAGCAGATAAGGTATTCTCTCCATAATCTAAAAACCCCTCAAATGCTTCGTCTATTCCATCTCCACTTATAATATCGTCAATCATATTAATTCCAGCAGCAACTCCTGAAGCAACTAATATCGTAGCCGCGCCTACCGTAGCAAAAGCAAATAAAGTCGTAGCAAATGTGGCAGATGCAACTCCATTCGCGGCTAAATATATTGCCGCCAATCCCCCTAAAGCGGTTCCTCCCGTAGCAACTGTTACAGCTACAGTGGCAACAGCTAATGCAACGACTACTCCTATTGAAACCAACCAATGCCACCAAGCGGTACCATTGGCATCCACTCTCATAATAGGATTATTCCCACAATAAGCATATAGATTCAAGCCGTTTATTGTATCGGGAGCGAGATACGAAACGTCGTCTATCGTGATAAATCTTCCGATTTCCGGATCATAGTACCGCGTTTTCAGGTAATACATATCCGTTTCTGTATCATAATAATATGAACGATAGCGGAACGGATTCTTCTCCGCAAGCGTTTTGTACGTTGCGTATTTACCCGTAAAACTTATCGTTTCGTCAGTTATGTCACAGAACTCTTCCCTGCCATCTTTCAGATTTAAGCAGACCGCCGCATGATTTCCCCATGCATCGTATTTATATTTTACTATAATCTTGCCATTTTTGTCAAGTATCCCCGTAATATTTCCCAAAATGTCTTTTCGGTACAGATATCTGTTATCATCTATGGTATTTCCATAGATGAATCCCATTACTCCGCCGTTATCGTAGAGAAATTCCCACCCGTCGCTTTGCTTCAATAGTTTTCCGTCGCTTCCGTATGTGTAAATTATATTTCCCTTCGACGTTCTTTGACCCTGACCGTCATAGCCAAACGTTGTCCCGTTATAATTCGTAAGTTGTCTGCCTTTGCTCCACGTCAAAGGTTTTCCTCGATACGTTTTAGGATTTCCCAGTCCGTCATACGTAAACGTTTCTCCGTTATACGATAACAGTCTGTCTCCCTCATATGTATATTCCCTTGCCGTCGATGAAAGTTCTTCTACTTCCTCTTCTAACCGAACTTCTTTTTTCTTAAGTTGACCACAACGACTTCTCCTATTGCAATTCCCAAGGCCACCAAGCGGGTACCATTAAACTATTTCTATTATTATCGTACATTATCATTTTCGTTTTGTCAAGATTTTGAATTAAGACAAAGGTCGCAGGATTCCCCCTACGACCTTTTTTACTACTTGAATTCACGAATAATTTTAGATTGAAATAATGTTTCAAAATCTTTTATAGTTCCGTTTATTATATTATCCTTCTGACAAATCCAAGCATTAGTTATGCCACCAAACTTAAAAACAATATAATACACTTCACCACAATCTAAAATTTTTTTTACTTTGGACAAATTTCTTCTTCGCCATACCTTTTCTCCATTGCTCCACAATTCTAAGGAAAGGTCTTTTTCTGTAATAATTATATGCGGAGAAAGTCGAAATCGCAAGACTACTTTTTTGGGAATTTTCACTGATAAAAATGTTATCCCCAAGAAGATAAATGAACAAACTATCATTTTCCCCCATAAATCTTGTAAAATCTTTAAAGGCAATCCAATCGCAATTGCAACAATCCAGATAAAAATCAAAGCAAATAGAAAAATCCGTATTTCTTCTTTATTCACTTTCTTCATTCTATCCAGTTGATTTTTTTTCGAAATTGATCCATCAAATTCAATCATCATATATTACGTCCCAAAAATTTTATCAATAATCCAACGAGCACCTGCCGCAACAGCGCTAACAAGCAACATTTTTACCAGACTTTCGCCCAAATAATACGCTGCTTGCGTAAGGAACTGTCTTCCTGCATTTGGAATAATGCTTGCAAGTACACCTTTGGCAATATCGTAAGCAAAGACATTTCTCATCAGTTCTTTACCCAATAAATCTTTTAGGAATATTTTATCAAAAGCACCAAATTTACCACCATAAAAAGCAGCCACAAAAGTCACAGCTCCTTTAAATGCACCAGACACACCGTTTGCGACAAATTCACCCCAAGACCATTGACGATTCGGCGAAATTAATGTTTCAGCGGAGTAAGATAATAAACCTGCACTTGCACCAATAGCCAAAGATATACCAATTGCAGCAGAAGTTGTTAATGCATATCCTGTAATACTTGCGCCTACGGCTGCTAGTCCAGCAGCGCCACCAAGTGCCATGATAGCTCCCATTCCGCCGCCAAAAATTGCTCCACCTATAATAGTACCAACAAGATCAAAACCACGGATACCTTGACGATAGGCGCCTACCCCCGCAAACGTTCCACCTATTACCGCTCCAATCCCTATGGACAGCAATAAGAAAGTTACAAAAAATTGTCCCGTCGGATCCACTCTCATAATAGGAGTAATGTAAAATATAGGATCCACTAAAATTAAGATTTTTTTTACATAACTTATCCAAGCATGGAAGCATCATATCATTTTTTTGTGGCAAAATTTAAGAATTTCTATGCAGGATAAGGGAATTGCCACAAAGGCAATTCCGATACCCTACAAGTGGGAAACCCACTTTTATAAAATCTTACTCTATTCTCACATCCTCCCAAAATTCTCTTATTCTTTTTCCATCAATTCTAAATTGGTCAAGTAATTCAAAGATAGACAAATATCTTTCTACTTTTTCAGTCTTATATTCCTTATTATCAAATGTTACATTTATACCTAAATAAACATAAGGAGGATTATGAATTATACTATACAAAATATCTTTGTATTTAAAATCTAATTCTTCATTACTTATTAGTCTTAATACAAAACTTTCATAAGATTGATCTGTTTTTTGATTTTTCATTATCTTCCTCCCAACAATAACCACCAAATCAACTGAATATAGCTTTGATGATCCTTTGCTCTTGTTCCTGCTCCTGTCCACCCATGATAATGGGGAAATTTAATGTTTGGATTCCCATAAGCAGGATGATTAAAGTCAATATCATATAATTTGTTACCATTACTTCTATAATATCTATATTGTTTTACACTTCCATCGGAATTAAAAATTGCGGTTCTAGTTTTGATTTGCCTATATCTAATTCCTGCGATCTGCCCCAAACTTGAAGCAAGGTTTAGTCCAAAATAAGTCCAACCATAAGCCGCATCACTCATTCCCGTCCATTTCTGAATATAATTCGTTCCTGTTGCTGCAGCGACTATTTCATTCGCTCCAAAGGCCATTGTCGCTCCACCAACAAGCATTAACGCACCTCCGAATACCCAACCTATAGGTCCAAGCCCCAATAAGCTCATCCCCGTCGAAAAAGCACCCCATCCATTTGCGATTGAGGATGCACCACCAATCGCTTGCCCTATGGCTGGAGCGGCGGCATTAGCAATTAAACCTAATGTACCGCCAATCATAAGACTAACACCTATCCCTTGTGCGCCGGGGACAAAACATAACGCTAGACCACCAAGAGTCTGCAGCCCACTAATTAACCAACTCCACCAGGGACTACATCCGGATCCGTCCGAATACATCACGGGATTATTCCCACAATAAGCATACAAATTCAAGCCGTTTATTGTATCGGGAGCGAGATACGTAACGTCGTCTATCGTGATAAATCTGCCGATTTCCGGATCGTAATACCGGGTTTTCAGGTAATACATATCCGTTTCTGTATCATAATAATATGAACGATAGCGGAACGGATTCTTCTCCGCAAGCGTTTTGTACGTTGCGTATTTACCCGTAAAACTTATCGTTTCGTCAGTTATGTCACAGAACTCTTCCCTGCCATCTTTCAGATTTAAGCAGACCGCCGCATGATTTCCCCATGCATCGTATTTATATTTTACTATAATCTTGCCATTTTTGTCAAGTATCCCCGTAATATTTCCCAAAATGTCTTTTCGGTACAGATATCTGTTATCATCTATGGTATTTCCATAGATGAATCCCATTACTCCGCCGTTATCGTAGAGAAATTCCCACCCGTCGCTTTGCTTCAATAGTTTTCCGTCGCTTCCGTATGTGTAAATTATATTTCCCTTCGACGTTCTTTGACCCTGACCGTCATAGCCAAACGTTGTCCCGTTATAATTCGTAAGTTGTCTGCCTTTGCTCCACGTCAAAGGTTTTCCTCGATACGTTTTAGGATTTCCCAGTCCGTCATACGTAAACGTTTCTCCGTTATACGATAACAGTCTGTCTCCCTCATATGTATATTCCCTTGCCGTCGATGAAAGTTCTTCTACTTCCTCCTTTCCTTTCAGAGTAAACGCCAGTGTCCGCTTTGTGAGAATATTCCCATTGTTATCGTAATCGAAAAGATACGTCTCCCCGAGGAATTTATTATCTTCCCTTATCAGACGACTGAGTTTATCATACGTATATCTCACCGACAATTCTCCATTTTCATATACTTTGGCGATATTACCCATTTCGTCATAGGCATACTTCAAACTGTCTCGGATTCCGTATGTTCCGCCCGCTTTATCCCCATAACGGATCGTTGAGGGCATTTGCGTCGCATGATCCCCTACTTTTCGATACGCGATTATCTCTTCATACACTTTCGTTCCCGATAAAGCGATTTCCTTGCCCGTATTTCTTCCAAGGCAATCTGTTTTCGGGCTCACCTTCAAAGTTCCGACGGTAAAATAGTCCAATGTCTGCGCAGAATTGTTTTTATACGTATAGGTATATGTCTGCGTTACGGCTTCGCTTATCGCCTTACTTGCAAGTGTTCCGTCATTATTATAAGTATATACTTCCTGATATACCTGTACGCCATCGGATACTTTTGTCTCCGTATTCTTCGTTACCCTATCCAATGCGTCATACGTATATGTCGTTTTTCGTCCCGAGACACGATCGATGACACTTTCCAATTTATCGTCTGCCGTATAGGTATATTCCGTTTGTACGTTTCCGTTATAACTCGTCTTCAACAAGTTTCCTCGCAAATCCTTGCTCGTTACAAACACTTCCGAAGAACTTCCTTCCCGCGGTGCATACGTGGCCGTTACCTTATCAACCGTTTTACTTACTCCGTTTATCGTGTCCGTTGTCTTCTCCGTATAATTGTATTTTACGTAATTTGCTGTTTCATTCAGCTTTACGCTTGTCAATCTCCGTTTATAATCATACTCATACTCCACGACATTGTTTCCGCTTCTCATTCCCGTTACTTCGCCGTATGTATGGCTCGTCGAATTGCTGTTTCCCTCGCCCTCTTCTGTGCTCTGCGTAATGCTCGTCACCGCGTCGCTCTCATCATGCCCGTATGCGAATTTGCTGCCGTTGGGAAGCTTTTGAGTACGCACGATATTCGTGCCGGAGATGTACTCGTACTCTGTCTTGCACTCGCCCGTTTCGTCCAAGTCGGAGAGGAGCTGTCCGTTTTCCGAATACTCACTTTCCTTATAGAATTTCGAACTACTGTCGAGACTGTTATACGCAAACGATTTAACTATGTTTCCATTCTCATCGTACACCGTTTCTTCAATCGTCTTGCCCGTCGTATTCTCTTCGCCTTCCACATAGCTTTCCGTACGTACTACGCTTCCCGAAGCGTTATAGATATATTTTTTATATCCGATTATCGTTTTTGACGGATTTGTATAGCTTACCGTGGTTTTTTCCTCTTTTAGCTTTTGATCGTCATCATACGTATAATCCACTACCGTTGTTTGTTGATTGCTTCCGTTCGCCGTAAGTTTCACCGCACTCGTCGTCGTTTTCAGAGGGTTATTGAACTGATCCAACGTCGTTGTTTCCGTATCTCCGACCGTAAATACAAACGACGTCAGCGCCGTCTTATACAAAGTATCCTTCTTTGCGTATTTGGTTACGCTTCTCGGATTACTTTGTGCCGCCGTTCCTTTCCAATACGGTACATATTCATACTGTTCCGCTTTGGTTACCACGCCATTTTCCGATACGTAATGCGCACTACAATTCCTATTGCTGTCAAAAATATATTTATCCGCATGGCTATCTTCCGTTATCGTTACATAATTCATAATAGTATTCGCAATTTGGGAATATGTAATCGTAGTAGAAGAAATCAAACTTGATACTTCTGAAGTGTTTGTTTTCGGGATTCCGTCTATCGTGGAATAATTATTGACAGAAGATAATTTATTTGCGTTATAACTAAGGTTGGTTCTTAAAGCGTTTTTCTCTTCTTTTACCAACGTTATATTATTATTTAAATACCCAAACGTAATCTCTTTGCCTGTATCGTATTTTACTTTTAACAGTTTTGTCTCGCCGTACTCATACTTTGTTTTTCTTCCGCGCGTATCCGTTATTTCCGACAATCGGTTTTGCGGATTATAGCTAAATCGTACCTCCTTCCCTTCTTGGTCATATATCCGCACTATTCTTGTCGGCGAATTAGTTGCCACGCCTAATTTTTCATATTCCACGACCGCATAATTACCATAATTATCATACACAGCCACAAGCTGTCCATCGTTATTATAGCCTTTGATGATTTGCCCGTCTGTAAGGAAATTAATGGGCGTTTGACGTTTCATTTGCTCTAATTCCGCACTTTTATGGATATATTCTTTATAATAGTTTTGTAACTGTTGAGAATACTCCCGTCTTTTATGTATCCATGTCAATGAATCCATTTGTTTTTTGACTAAAGCTCTTTGATCTTTCAATTCTTGTGTTTGCGTTGAAAGTTGTTCCAACAATAAATTTCTTTTTCTAAACTCCACTTTCAACGCCGCGCCACTCATCATGGGGGTACCGCTTTCGTCAAATTCCTTGTATTTAAAATAATAATCCGTCAATAAATTATATGCCCATTCCGGCACAGGATCACCATTATTTAAGCATTCCCGCATTTTTATTTTACCCTCGGGTTCACTTGACGTACACAGTTCTACATATTTTTTCAACAATTTGGTTGATTCAAAAATTTGGGATTCAAGCGCTAAAATAGCTTCATTAACGGAAGTATCTCCTAAAACAATTTGTCCGTCTGTATAATTTTTATTTAAATTGTCATACTGCTTTTTTAATGCGCCGTATTGTATCGCTACGCTTTCAGGAACAACCATGGTAGAAGAAGACGTATAATCGTTAAATATATCATCATAAGATACGGAATAAAAATTACCGCTTGATGTATATAATAAGACAAAATCCAGATAAGCGTTTTTATAACTTTTCACTTGCTCTTCCAGTTGCTTGTATTCTTTTGTCCTCTGCTCTATGCTTTCATAATTAATAAAATTCTCCAATTGCGTCGCCGCTTTCAAGCCCGTAGAAGATCTATATTCTGGATATACTTTACTTCCCGCATATTTCAACGTTCCATCTGGATCCACGACAATGCTTGTTTTTGACGTAATATAAACCTTTCTACCATCACTATTGATATAGTAATAATAATCTTTAAATCCATGTTTATCGCCTTTGGCATCCGTATAAATATAAGTAGTATCTAAAGCCGTATTATCGTTTTTTACAAATGTTTCATGCAGATTTAATCTGAAGTTTTCTCCGACAAAGTTCTCTTCCGAACTCTTTTTGTAAACATGACTGATTCCCAGCCCCATCACAGAGTTTTCAGCCACCACGTCGCAAAAACTTACAATCGTATCCCCTGTGGCAAGATTTACTTCTGCTGTCGCCGTTCCTGCCAATGAAAAAGCCTTTTTCGTCGGTCGTGTTCCTTCATTCGTCAAATATTCGATTTCAAGGGCAGGTGCATTTGATCCGGACGCAGAAAAGTACAAATCATTCCCATAACTACCTGTAGCAGTTATTGTTACTTTTCCCGTCGTTCCCTTATATGCCGTCGTTATATTTGCCGTTACTTTTCCATCGGTGATTGTGCATAAACTACCGTTTACATAAATGCTTTTTCCGTTATTGGAATTATTTCTTTCGCTTAAAATTAAATTGACCTGTGATATCTTATTGTTGTCGATTCCCGATATTCTACTTTTCTCAATATATATTTCAGATTTATATTCCCTTGTGGAAATCAATTCTACATTTATATCGGTACCCGAAGCCGTAGTCCATGGCTCGCTCGCCGTGGGGGAACCATTCGTCAAATTTCTCCTATAATTTTGAAAGCTAATAAGGCTTGACTTATTCGTAACGATCTGCGGATCGATGATCACGGGAAAAGCCCTCTCCTCTGCATTCATCCATTCTGTGCTTGCCACAACGGAAAACACATATTTCCCCTCCGTCTGAGGCTCCAGTTCGTAATATACCTCCTCGCTCGTCTCCCCGTTCGCATCGTACATATACGGACTGGGAATCGTAAACTCTTTCTGCTCCTCACAATCTCCGTTTTCTTTGACTTTTTCCGAATAAAACTCTAAATTCGTATTATCTTCTGACAAACGAAGCTTCAAACCTTGCGTATTAAGCGAAAAGAGATATTTATACTCTTCCGCCCGCTCACGCACGATAATGTTTTCCTTAATGTTATTACCTTCTATTTTATATTCCAGGTCGGTATTTGCCTCTACGTTTTCGTACATCGCTTCGCTTCCCACACTTTGCAATATACCTTTCCTACATTTTTCCACTTTCAGCATAGATTGCGGTTGTCTCACTTCGCCCACGTTCGTTAACGGTATCTCCGATGTATTCGAGTAAACCTCTGTTTTCGACGTTTTGCCCAAATATTCCCACGACAACGACAATCCGTTGCCGTTGATTTCAACTTTCTTTCCTTTTTCCTCCTTAGACACGAAAGCCTTGAACTTTCCCAGTTTTCCTTCAAAACAATCTTCTTTCTCTATCAAAGAGTTGTCTATTCTTTCCCACTTTCCGGCGACTTCATCGTAATAATTTACCGCCGCACCGCTGTATATGCTTTTTCCCGTATTATTATTGAGAATATAATGTCGCGAATTTTCGTCCGTATGTTCCTCATCCTCATTCAATACAGCCGGGTCTTCCCAACGCGACGCACTTCCGTCCGCCACAATGTTTTCTGCAGGAATAACTTCTTCCGTAACCAGGCTCTTTTCAAAATTTTCTGTCACTGTTGCTTCTTCGTTTACTTTTTTCAATTTAATGATCCCCATTTTTTGTCTCCTGTTAAATAATTTTTATTGATTTAATAATTTTTTGCGTGAATTTTTTAACCGTTTTTATTTAATGTGTTACTTTGTTTTTTACAGACAATAATTTTTCCAATATTGTCTATTTCTGGCTTTTCCCATTGTTTCCCCTCTTCTATTTTTGCTTGATTTAAAGTAGAAATATTCGATTCGTTCTTTTGTTTTTTTGTTTCTTTCGATGTTTCAGAATTTACTCCCGTCAAGGCTCTAATTTCCTCTATCAGTTTTTTGTTTGCCGAAATTTCATAGTCTTTCAAAATCTTCGCCTTGCTCGGAAATAGTTTTTCGAATATCGCATACAGCGTTAAACTTAGACTGCTCGATGTCAACCATAACGTTACAAATGTTTTATTCCATGTCACCGCTCCGGTTCGTACTTTCACATACGCTAACGTCAATACCAAGCCCCATAATAGTGGTAAAAACACCAAATATTTCGTCAACTTACTTCCGTCTTCCATTTTCTTCGCTATCGCCTTTAAAGGTAACTTACTTATTCCCGTCAACATATTGATCGCTAACGCAATCACCACTGTTTCCAATCCGTAATCCATGATCAACTTTAATACCTGTGCTTCCATTTTTTAATCTCCTTATCTTATCGGTAAAATCCTCGCAGCTTTCTTTCATCCGGCTTTTGCAAACCGTTCAATCCTCATTTCTTTTTAGCAAAAAATTTTAGAACTTATCACCTCCCATCTTAAAGCCTACCTTTAATCACCTTGATTTAGATTAATGCTTCATGCAACTGACTTTTCCTTTCGGCTTCTCAAACTCATATCTCCTCTTTTCTTAAAACCTCCCCGTGGTGACCTTTTCGAACCTTTAACTATTTCTTTATAATCATTATAATATATTTTTCTTCCTTCAACTTGTCAATTTTTGACAACTTCACTCTCTCTCATCACACATCCAGCCAATCGTATATAACGTTTTCTATATCTAATTAAAGTGCTCATCGAAATATTTAATATTTTACAAATTTTTAATATTGAATTTTCCACAATATTATATTTTGAACAATACAAACATGTAAAACATTTTTCATCATGGCGATTATACTCATAATCTGAAAGATGGTAATATGCTATAATTCTATTAATCAATTCCAGTTTATTATTTTTATAATTGTTCACTAAAATTTTTTCTACTTCATAAATATCCAAATTTCTATACATTATCTTTAACCTTTCCATTTTCATACTTAAAACCATAAAAAATGATTATTTTTTATTTGAAATATCTCTTATATATTTTTTCTGTTTCTCTTCAATCTTTATATTCAGTTATTCCATAATTTCTTTCCATTGATATTTAGTACTATAGAAATACATTCAAAAGCTTTTTATGTGACATATTAATCGTTAATCTAAATTTTTTCTCTCCTTTTCAATTTTTCGTAAAAAAATCAGAGGGTTGCTCCTCTGATTTTTTATTCCTAAATGTCAAGTCAAGAAATATCAACAGAAAAGAAAACACGGTAATTTTTTCTTAAAATATTCTTCTATATTAATGTTTGTATTTTCTTCATAGGAGTGCGGAAACGACAATCAATCAAATAGTACAGAAAACTTTCCCCTTTACATGAAGTCAACATAACCGTTAATAGTAAAGAAATAATATCAATACTTTTTTTATAACGGAGAAGAACTTAATCCTGCTTGAAAATCGATAATCGATATAGCTGAAATCTCTCACTATTTATCCCCTATAACGGCAGGTCAAAAGAGCTTAGTAATGGATTTTGACTCGCAATCCTCAATATGTGACCTTGCTTATATGTTTATCTTATCGAAGTCAGGAAATACTTCTTCTTATCAAGAAGATAAAAAGAGTACTCTATTTCATTTTCCCTCTTTGAGATTTTATGATACAGAAAAAGGAACAGACCCCAGGCTGTTCCTTTTTCTGTTTTCTATGAATTTAGTTAAAGCACGAACACTTTTGTAATCGCTCTATTATAATCTTTGCATTTTTCCTGCACATATCCGCTTTCCTTGGCTATGTGATAGCCCAATGCCAGCAGTTCCAAAACTGATTTTTCTTCTTTTTCGTTTAATTCAATTTTTATGTTACCCACAATATTTACCTCCTTTGACTTATACCACACCACTGTTTTCTTCCTGTGCTTCAGTCAACAATTTTTTGAGCCTTTCCTCTCCATTGGGTATTTCAAGACGGATAATCCCCGCGCCTAATTTATTAATGGCCTCCTCATAAAATTCTTGCGTCAACACATTTTTCAACAAATTATCCCCATCTTCCTTATCGGGATATGCTAAATCTGCCAACGCCTGCGAAAGAGAAAACGCTAACGCCCCCTTTTCCAACATCTCCACCGTTTCATACACGCTTTCATAAATCTCATCCATACATTCCCCGACTTTTGCATGAAATTCTTTTGCTGCGATCTTTTTCTTCAACCCTTGCAGTCGCATTTTCATCTTTTTAGTGTTTTTTATATAATACTTAATAAATTTCCTGGAAAGCGATTCATATTCTGTCCAATTTTTATCTGCTTTCACATTAGTTAACACATAAAGTCCTAAATATGTAAGTTCAATAATCTTTTTTACTTCTGATTCTAATAAATTAAATTTCATAATTTTTATGCTCCTTTTATTTCTGTTTTATGATAGTTTCTATATAGTCTGAAAAACTATCTGTTTCATTAATTGTATCTTCATGGTAACTGATGACATACCGTTCTGCCCCAGTATCCATATACGCCATTATAGCATATTCCCGAATTGTTAAATCCTCCGCCGCGTCAATATTTTCTATTTTACGAACGTTAACCTCATAGCCCAAATAGTTTAATGTTTCGTGGTAAATCGTGTTGTCGTTTAGTAAATACTCTCGTTCAATGATAATTTGCACAGTGGAGGATATGTAGCTGTCTTCCAATACCTTCTCATGCTCTGCGGTAAAATATACAGGCATCCTTTTCCAAGATTTATAGGTCATGATAACAGAAAAATCCCCTACGAACTGCGTATTCGTTAAATTTACGTTCACTTGTTCTATATCCGATTTTTTTGTTTCATAATTATCCAAGTAATTATTTTCACGCTTTATCACAAAAACGCTACCAATAATCACCGCCGATATTACGCATAAAGCAGCCGCGGACACGATTAAACGCCTTATACCTTTTCTCTGAACTTTTTGGGCGGCGATATTTTCATTGATCCGCTTATATATCTCGTTTTCTAAAAAGTCCCTATCCATGTCGGCTATTCGCGTATGTTCATCCTCGATCTGTTTTTTAATATGTTTCATATCGCCCTCATGAGATGGTGATTGCTAATGCGTCGTTGATTTTTACCATATTGATATTGACATAACCATTTAAGTAAAGCCCCACCCCCAACGAACAATGAACATACTTATCCGTTCGGATTGTGTTGTCGGCTAACGTGTACTCTACCTCTAAGCATCCAAACCCCGCAACTGCGTGATTTCCGTTTGTTGCTTCATAGCTCAAAATTTCATAATTATCACCGCTGGAAAATGTAGTCGCCTTGTAATTCTGCACAAAAAGCGCAATTGCCTTTTCTTCTTGTACCACCGATTTTGCGCTATCGAATTTGAATTTGCCCCATGCCATTAAGCTTTGAAAACTCACAGAATACCCGTGCTTGTTTATGTAGGATTTCATGCCGTTTTTGAACTGCGAAACAGACGTTCCCGCGCCATTGGTGTTCGTTCCCATCTCCGCGTGCAATGTTTCTGATAATGCCATCGTCGTTTCATTTTGCGTTTTGAAACGGTATCGCCCGAACACCAGCGTTCCCGCTTCATAGTTCGGAATTAACTCGGAATAGGTTTTGTCGTAGTAGGCAATCAAATTAGAGCCTGCAATCGGCACACAGCCGTTAGATAATCCATACGAATATAATGGAATTGAGGACAAAATATGATATGGTGTTTCGGAACGGTGAATATAATCAACACGCTCGGATGAATACTGTATATCGATAGTGCCTTTATAAGCCGCCTCCGCTACACTCTCGATCGCTTCCTCTGATACCGATAATCTTGAAATACAATCATAAATTCCGTTTTCATCGCTATACCAATAGATTCCCTGCGTAACATAAATTTTCAAACTTCCATTATCAGGATAGGGAGAATTTGCGTCCATATATACCTCTGCGACTTTGGGAGAACCATTATCGATTAAAATGGCAAAACCTTTTTCATTCCCGTATTCAAATCTGTACTGTATGCCTAAATCGTGAAGGTTAATGTCATATATCATATCTTTTTTAGCAGAGATAACCGTTTCTTTTACCTTCTCCCGATCTAAAATTCCTTCCAAGGTTGTCTGAAAGAGCATATCCAATTCATCCACACCTATCGAAGCGTTAACATGAAAACCTATGTTAACAATAGGTGCGGACAGCAAAAGAGCTACACAGAGTGTAGTCATTTTAAGCGTCTGTGATTTTTTCATAATTTTTATATTCCTTTCTTAATTTCTTTTTTGCGGTACTGTGAAAATATCTCACAGCACCGTATTCTATTTTTATCATCTCCGCGATTTCCGTTAATCGATACCGTTCCCAATAGTGTAGATAAATTACTTGCTTTTCGGAATCATTTAAACAACTTAATAGCTCTGAAACGTCATCGGGAATATAAGGATCTTCTGCCAGCTCGAATGTTTCGATCGCCTTTTCTTTCCCTTCTTTCCGAAGAATATCTATCGCAATATTATGGGCAACCGTATGCACCCACGCGTTAGGAGCGCGAATATTATACGCTTTTAGCTCAAACAGTTTTAGAAAAAACTGTTGCGCCACGTCCCGCCCGTCCACTTTCCCACGGAATTGTCGCTTGATATAGCAAACGATTAAGGGATAGTAAATTTCATAAAGTTCTTCGGCTGCCTTGTGGCTATGTTTATATCTTTCTAACAACCAATTAAAGCGAATATTGTTCATATTCTTTTCCTTACTTTTTTACTTTCTTTTCCGTCTTAATAAAAAACTATTACGTTTCGGATAATTTGTAAACTTATATTATCCGATGGGGTGTTAAAATCGCATATCATATAGAAAATCTGTAATTTCATATTATCTTTTGAGCGTGAATTTATTATATCATGTTCAGAAAAGAAAAGCTACTTATCTTATCTCAATTTTTTTGACAAATAAAGAGAGGTTTTATCGAATTGTGTCATTAATTCCCGCTGAAACAGAAAAAAGAATTTCTCCACAATTTAAGAAACGTCTCAATGAGCTAATAGAAGATTTAGAAATTACAAAATACGAATTTTCTAAATTAGTTAAAATTAGCGTTCCTGTTATCACCCGTGCCACTATCTACGGAATTATCCCTTCATTACGTCCTTTGATAAAAATGGCTGATTACTTTCACGTTTCTTTGGAATATTTATTGGGCGATGTGGATAAAGACAACTTTTATCAATCCGACAATCCTACTACTTTTCATATTCGCCTTGCGGAATTAACCAAAGAGAAAGAAACAACTTATGCCGAAATAGCTCATAGAATGCCCTTTACAAAAACTTATTTCTATGAGTGGCAACAACAAAAAACATTACCCTCCTTAGAATACTTAATTGCTCTTGCCGAAGATTTTCACGTTTCTATCGATTATTTACTTGGACGAACTGATGACCGACATAATTAGCATCTTAAATGAGGAGACGAATAAAAAATGGCAAGAATACTTAAAGATACCGAAAAAAAGTTATCGCCAGAATTTCAAAATCGTCTTAAAGAATTTATTGACGATAACGAATGGAATAATGAACAATTCGCGGCTTTGGTTGGAGTAAGTAAACCCGTCATATTGCGCGCTACTATTTATGGGATTATTCCCGCTTTAAGACAGTTAATAAAGATAGCCGATTATATGAATGTTCCTTTGGAATACTTATTAGGTGAAAGTGATGATTCTTACTTTTATAAATCAGAAAACCCTACTACCTTTCACACCCGATTAGAAGAATTAGCGAGAGAACGCAAAGTTACATATGCTGAAATTGCACATACTATGCCTTTTACGAAAACCTATTTTTACGAATGGCAAAAGAAAAAAACTTTACCTTCTTTGGACTATTTAAGAGTATTAGCTGAATACTTCAAGGTTTCTCCCGATTACCTGTTAGGGCGCACAGATTATAGGGACTAAAAAGAGCGTTCTAATACATTTTCTCCCTTCTTAGATTTTATAAAACAAAACCACTAGTAAACTAGTGGTTTGCACAGACCCTAGAAGGGTCATTACAGGCCGCCGCTAAAGCGGCCTGTTTTTATGCCTTCTTATTCTTGCTACCCGTAAACGGGTCGATGTATTCTTTCATGCTTATTTGGTCGTTCATACTATCTTCTTGCAACTGGTTTTTTATGTACTCCTGGATTATGCGTTCATTTTTCCCTACCGTATCTACGTAATACCCTCTACACCAAAAACTCCTGCTTCCGTATTTGTATTTCAAATTTGCGTGCCTGTCGAATATCATTAACGTGCTTTTACTCTTGAGAAATCCTACAAACTGTGCTATACTTAAATACGGTGGTATGCTTACCAACATATGTATATGGTTCGGACAGGCTTCTGCTTCTATTATTTCTACTTTCTTTTCATTGCAGAGCTTGCGAATGATCTCTCCTATATCTTTCTTTATCTGTCCATATACTATTTGCCGTCTATACTTCGGTGCGAAAACAATATGATATTCACATCTGTATGTTGAGTGCGCCGTCTTATTTATTTCATTCTTCATTTCGTTAAAAACCTCCTGTTATTTTTAGTGATGCGGTTGCCAAACCATCTCTATTATAACTTGAGGTTTTTATTTATCCTACTTTTTATTAGCAAGCTTTTTTATCCACCCCCAGTAGTACTGGGGGTTTTGTTAAGCTAAAGCAGCCAATAACAAAAAGGAACAGACCGAGGTCTGTTCCTTTTGCTTTACTCTTATGGACTTGGAGAAATATCTCTTACAACTTTTGTAACTCTTGCATAATGTTTATAACAGCTTCCTGCTTTTTCGCAGACATATTCCTAAACGATTCTAAAAGTTTCATTTCTTTATCCGTCAATTTATCCACTTCGACATCAGCCCAAAATTCCGATTGCGTAATCCCAAACGCCGCGCAAACGTCCTCTATCGCATCTCTGCCTGGTGTGTAATTTTTATCATTGTACCAATTATAGACCGCCGAGGTAGATATACCCGCTTCATGAGCTAATTTACCCAACGTCCACCCTCGCTCTTTTCTTAATTTTGCAATCTTTTCTTTAACGTCCATAACTTTACCCTATTATCGTTCTAACTATATTATACTCTATCTTCCGCGGAATATTTATCCTTTACAATATATTTCTATATTACTTACATTATATTTTGTTGCAATTTACTTTTCCGTATGATATAATGTAAAAAAATATTCTTTTATTGTAAAATGACTTCTCGCGTAATTTACCTTATTGGGAGGAAGTATTATGAAAAAGACTTTAATTAGTGGTGTTGTAGCTTTAATTGCTTTTATATCCAGTTTATTTCCCTACCTCCGAATAGATGCGCAATCTCAATCGTTTATGTTTCATATACCTACATTCAGCCTATATAGCGCGTCGGCTGATACGATTCAGCGGGGCGAAGTCACATACGCTTTGGACAGTTTCGATCCAAACACTTGCAAGGTGACAGAAAAATCCGTCTATCACATATCCGCGACGGAAGGACAAACCTTGGAGCTTTCCATTCCGTTTGTTTCTTCGGCTATCGACGTTCCCGATTTTGACGTACAGGTAAATGGAGAAGCCGTAAATGGAACAATTCGTTACGGGGAAAAGTTCGTACACTATTCGGACGATTTTGATTTGAACGTGGCTTTTGAAAAAATTTCTTCCTCTGAATTGGACGCTTCTATTATAGGTACTCTTTATATCTTTACGCCTCAACAAGATACCTTTACTCTTGAAACAAAGATTTCCCCCAATCAAAACGTTATTTACCAAACCTCTAACAGTCATACAGGCTCCGAAAATTCCGAAACGTTCTCTCTTACTATGAATAACGCGCTCTCCCTTTCCGAATACGTTTTTTTCGTAACCAATGGAGACTTTGCGAAAATTTCCGTAATAGGGGCAGAGTACGTAAAAGAAACGCTATCCTGCAAGGCGTTTATAGATCGCTATTATGCAGCATATAAAGAATTTTACGACGAGTGCGGCAACCCGCCCATTAAGTTTTTCTATTCGCAAATGGATCGCGTGTTGAAAGGACAGTCGAATTATTCGTTTGACGAAATTTTTTTTGAATCTTTTTCCGGGTTTAGGTTCAATACGTTTCAGTTCCGTATTTGTGCTCCCGATAGCAAGTTTTCCGTTACCTATACTCTATCAGCGCAAATACAAGTCAATCATCTCTTTTCCCCCGCCGTTTACCTCATAGAACAAGTACGAACGGGGAATTATCCGATTAAATATCATCTCTCCTTAAACGCTCTGTATCCCTACTTACTTGAAAGCCATGGGATGATACAACAAAAAGAAAACGACTATACGATAGCCGTTTCCGAGGGTGATTTTTATATTGTGTTCAGTTCGTCGCGAAATCCGATTGACTTATTGGCTGAACAGAAACAGTCAGAAAAAAAGTTTGACAAAATCAATCTCATTTGTTTTGGTATTATATTTGTCCTTGTAGTGGCTTGTGTTACTTCGTGGATTATTTTCCTGAAACAAAGAAAAAGAGAATAACAAAAAAAGAACAGGTATTTATCATATCTGTTCTTTACTTATTTTCCCTTGATTTTAGCTGTTTTATTATGTTTTTTGGTAGATACACAATTTTGTGATAACTCGTTATCTTGATAATATCCTCTGTATCTAAAAGGATTTATTGTTCCTATATTGGCAGACGCTTTGTTTGTTATCGTACAATTTCCCCAAGCGTCATAGGTATAGGTGGCCACTACCTCCTTGGAATAAGGGAACACAAGAAACTTCTTTTACATTGTCATTCTATATTGTTGTATCTTTTAATAGATGTTCAATTCTTTTTTCCTCTTCAGCACCGACCCTTATATCTGTAATCGTGGAGTATAAGAAAACCATTAGTATAACAAGAATTTATTGATTTATAATAAATTCATCATCTATTAGTCTTACACAATAAGTGAGCAATGCCTTACCATAAGCCATCATGTCATTTACATAATCCACATATTTCTGATATAATAGAGGTAAAATACAACCCACGAATTTCTCTCGTATTTTAGAGCTATAATCCAATTTGTTTATGGGATATAAATGAATCACACTTCTTATTTCAGATGGCACGTTTATACGTGTTCTATAAAGAACCAATTCAGCCACAAGATTTTGATAGTAGTCTCTTTGAGTACCGCTTCTACTCTTATACCAATAATCTTTATTCTTATATTTGCTTTCAGATATATCTTTTTTGCGAAAATATATATCTATATCCATAGCATTAAATACTACCGATATTTCTTTTTTACTACAAAGAAATATTTCATTGGTTCCAATAAACGTGCCTTTAATCATCATCTCTAATTACTTCCTCCATTCCCAAAAGTAATAATACCCACCAGCCTCTCATATGAGGACCACCACGCCGTTTTTTCCGATTACGATTTCCTCGAATTTTTTGTTCTCTTTGAATTCTGGCTGCACGTTTTGAATCCCCAGCTCTTCGAGCCTTTTCATACTCCTCCTGTAAATCACCGGTAGGTATTCCTGCAAGATCCGTATCACGCCCACCTGTATCCCTTTCCAATATCTCTATTTTTTTACAATTAAATAAGTCATATAAATCTCCAAATCCTTGAGCTACAGCATTTCCAACGACATTCCCTATATTCGTTACAGCATTGTAAATCATATGCGTTTGTGATTCAACAACAGCAGTCGTTATTAAAGTCACAATAAAGACAGCGCCCCAAAATATTGCATCATCCACACCAACTATAGTTCCGCTTTCGTCGGTATAGCTTACGGGATTATCATTACAATAAGCATATAAATTTAGTTGTCCCACCCTTTGAGTGAGCAAAGGTATAAGTTCTAAATTATCCGCATTGATAAATCTACGTATTTCCGGGTCGTAATACCTCGTCTGCAAATAGTAGAAGCCCGTTTCGTTATCTTGATAATATCCTCTGTATCGGAAAGGATTTATTGTTCCTATATTGGCAGACGCTTTGTTTGTTATCGTACAATTTCCCCAAGCATCATAGGTATAGGTGGCTACTACCTCCTTGGAATAATTGATTATTTCTGTTATGTTTCCCAATCCGTCTTTTCGGAAATAATAGGTGCTTCCGTTACGATACATTCCCGCAATTCCGTTTTGATTATAGATATAATATATCTTAGACGCAACGCCTCCGGAACTGTTGAGTTGTTCTTCCGCAAGAACTTGGCCTTCTTCCAGATAATATCTTGTAGTAAGCCCGTTTACAGTCTTCTCATAACGCATCCCATCCGCATCATATTTATAAGAAAAAGTATTTCCTTTATAAACACCCGACGTCAGTTTTCTCCCCTGTGTCCATACCATATTGTCGTCAGCAGACGTTGAGTTCACCCCGTACTTTACCGGATTCCCCAAATTATCATAGACATAATATTGAGTTGTTCCATTTTTCTTGAATGCAGTCAACTGATCCCAATTGTTATAAGTATATTCCTCCGCCTGTGTTGCTCCGCTGGACTTTGGCGTTATACTTACCGATTTTATGTTATAATTATTGTCATAAGTGTAAGCATATGATTTTCCTTCTACATCATTGGTTTCCGTTTTCAATTTATCGTATTGATCATACGTATATTGAGCTTCAGTTGCCCCGCCTTTCCATTGTGAAGTGATTCGCCCTTGGTTATCGTAAAGATATTTTAAAGTATTTCCACTGTTTGCATTATCTACAATCTCATAAATTTGGTTAGTCGCATAAGAAGTTGAATTGACGCTTCTCGTTTTATAACTATATGTGAGATCTAAAATATTATAATCTCCAGTTGTGATATCATAATCCATAACTCGGCCCAAAGCGTCATATGTATATGCTGAATGATGATTTCCATCCACTTCCGAAGTAATCTGCTTTTTATCATTATATTGTGGCGTATATGTCCTTGTCAACCCGTTTATGGTATATGTCGCCTTTTGAAGCAATCCGTCCAAACGGCCGTAGTAGGTATATGCTCCGGCATATCCCATTCCACTTATATCTACTCTGCTATTAAGTAAATTTCCTAAATAATTATCCTGATACACATAAGCCATACCATTACTGGTTATAGTTTGTTTATAATTTTTATAATCTATTGCAGAGGTATAACTATCATCGGTTCTTAGCGTTGGCGTTGCCGTGGACATATCTTTGGTGGTACATGTTATCGAAGCGACATTTCCATATTTATCATAGGTGTAGTTGTCATATTGCGTCACAGAACCAGACTGTTCATAGGCTTTCTGGGTTAACTGTTGATTACTATTATAGGTATAATTTATTTTTTCATTTTGGCTGGCATCAGTTATGCTTTTAAGATTACTATTAGCATCAAGGTTAAATTTCCATTGTGCCCCTCCTGACACAGCGTAAGAAGCTTCCTGTCCGCCATTAAAATCCGTTATAATGTTTTTAGCATAATTATTGTTAAGCTGACTCAAATTTCCATATTCGTCATAAGTGTACGTTTCTACATAATCTGTTGTATGAGAGTCATGCGAAGCACCGGCAACAAGTTCAGCAGTTGACAAACATTTCACAAACTTTATTAAACGATAATTATCTTGGGTGATGCCATAAAAATAATAATTTTTTACACCGTTCTCATCTATCATTTTAGTAGGTAGGCCCAAATCATTATATTCCGTTTTTACAATTTGTTTTAAGGCAGTTCCGTTCAATGTACTTGTTTTTATAGCTTGCGTCGGCTGTCCTTGAGAGTTATAAGTATATTCTACCGTATCCGTATCATATACCTGCTTTAATACTCTCTGTGTATTTCCTGAATATGTATAAATTGCAACTTTTTCCTTATTATTGTAATAATCCAAAAATCTTTCTGTCGTAACTCTACTATACTTATCTAACGCAACGGTATAGACACCGGATAAAGTCCTTTCCGTCAATTGTGTAGTAAGAGTATTAATATTTGTTTCATTTTTTGTCAATGACGATAAAGGAGAAAGCGTTATATTATCTATCACGACTTTACTTCCGGATGAAGTAATATTTTCAATCATGACAGTTCCGTAATGAACAGCCGTTCCTTTAGGGAAAATTATTCCTGCATAGTATCCTGTTCCATAGCTAACTTTATAAGTCACCTCTTTTTTCCCGACTGAAGGATAGTTGGAATTTGGAGTCAAGGTTACTTTGACTTTACAATCGTTTCCCCAACCATCTGCATAAAATCCTAAAACATAGTCTCCATTTATTGCTTTTCTAAAATCATAATCGCGCCGAGCAGAAGAATTGCCGAATAATACAAGCGCCTTTCCGCTATCCCGCGTAGAATAATTATTCCCTGTATTACTCGTTGTTACCGTCCAGCCCGTAGGATTCTTTCCCGTGATATTTTCAAACGATCCATTAACTATCATTGAAAAGTCTTCTTCATATGCGAGCTGCGTATTAGTACGCAGATTCCCTGTTTTCGTTTTAGAACACACCGTTACAAAGTTTCGAGGCTCCGTTTCGTCTTGCTTTCCATCGTATTGTTGATATTTTAACTTACATTGCCCGATTTCGTTGAATACATAAAAGTTTACCCAACTTTCTTCTCCTTTCTTATAGTTCCTTACGCGACACCAAATCCCATCTCCTGAAAAAACAGTATATTCCGCTACCGGTGACGAACTCAAATAGTTTTCTACGCGATTAATAGATTCTACTTTCCACGTAGAAACATAGCCGCTACCATGTTGTAGGTATCCCACCGTATAGCCACTATTTTCCCGCCCGATAATTCTCCATAGCATATCAAATCTATCATATTCAAACGTTGCCAGCTGATGAGAAAACCTAGAAATTTTTATCAATTTTCCAGAACTGTCATACGTAAAATTTACCTGTTCGCCATAGTTGGATTTTATCGAACTCAACAAGTTATTCGTATAATAGAAGTTAATATATTGTTTTTGCGTACTGGCAGGAGCATTTGCCGTACCATTTGATACGCAATTATATATTTTTGCAATTCGCCCGTTTGAATCATAGTTAATGCGTATAGTTTGATATTCGGAGTTTTGGATACGGCTCAGCCTTCCATTTTCAAAATATAAGCTCTTTTCGTCACGGTTACACACCCAACCGGCAGTCGCAGAAACATATAAATATCCCAACTGACAATCTTCACACAAGTATTTATTCGCCGTGCTTGAAGGAGCAAAGTGATGATACCCTCCCCCCGAGTCAACATAGAGGTAACCTTCTTCGTTGCCATCTCCATCAAAGTCGTAAGGCACACAATACTGCTCAAAATTTAATTTAAAACATTTTCCATAATGGGAAGTGGTAAAAGACGGATAAGCGCTATTTGCAAACGCATTTTCTCTATAGGCATCGTAAGACGCGTTATATATCGCTTGTACATTAAGCGGCATAATTTCCGAGTTGACCTCCATACAGTCGATTACGGAGGTTAACTGCTTGGAAAATACATTTACATAGTTGGTAATTCCCACATCTTCAAAAGTCTCGGTAACAGAATTATCTCCTAATCCAAGACTCAACCTATATCTAAGCTGTAAGACGGGTGCATTCTCCCCGCTCGTATAAAGCCCGATATAGGTTTTGTTGTCTGTATTCGGTCCATAAAATCCAAAAGCAACCCGGCCTTCTTTTATATAGGAAATATCAAAACTACAAGTTCTAGTAAAAACTTTGTTACGGGTAAAAGTTTCATCGGTGCTGTATAAAAACTGTCTTTTTTCCGGTAAATTATTATAAGTCAAATTATTGAGATAGACATCCGAATCGATGGTATATATTTCATAAGCGATTCCATAAGCAAAAATTATCGCGGGGAAGTCTCCTTTGGCCTGGAAAGTATATTTTAAAGAACCCGCTGTTAAAATATAGTCATTTGGCAATCCCATATAGTCCATCAAGATATAGGCATTACTCAGGCCACAGTTATTTCCCATATTTTTTCCGGCATATGCCTGTGCCTGGTTGATCTCTGTAGCCTTATTTCTTTCATATACTGTCGCGCTGGTAATCACTCGCCCATTGTCTGTCGTTTCTATAATAGGATCTATCGTCACGGGGAACGCTGTTTGTTCATCATTAATCCAATCGCTATCCGCAGTTAACGTCAGATACCAATAGTCCCCCGTATTCTCCAAGCTATATTCTACGGCTTCACTATATACCCCCGCCGCATCCGTCATAAATGGCGCGGGGATACTGAACACCTCGCTGTTTTCAGCATCTAACGCCGAGATCGAGCCGTCCTCGTTCAATACCAATTCCAATCCTTCTGTATTGAGCTTGAATGTATATCTATAATCCTGAGCTTTTTCTTTTACGATGATATTTTCTTTTAGTTGAGAAGCATGGACTTCATATTCAAGATCCGTTCCAGTCCAAATATTTTCGTAGGTAACCCCGCTCGCCGGGCTTACCGAATATTGCGGCGTTTCCACTTTCTTTTCTTTATAAGAAAATTCTTGCTTTTCCTTTTTAAACTTTTCTTTAACCTTACTCGCTTTGACGTTCGCTTTTACTTCCTTCAGCCTCGGTTCTTCTTTAATATTTTGCGGCACCTGTTTTTTAACCGACCTCATTTCAGAATTGAGTTTGGCAAGAGTGCTTTCTGAAACCAATTCGAAACCCAAACGACAGTTTCCCTTGGTTATTTCGATCAGTTCTTCCTCAGGCTGCGCAGTTTCTTGTATTTTTATTTTGAAATCATTCGCAGCATTCTGATAATAGTTGCGCCCGTTTTCCGTCGTTTCTACTAATGAATTGTCTATTTCTTCATATTTTCCTGTAGTGCAGTCTAAATAGTGCACTGCCACGGGATATTGCTCTACCAAAATCGTCCCGTCGCTCATATTGAAGTATTTCTTATTTATTTCACGTTTTTTAATATTCTCACTGAGCACATAGCTTTCTTTCTGCACATTAGTCAGTTCAGTGCTCTCTTTTAATAAACTATCATCCTTAACTACATTTTCAGTATTTACTTCAGCTTTCGCCTTGATTTCCTGTACCTCATTTGAAAATATGTCTCTCAAACTTTCGGGAAGACACAATAATCCCATAGACAAAGTAAGTAAAAAAGCTATGCCCTTAAATAGTATCTTTTTCATTTTTTCTCCTGTTTATTTTGCCCTTTGAATTTGTTCTAAGTAACTTTTTCAGACTTTTTGCATTGGTCTTTCCACCTATCCAATTTTTCTACCTCACCCTTATTATAGCACTTAAAAATATTTTGTCAATACCCGCGCAAAAATATTTTTCAAAAAAATATATTAATCTTTATTTTATTGCCATCTATTTCTTGTTCTATCTTTCGATGTATCTAATTGAACAGTAGTTATATGTCTGTTCTAAAAACTTTCGATTGTCAGATACAAAAAATATCCAATCCTTAAACTCATTTTGCTGTTTATGTTGGTATTCCCGCACCGAAAACGTTTCAGATTGATTGACTACATACTTCTTTCGTCTGTCCGCGTTTTTTCTGTATAATAAACCGTCATGCAGTCTTCCCCCTAATCACTTCACAGGATTAACCAACACTAAAAATTATTAATTGCAAGCTTTCCCCCTCTAGACGACCTTATACTTCTACAATGTACGCCATACAATAACAATATCTCCAATGATTCATCTTTAAGAGCTCAATTTCATTACGTTTAAGTTCACCAAACCGAAGCAATTCGAACTTTTTTCGGGTTGCTTTTTCTTTTTGCCTTTCTTCGGGATCGAGCGACTCGTCTGTTGTTTTCATGACGATTAAAAAACGTTCGCCGTCGAAAATTACTTCATGGATAAACACATCGAACAACCGTTTCATATTCTCAAGACTATGCACGCTTTAGCACAAAGAAGCTTTTTCGTATAGCACGCAATTGCTTGAAGCTAAAGCTCTTACTACTTTCCACCGGCATAGCCCGTGGATTTCTACGGAACTACGTAAATCGTAGTTCCGTTTTCGTTATAAAGAAAATCAGAGGCCTAATACCTCTGATTTTTCGCTCCTCAATGTCAACGAAGTGTCATGAAAGTGTCAAAAAGTGTCAAACACGGCAATTTAGCTTAATTTCTATTATTTTTTATTGATTTTCCTTACTTTTTGACTTTCAATCTTTTAACCTATGAAGTCTCTTAATCATTGGGCCCAGGGTTCGAGTCCCTGAAGGTGCACCAAAAGGGTATAATCCGAACTATATCGTTACAAGCGAATGGTTCGGATTTACTTTTTATTTTTCAGAATTTGAGTAAAGACAAAGGCTTGCGGATTTTTCGCAAGCCTTTTCGCCGTTTTTAGTAGGTTTCTGATATTCGGCTCAACCTTCTTTTTCTTTTTTCTTAATTTATAAAACACCGTCTGTGCGGTCTGTCCTTATGGTTTCAACAGGACTTTTCTTTATTTAGTTTTGTATTCAGTTGTCGTTTTTGTTTTTCCGCTTTCCATTCTTCAAACTCTCTTTTTCCTTCTTCTGTTTCAAAGAGTGCTTGTATTGCGGGCAGCAATGCTCTTGCGAGCGAATCAATCTCATAGTCCGGTATGCCCGTCGTGTTCTTTTTCCTCCTCGACATTTACCCCGATAATATCGAGGGCTTTTTTCTGCTTTCCCATAAGCAAGCGGGCGTTTTATCCCCCTTTTTTCTTTCGCACACCCATCTTTTTTTGCTATCATATACCAAAAAGGAGTTTTTACTATGACTTACGCTTACGCCCGCGTTTCCGCGCGCGACCAAAACCTTTCAAGACAGCTCGAAGCCTTTGCCGAAATGAATATAGACCGCAAACATATCTTCTGCGACAAGAAGAGCGGCAAAGACTTTGATCGAACGAACTATCTCCGCCTCGTCCGAAAACTCAGACCCGGCGACCTGCTCGTCATTAAATCCATAGACCGTTTGGGACGCAATTACCAGATGATCATAGACGAATGGAGCCGCATTACGAAAACCATACGGGCGGATATCCTCGTTCTGGATATGCCCCTGCTCGATACCCGCTCCACTCCCTGCTCCCTCGTCGGAAAGTTCATTGCCGACATTGTTCTGCAAATCCTCTCGTTTGTCGCGGAAAACGAACGGGAAAATATCCGCGCACGGCAAGCGGAAGGCATAGCCGCCGCAAAGAAAAAGGGCGTCCGTTTCGGCTGTCCGCCCAAAACCTATTCCCGAAAATTTTTTGATATAGTGTTCGCTTATGAGAACAAGCAGATCACCCTGCGCGACGCGCTCGCTGTTACGGGCATGTCGCAGTCGAACTTCTACTACCACTTGAAAAAATGTAAATCGAATAGTGCATGAAAAAGAGGGAGCATCAACCCCCTCTTTGCCGCTTGCTTTGTTCTTGATTTTCCGGCTGCATTTCGTCCTTTTTCGTGTCCACTGTCCTTTCGCAATTCGAGCAGACATACAGTCCGTCCGACTCGTCTAAATCCAATCCTCTGTTCACTGTTCCGCAATACGGACATTTTCTGTCTGTCAGCATTTCAATCGTTTCGCCTCATTTATTCCGCCACAAATTTTTTCAGCAGTTCCAAAAGCTCGTCCGATACGACGTGTTCGATGCGGCAGCCGTCCCGCTCGGCAAGTTCTTCGCTCCCGCCGAGTTTCATAATGGCGGCTTTCAGAACGCGGTGACGCTCGTAAACGCCTTCCGCGCGCTTCTTCCCCTCCGGCGTAAATTCGATCACCCCGGATTCCCCATTCATCGTGATATATCCTTTTTTGATCAGAAGGTGCATACCGCGCGACGTGCTCGATTTCGCAAGTCCGAGTTCGTTCATCACGTCCACCGAACGCACGTTGGAACTGTTTTTCCGAAGAAGCAATATTGCCTCCAGATACATTTCTTCCGATTCGCGGTTTGCCCTTTTCGCCATCGTTTTTCCTCCCGTATATACTATATATAACCGACTATATATTAAGTATAATCGATTATCGGCAAAAAGTAAAGGAATTTTCGGGCTGCATCGGGTACCGATAAAAACTTACGCTCATCCCAAAGCAACATCTAACGCCATCATCACGGCAAAGCCGAGCAGT
>OJMG01000333.1_pt1 | contig 46551 bp, 50 predicted proteins | sample 1597141 | NCBI WGS metagenome assembly OJMG01 (sample SAMEA2452119, study PRJEB22498) | human gut metagenome | biome: human feces; feature: human gut; material: feces | place: Australia | collected 2012 | reverse complement strand
TTCCATGTATCTAATAATTCTTTTGGTATAAATCCATCATGATTTATACATACTCCCATTTGATTTTTTCTTTCTGGATTACCATGAAAATCACTACCACCAGATATCATTAAATTTCTTTTTTTTGAAAAATCTTTTATATAATCAATTTGTTTTTTAGTAAAATCGTAGTAATAGCATTCAATTCCATCTATGTCTTTGTATTCATCATATAAATTATCTAAAAACTCTTCTGTATTTTTCATTTTATAAGCATATGGATGAGCCAAAAATAATATACCTCCATTTTCATGAATAAATGTAATTACTTCATCTAAACTTGGTCTATATTTTGAAAAATTAAATGAAAATACATTATTTGGAATGCATACACATTTTCTAAAAAATTCTTTACCATTTAAAGAATATGAATCACCTAATTTTTTCATTAATTCTTCTTTATCATTAAGTAACAATATATCATCATATAATTTTGATTCGAATTTTGGTATAGTTAAATCTTCTTTATATTTATCAGGATATTTTATATTTAGTTTATCAAATATTTTTAAAGTATGTGCAGCAGATCCTATTGCTACTTTCTTCCAGTTTACACTTTTTCTTTTATTTACAAAAAATTCATTAACAGTTTCTACATTATCGAAATCATAGGCAAGTAACTCTATTTTTTGACCATGAAAAGATGTTGTTATTTCTATACCTGTTTTTATGTCACCACTAAAATTATTTCTAACATTTTCATCCATTAATTCAATATGTGCCTTACAGTTATCATGGTCTGTAATAGATATAATTGATAAACCTCTTTCTTCTGCCATTTTTAATAATGTACTTACATCATATACTCCATCAGAATATAATGAATGCATATGTAAATCTATTTTTTCCATATATATCCCTTCTCTAGTTCACATATTCTATCACAAAGATAAAAAAAATACAAAAAATAAATCTATTTTAAAGATTTATTTTTCATAATATATATCTATATCAACAGTGCCATCAATTCCATCTACTTTACCTATTTCTGTTAATTGCCAAAATTTATAATTACTTTCATAACTTGTTTTATCTGTATAATGTGCAAGCCAAACATTATGATTATTAGGTAACCATATTTGTTCTAAATAATTCTTACTTCCATAAAGCATTCCTTTATATCCATTTTTTTCTACTTCTTCTATAAATCCATCTGCCATTGAAGTTAAATTATAAAAGCTTAATTTATATGAATTATAATCACTAAAATCTTCCCAATCGAATGCTACTGGAAGAGTAACATCATATTTTTTTATTTGTTTTAATACCCATTTTGCATCTTTAATAGCTTCTTTTTTACTAGATGCATATGAGAAATAATAAACTCCTACTGGAATTTTATTTTTATTAGCATTTTTAATATTTTGTTTAAATTTACTATCAAGTACTCTTTCTCCATTAGTACCTTTCATGTAACCTACTCTTATAATAACAAACTCTACTCCTGCTTCTTTTAATTTTTTAAAATCTATATCTCCTTGCCATAATGAAATATCAATACCAATTTTTGTATTATTATCTTTATATTTATTAACAACATCACTAAAATTAACATATTTTATTTCTTCTTTTGTTTTAGTACTATTATCACTTTTTGTTTGAACTGGTTCATATACTTTTAAAGTAAAATCTTTTTCAGTAATATTATTACTACTATCTGTTGCTTTAAATTTAAGAGTATAATTTCCTTCAGTATTCAAATCATAATCTCCAATTATTTCACATTTTGGACTATTATCATAATTGTCACCACAAAGTATATCATCAAGTAATGTATCTTCACTTCCCTTTTTTAAAGTATATGTATTACTTAGCCAAACAACAGGAGGAACAGTATCTACAACATTTACATCAAAACTATAATCGAGTTTTATATCATCATCATTTATAAATTTAAAATCTATTGTTTTCTTTCCAAGTTTACTTGAATCAATAGTATAATCATTAACTATTTTTCCATTTATACTTTCTATATAATCTGAAACCTTTTTCTTATCATTAAATTCTAAAGTTAAATCAGGAACTAAATCTACCTCAACTTTCGCATATTTAATTCTTAAATAAGAATATAATTTTATCCCTCCAAATATAAGTAAAATACTTACTAAAATAATTATTGGTATTAATATTTTCTTTTTCATATTTTTCTCCTATATATTTATTATACACTAATTTTAAGACTTATAAAACTTTTATTTAGCTTTCAATTGTTTCTTCTATATCTTTATTGTAATTATAATTAGATAAACCTGTTATTGCACCTAAAAATGACGCAAATAATGATATTGTACCAACAATTAATGTTGGATCAAAGTTATATAATTTTCCAAGTCCAATTATTAATGTAATAGTAGGTGCTACTCCTGTAAATAAAATCCACTTTATTACATTATAAACTTTATCTTTAAATTTAAATTTTTTTATTTTTTCAATCATAATTTCACTCCTTTCTATTTTAATTTATTCTGTATTTTATCTTATTGATTAAGAAAACAACCCTTGTTTTTATATAATTTTATTAGGGTTGTTTTTTAGTCTAAAAAATAAAAAAACTTGAAATTATAACAATTCCAAGTTCATTTACAATATTAATACTAACAAATAATATATCTGAAATCTCAACTAATCACTAAAATGATAATAACTTATTTTTTAATTAATAAAGATTAATCTATAAATTTATAAAATAATTGACTTTTAAATCAAATTTGCTATAATATACCTTGACTTTAGTTATGGGGGAAAAATAATATATGAACAAAAACAAATTAATAGAAATTAAAAAAAGATTATTAACATTAGGATTAGCGGGTGTAATACTTGGAACAGCAGGATGTTCAAGCAATAAAGATGAAAATGGTGTTCCTAAAATCGTTTCTATTTCTTCTGAATATTCAAACGTAGATGATTATTGTAAATATGTAATTCAAAATGGTGAAGCTGTAAAATTATATAATAGTTCAAATGTATATTTACTTTTTAATAAAGAAACATATGAAGCAAGCGAATACATATATTATAGTAAGGACTTTTTAGGCGGTCTAGGAAGATATGTTGAGTTATACGATTTACCAAGTGAAAATATGCTTGTTTATACAAATGGTATAGATGCAACATATAATAAAGAATATTATGATTATATAAGAGAAAACAATTATCAGGTTTGTCTTGCTGATACATGTGATTATGTTGAAGGGAATACTAGTAAAGAGTATTATTCACTTGATGAAATAAGAGAATTAGAACCACAAATTGCTAAAAGCTTAAAAACAATTAATTCTGCTAAAGTTAAAACAAAATAGTAATATTATACATAATTATCTATTAACTGAAATAATATAAAAATATAAATAGATTTACTTTAAATATATTACAATTTTTAGTTACTCAATAATCAAGAATCATATGAGTACTGGAAATACAACTTTTATAAGTTGCATTGTCCGTTTATACTAAAATAAAAGTTCCTTAATTTTGTTTAAGAAACTTTTTTATTTTATTATTCCTTTAATACTTTTAGCAAATATTCTGTTTCATCAATTAAATATGAATTAATTATATGTATATCATTCTTACTTTTTTTAAGTATCATTATCTAACTGCATAAATAATTATTATATAATAATTTCTTTTTTAATATTACATATCATAATATCATCTTTTCTTTAGAATATTTTTTAAACAAAAAAACCAATCATTTCTGATTGGTTCAATTTATGAAAAGTTCGAATAATTCGAACAAGTTCGCAAATGGTAGCGACGGGGGGATTCGAACCCTCGACCCTTCGGGTATGAACCGAATGCTCTAGCCAACTGAGCTATCTCGCCGTAAATGCAATATAATTATATTACATTTTTTTTACTTTGACAAGTCTTTTTTAAAATTTATTTATATAATTCTTTATTTAATAGTTCTAAATTGTTGTTCATCACTGTTACATAGTTTTCATTGGAATTGGTTATCCCCCCATCTACTGTTTCCATTGTATTAAAGGTTACTAACTCTACTCCATAGTCTTCTATTAACTTTTTACAAGTATTATTTGTTTCTGTTTTTGATGAATATATATATTTTATCTTGCCTTCATTTATTAGTTTTTTTACTTCATTTATTTTTATATCTGTTAGTTTGTCATCTTCTTCTAATGATATAACATTTAAATTGTATTTAGATAAAAAGTTAAATACATCATTGTCTACTACTATTGTATCATATGAGGATAATGATATTGTTTCCTTAATATCTGCATCTAAACGTGATAAATCATATTTTAATGCCTCATATTTATCTTCTACACCTGTTCCTTCATCATTTGTAATTAGATATGGATTTGATATATATTCTAATAATCCATTCTTGGTGTTCTGAGCCATCATTAAATAGTTATATGGGTTTAACCATAATTCTGCAACGTCATTATCATATGTCATCCCCATTGATACATCTATTATTTTTAATTTCTTATTTTTATTTATCATTTTTACAGCGTAATCTCTTTCTTTATCTAAACTATTGAATACAAATAAGTCTGCTTGAGAGTATTCTTCTAATTTTTTATCTGATATTTGAAAGTCTTTTGGTTCTACACCTGATGGATATATACTATATATGGTACTATTTGTTCCATATAGACTATCTATCAAATATCTTATTGGATATATTGTAGTATATACTTTTATGTCTTTCATTGAATCGGTATCTATATTTAACTTACATCCTGATAGTAATGTAAGAGTCATTATTAGTATTAATATTATTCTTTTTTTCACTTTATTCCTTCTTTCTTACTCTATTATAATATTACTATATTTTTGTGATTTTGTAAATATGATAATGTTTTATTTTTATAATTGCTATAATGTTATTTTTGTTATATAATACTTAAGGAAAGAAGGAAAGATATATGAAAACTGATGATTTTGACTATTACTTACCTAATGAGCTTATTGCACAGGTTCCTTTAGAAGATAGAGCGGAATCTAGAATGTTGGTTTTAGATAGGGATACTGGTGATAAGATTGATGATAAATTTTACAACATTATTAATTATTTAAATAAGGGTGATGTTTTGGTTCTTAATGATACTAAGGTTTTGCCTGCGAGAATTATTGGTGTTAAAGATGATACGGGAGCAGTTATTGAACTATTACTACTTAAGAATATTTGTGATGATAGATGGGAATGTTTAGTTAAACCCGCTAAAAGGGTTAAAACTGGTACTGTTATTTCTTTTGGGGAAGGGAAACTTAAAGCTAAATGCACGGAAGTTCATGGTGAAGGTATTAGAGTATTTGATTTTATTTATGATGGTATTTTCTATGAAATTCTTGATGAACTTGGTAGTATGCCTCTTCCGCCTTATATTAAAACTAAACTTGAAGATAATGATATGTATCAAACTGTATATGCTAAAAATATTGGTAGTGCTGCTGCTCCAACGGCTGGTCTTCATTTTACGAAGGAACTTTTAGATAAAATTGAAAAGAAAGGTGTTATTATATGTTATATTACGTTACATGTAGGACTTGGTACTTTTAGGCCTGTTAATGTAGAGGATGTAACAAAACATAAGATGCATTCGGAATTTTATAGTATGAGTAAGAATAGTGCTAAAATTCTTAGTGATGCTAAGAAGGATAAAAGAAATATTATTTCTGTTGGTACTACCACTACTAGAACACTTGAAACTATTATGAGTAAATATGGTGAATTTAAGGAATGCTCTGGATGGACAGATATTTTTATTTATCCTGGATATGAATTCAAGGGTATAGATGGTCTTATTACTAATTTTCATTTGCCTAAGTCTACTTTAATTATGCTTGTATCAGCTTTTTCTAGTAAAGATATTATTCTTGATGCCTACAAGTATGCAGTAGATAATAAATATCGTTTCTTTTCGTTTGGAGATGCAATGTTTATTAAGAAAAATGTAAAATAATATTTACTTTCTACTAAATTTATTATATAATTTAGTAGTAATGCCAGCCTGGCGGAATGGTAGACGCGGTAGACTCAAAATCTACTATCAGTGATGGTGTGAGGGTTCAAGTCCCTTGGCTGGTACCAATTAAAATTTAAAGTAGGAAGTGATTCCTACTTTTTATTATATTTTTAATTAAAATACATTGATACTATTAATAGTGATAAGATGACGCTTATTAAATCCGCTAAAAGGCCTACGATAAGGGAGTATCTTATTTTCTTTATACCGATACTGGAGAAGTATAAACTTATTATATAAATTGTTGTATCTGTTGAACCTTGCATTACTGATGCTACTCTTCCTATGAAACTATCTGGTCCATATCTTGCTAGAATATCGTTTAGAATTACTAATGAACTTGACCCAGATATTGGTTTTAGAAGGGCTAACGGTAATACTTCTTTAGGAAATTTTATCTTATTTAATACTCCTCCTAATATATTACTTATATCTAATATTAAATTGCTATTTGTTAGCATTGTTATAGCTATTACCATGGCAAATATCGTTGGGAATAGATTTATTGATACTTTTAATCCTTCTTTTACTCCTAATAGAAAGGTATCAAAGATATCTACTTTTTTATAAATACCATAAATTATTATTATTACTACTAATAAAGGAACTATTATATTTATCATGTCTTCCTCCATACTAAGTAGAATATTCTATCTAATATTAGGGCTATAAATGTTGATATAAATGTTGTTAGAATAGTTACTGGTATTATTTCTGATGCATCCATTGATCCATGTAATAATCTTAGACTTATTACAGTAGTGGGAATTATGGTTACAGAAGATGTATTTATTACTAAGAATGTTATCATACTACGTGAAGCTACATCTTTATTTTTATTTAATTCTTTTAATTTTTCCATAGCTTTTATTCCAAATGGTGTGGCAGCATTTCCTAGTCCTAACATATTCATAACGATATTTGAGGATATATATCCTATAGCAGGATGATCTTTGGGAATCTCAGGGAATATTATTCTTACTACTTTTGATAGTTTTTTGCTTACTAGAGTTAATAGAGATGAAGCTTCCGCTATTTTGGTGATTCCAAGCCAAAGACACATAAGTGGAAGAATTGTTAATATCATATCTATAGAATTCTTTCCGCTAGTAAGGAGATTATTTGTTAGATTGGGATCTTTATTTATTATACTGTATGTTATTCCTAATATTATAAATACTCCCCATATATAATTAATCATTAAACCACGCTTTTATTTTATTTCTTTTTTTCTTTTTTTCTTTTGATATGTAGATATCTTCTTCATGTAGTAGTTTTTCTTTTAGATATATTTCTATTACTCCTACTTTGTCCCCACTATTATATTTTTTCTTTTTTTCTAATTTTATATGGCTTATTAGAGATTTTTTTTCACTTTTTAATAGTGGTATATAGACATCGTTTTTTATATAGAAGGTATTTCCTTTATAGTAGGTATCCCCTATTAGGTTGAATTTATTTTTATTTAATACTTTATATGATATATAGTTATCTTTAGCATAATTATATAATTCTAAATGAGTATTCCAGTCATCACTATCTCTTATTGTTACCACTATTAAATTCATGTTATCTATATTAGCAGTACTTACTAGTGTTCTTCCTGATTCTTCGGTATATCCGGTCTTTCCACCTGTTATATAATCGTATTTTAATAATTTATTTTTATTGTGCCATATATAGGTTTTTTTATTTGTTGCTGTTTTATATTTTTTAGTACTTACTATTTCTCTATACTCTTTGTTTTGCATGGCATACTTTGTAAGAATGGCCATGTCATATACCGATGATAAATTACCATGTGGTGTTGGAAGACCACTAGGGGTATAAAAGATAGTATTTTTCATACCTAGTTCTTTGGCTTTGTTATTCATTAATTTTACAAATTCTTCTATACTTCCCGATACATAAGCTGCTATCATAGAGGCAGCATCGTTACCACTTCTTAGCATTAAACCATATAATAAATCTTTTAGTTTTATTTCTTCCCCTACTTCTATATAAATACCTGAACCATATGCAGAAGTAGCATTATCATCTACTATTACTACATCTTCTGACTTACCACTTTCTAAGGCTAGTATACAAGTCATAATCTTAGTTATTGATGCTATTAGTCTTTGACTATCTTTATCTTTAGATAATAATACTCTACCGGTATTTTGATCCATTAGTATATATGATGATGCACTAGTGGTACTTGATTTTACTTCTGGCATAAGAATTAAAATGCTTATAAATACTACTAATATTTTTTTCATACTATCACCTATAAAATAGTATGAAAATAAGGACTGGTTTAGTCCTTATTATTAATTCTTTCTACTATTGTTTTTTCATCTTTTACAATAGTATTTGCTGCTATTACGCCTCTTACTCTTGTAAGTGGATATATACTTGCATTTGAATAAATTATAGTTCCTGGATAAATAACGCTATTGCATCCCACTTCGACATGGTCATGAATTATGGCCCCTAATTTACGAAGAGAAATTTCGATATTATTTATTTTGATATTTGTACCATCGTTTTTTAAATTACTTATTATTACTCCTGCTGCTAAATGGCTATTGTTTCCAATGATGGAATCTCCTACATAATTAAAATGGGATATTTGACAATTATTAAATATTATACTGTTTTTGATTTCTACAGCGTGCCCAATATGACAATTTTGTCCTATTATGGTATTTTCTCTTAAATAAGCATATGGTCCTATTATAGTATTATCATCTATGATACATGGTCCTTTGATAATACTTGTTTCATCTATACTTACATTTTTACCTATCCATATATTTTCTTTTATTTCTGTATAATGTTTTTCATCTATATTTTGCTTTAATAGCTGAAAAAAATCTTTTATTTTTGGTATTACTTCCCAATAAGAATCTATATTGGTAAATAGGTCTTTTGCTAATGTTTCTTTTAAATTCATATTATCACCTAAGTTAATTATACATAAGTTTTTATGATAAAGCAATCATATTTTTTATTCTTTGGCATAATATACTTTAGGACTTGATTTTATTTTTATTTTGTGATAAAGTTAATAAACGTGGCAAAAGAAAGGATAATGTATATGAAAGATATTAAGTTATTAAAAAGTAGTTTTTTAAATAGTTATTTATCTGTTATGGAATATTTAATGTTTATTTCTAATAGTAGTGATGATTATAGAATTATTGTTACTAAAGATACTTTAAATAACTATTTAGATGGTATAAATATAATTATTGAAAAGAATTATTTTAAAGGAGAAAATAATTCTATATGTTATAAAAATGGTATAGTACTTGCTTCTGATGATGCTTCTGAACTTATTGATGCTATTAGAAATGATTTTAAAGATAAACATGATATTATGTATGCTTCAATCAATAATGGAGTTCAGGTTATTAAAAATAATAATTTTTCTCTTTTTGTTAATTTAAATAATGATAAAGATATTGAAAAAGCACGTATATTTAATAGTATTGTTAATACTAAGAATAAAAAACTTACACTTACAAAAGTTATTTAGTCTTTTTTTATTTTAAGTTATATTATATAATATTATCAGGAGGAAGTATGAAGTATTTTGTTAATGGGAATTATTTATTATTTGATTATTTAAGAAATAATATTGATGGTAAATCTAAAAATAATATTAAATCTCTTTTAAAAAATGAAGTTGTTTTTGTTAATGGTAAAATAGTTACTAAATATAATTATGTATTGTGTGATGGTGATGTTGTAGAGATTAATAAAAAGAAAGCTAATAATAATATTAATATTATATATGAGGATAATGATATTATAGTTATTGATAAGCCTAGTAAAATTCTTACTATATCTAATAAGAATGAAAAAGTTAATACTTTATATAGAATGGTATCTGATTATTTGAAGAAAGAGCATAAAAAAGTATTTATTATCCACAGATTGGATTTTGATACTTCTGGTATTATTATGTTTGCTAAAAGTCAAAGGGTACAGAAGTTATATCAGGATAATTGGAATGATTTGGCTAAAATAAGAGAATATACCGCTATTGTGGATGGAATAACTGCTAATAAAGGACATATTGAATCTTATTTGAAACAAACTAAAACTTTACTTGTTTATTCTTCTAAAAATAAAGATGGTCTATTTGCTATAACGGATTATGAGAAAATTGGTGGTAATAGTAAATATAGTATGCTTAAAATTCTTATATCTACTGGCAGAAGAAATCAGATTAGATGTCATATGGCAGATATTGGGCATCCTATTTTAGGGGATTATAGATATAAATGTAAAATTAATCCTATTGATAGGCTTTGTCTTCATGCTAATAGATTAGAAATTATTAATCCTATTACTAAAGAATTAATGGTATTTAATAGTAATATTCCTAAGGAATTTAATAGTATAATAAAATAAGTGACAATGTCACTTATTTTATTTGTTCTATTATTTCTTTTACTACTTTATCTATTTCTTCTTTTTCTTTTGAATCATTTATATCTTTGAATATTGGATAGTTATTACTATCTTTTTCTAATAATGATACACATATATCTGCATTTTCTTCATCTTTATTTATTGCATATATAACATATTCTTTTTCTTTATAGTCAAATACAGTTATTATTTCTGCTTCTAGTTCGTTATTATTTTCATCTATTACTTTAAATTTATTATCCATTATTTATCACTTCCATTATATCTTTTACTGCTAGCATTGCTTTCTTCAATATTTTATCATCATTTATTTCTTCTATATAATCATAGCCATTGCTATCTGTATTAATATATGCAACTTGAAGGTTTGACTCATCATTATCTTCAAATCCTTCTAATGAAAATAAAACTATTTCTTTTTCACTTTCAGGAATTTTAAATACTGATAAGATATTTCCTAATTTAAATTTACTTTCTTCGTTTATAATATTAAATTCCATATTTTTCTCCTAATGATTTAATAATCTTCCAATTATAGTAAATATTGTTCCTGATAATATTAGTATCCCTATAATTGTTATAATACTGGTAGCTACATAGCCTCCACGACTATTTTGCTCTAATACTTTTATTTTTGCCTTGTATAGATTTATTTCTCTTTCTTTAAGTCTATTTTCTTCTTGTAATTTTGCTATTATTTCAAATAAATCATCTTTGGTATATTTTCTTTTTTCTTGTCGTTTTTGCATTTCTTCTTTTATTTCAGCAAAAGCAAATTGGAGATTTCTAGCATTTTCTTTAGATATATCGCATATCTTATTTTTAGTTTCATTTACTTTTTGACAAGTATTTTCTTTAAATCTAATGGTTCTGTTTATAACTTCATATTTTATATCACTTGCTTGTTCTTTTATTTTTTCACTCTTATTTTTTATATTTAGTCCTATACTTTTTACTTTATCTACTAATTTTTTTGATACTGTAGTAATATACGATTTTGCTATAGTTACTGTTTGTCTAAATGTTGGTTCGAGTTCTATTTGTTTAGTTAAACTACTTACTAGTTGATTTCTTCTAGCAATAGCTTCTTTAGAAAATAATTTATCATATATTTCTTCTTTTTTCTCTTCAGGACATTTTTTAAATAATTCGTCAAATAATTTTTGGTCTTCTGAAGAGGCAAACTCTTTTGGAGTGTATTTTTTGTAATTAAATATATCTTGATATATATTTTCATTTCCAACTGCTCCTGTTAGTGGTTGCGGTGAAGAAGTAATACCGGATGATAATGTTTTTGGATCTACTGTATATTGTATAATTGGTTTTGCCACTAGTTGTGGTTCATTTGTTTGACTTGGTGATGTTAAATTGTTTGTTTTATTTCTTTCTAATAGTCTTAATTCTTTCATTGTTTCATTAAAGTATCCTTGATACTTTCTTGGTATTGTTTTTTTATCACCATTATAAGTTACAATTATTTTTTTACCTTGATTTGGTAGTAGACTTGTAGCGAATATTCTCTCTAATCTATCTTTTGTTTCTTTTATTTTTTCATCAATTGTTAAATCTTCATATCCTTTTATCTTTGGCAGTACATACTCTACTTGCGCTTGGACAGGTGATATTTTTTCTTTTGTTTGAGTATTATTTACTACTGTTGTTATATTTTTTATATCATTATAGTATTTACTGAAGTTTGATTGTAGTTTTTTCTTATATTCCACTAATGATTTATACTCTTCTGATAATTCTTTATCTATTTTTTTATTTCTTCCTTCAGCAGAAGGAATTATTTCTTTTTCTTTTGTTGATTCTTTTGATAGTTCTTCTATTGCTTTTATGTCTTTGCATACTTTATCAAAAGAATCTTTACAACTAAAGTAACTACTTATTTTTGTTAGTGAATCGATATTATATTGGGCTATTTTTTCATTTACTTGGCTTAATTCTTTAGCAATTGTATTTATTTGTTTTATACTTGTTTCATCTCTTGTACCACTTAACTTTAATAATTCTTTATTTAGTTTTTCTTTCATACTTATTAATTCTTTATAAGTATTATATTCTTCAAACAACTGGTTCATTTCTTACCTCACTCCCATTTAAAATTCCTTATTTCTTCTGTATCTATACCATATTCTTTTATATATTTATCATGATATTTTAATTTTTCTTCCATTAATTTTATTATTTTTTTGCCTTCTTGGGTTTTAGATATATCTAGATGGTTTATTATATCTATAACTATATGATATCTGTCTATTTTGTTTTTTACTCGCATGTCAAAGGCAGTTGTTATTGTTCCTTCTTCTAAGTAACCATGAACTGAAATATTTTTATTTTCTCTTTCATAAGTAAATTCATGTATTAATGTTGGATATCCATGATAATTGAATATTATTGGTTTATCTTTAGTAAATAGTTTATTGTATTCGGCATTTGTTAAGCCATGTGGATGCATAGTATTTGGCTGTAGTTTCATTAAATCTACGACATTTATAAATCTTATTTTGATATCTGGTAAATATTCTCTTATTATTTTTACCGCTGCCATATTTTCTAATGTTGGGGCATCACCTATTGAGACTAATACAATGTCTACTCCTTTTTTATCATTACTAGCAAATTCCCATTTTGATATTCCTTTAGCACAATGTTCTTTGGCTTCTTCCATAGATAACCATTGAGGACGCATATGTTTTGATGCTACAATTACGTTTATATAATTTTTTGTTTTAATAACATGGTCAAAGCAAGATAATAAGCAATTGGCATCAGGAGGTAAATATACTCTTACTATGTCGGCTTTTTTGTTAGCTAAATGGTCTATAAAGCCAGGATCTTGATGAGTATATCCATTGTGATCTTGCTGCCAAACATTTGATGTTAATATATAATTTAGTGATGCTATCTCTTTACGCCATGGTAGTTCTTTGGATACTTTAAGCCATTTGGCATGTTGACTAGCCATAGAATCTACTATACGAATGAAGGCTTCATATGAAGCGAAGAAGCCATGTCTACCGGTTAATATATATCCTTCAAGCCATCCTTCACATGTATGTTCACTTAAATATGAATCCATTACTCGACCATCTGGTGATAAGTATTCATCATCTTTCTTTCTATTTAAATACCATACTCTAGATGTTGTATCAAATAGATGTGATAATCTATTGCTCATTGTTTCGTCTGGTCCAAAAGCTCTAAAGTTATCTGGATTTTCTTTAATGATATCACGAATAAATTCTCCTAGAACACGCATATCTTCTTTTTCAATACAGCCTGGATGTGTTACATCTACTTTATATTTTTCAATATTTGGAACTTTTAATTCTTTTAGTAATCTTCCGCCATTAGCATATGGACTTGCTCCCATTCTGTTATATGGTACAATAGATTTAATATATGGTTTAATTTTTCCATTTTCATCAAATAATTCTTCAGGATGATAGCTTTTTAGCCATTTTTCTAGTTGTCTTAATTCTTCATCATTTTCTAGTGGTATTGGTACTTGATGACTTCTGAAAGTTCCTTCTATTTTTTTGCCTTCAATATACTTAGGTCCAGTCCATCCTTTAGGTGTTTTTAAAATTATCATTGGCCATCTTACACGTTCTACTTTGTTGTTATATCTAGCATTATATTGGATTTTTTTTATATCTTTAATTATTTTATCTAATGTACTTGCCATTTTTTTATGTAGTTCAATAGTGGTTGGAGCTTCTACTAAATATGGATTCCAGCCATAACCCCAAAATAGTGATAATAATTCATCTTCACTTATTCTGGATAATATTGTTGGATTGCTTATTTTATATCCATTTAAATGTAATATTGGAAGTACTGCACCATCTACTTTTGGGTTTAAAAATTTATTAGAATGCCAACTTGTTGCAAGTGGTCCTGTTTCTGCTTCACCATCCCCTACTACACAGGCTGCTATTAAATCTGGATTATCAAAAACGGCACCGAAGGCATGTGATAAGCTATAGCCTAGTTCACCACCTTCATTGATACTTCCTGGTACTTCTGGTGCTGCGTGAGATGATGTTCCTCCTGGAAAAGAGAATTGTTTGAATAGTTTTTTTAATCCTTCTTTGTCTTCGGTTATGTCTTTATATATATCAGAATATGTACCTTCAATATATGTATTAGCTATTTGGCTATTGCCTCCATGACCTGGTCCTGAAATATATATCATATTTAAATCATTATTTTTTATTATTCTATTTAAATGGGCATAGATAAAATTCTGACCTGGAACTGTGCCCCAATGGCCTACTATTTTTTTCTTGACATCCTTCCATTCAAGAGGAGTAGTTAACAAAGGGTTATCAACTAAATATAGTTGTCCTACTGCTAAGTAATTGGCACATCTAAAATAACCATCTAATGCTTTTAATTCTTTTTTTGATAGTTTCATAACGTTCACCTTCTATTTTATCTATATTTAGTATATCATAATTTATAAAATATTAATAGTGTTTTATTGTTTTTTTGATGTTTTATATGATATAATGTTTATTGGAGTGATTTTATGAAAATTATTGAATTAACAGAAACACAATTTAAGAATTATTCTAAGTTACATAGTTCTAGAAATTATTTTCAAACTATAGAGTATGCTAATATTATGAACAACTATAATAGATTATTTTTAGGGTTTATTAACGAAAATGATAATACTATTATGGGAGCTGTTTTATTACTTGAAAGAAGTGTTCTTAAATTTAAAGTGGGATATGTTCCTGGAGGTTTTCTTATTGATTATGATAATGATAATTTATTCAGAGATTTTATTACTAGTCTTAAAAATTATTTAAAAGAAAAGAAATTTGTTTATTTAACTACTGATAATAAAACTACATATAAAATGTTTGATAAAAAAGGACAAGTTATTTATTTTGATACTAATATTATTAAATTGCTAGATGAGCTTTCTTTTGTTAAAACTAATAGAGCAAGTGAAAGAAAAGTTGTTTTAGAAACTGAAAAGACTCCTGATGAAACTTATAAAATGTTTAATTCTAATACTAAAAGGAATATTAAATTAGCTCTTCAAAGATCTATTACCATATATAAAGATGATAATAATAGTATTGATACATTGCTTAATCTTAATAATAAATTAAACAATGAAGAAATTAAGAAAATTATTGATAACTTTAATGGTGATGTTAATTCATCTGAAATTTATTTTGCTAAGATTAATCCTGAACAATATATTAATAATTATCGTTTTCTTTTGAAGAAAGAGGAAGAAAGAAATTATAATTTGAGTCAAATTATGCAAAATGCTAGGGCTAAAAAGAGTGATGCTTTGGTAAATAAGAAAATGGAATCTGATAGGCTTATTTCTAAATATAATAATGAAATTATTAAGGCCACTAATATTTATACTAAATATCCAGAAAGTGTAATAATCGGTGCTATATTAATTATTAAAAATAATCGTGAGATATATTTTATGGATGAGGCTTTTAATGAAGAACTTAAAGGTTTTTACTCTTCTCATTTAATTAAATGGGAAATTATTAAGAAATATCTTACTTTGGGATATAAAATATTTAACTTTGGTAATATTAAAAGTATGGATAAAAAAGATGGCGACTATTTATTTAAAATGGGATTTGGTGGCAAGGTATATGAATGTCTAGGCAATTATGATCTTATTATTAATAAATGGTTATATCATATTATTAAAATTATTAATAATTTAAAAAAATAGTAGGTATATTTTTACCTGCTATTTAATTTTGTTTAATATGATTGATAATACTATACCAAATAATACACCTATTAATGTTTCTATTGGTTTGTGGCCTAATGGTTCTTTTAAATTGGTTCCTAGGGTATTATTTATTACTTCTGCTTGTTTTCCACTTTCATATCTTATTCCCATTGAATCATAAATTACTATTAATGAAAATATTAAAGAAATACTAAATAATGATGATGTTATACCATAATTTAAATATATTAATGTAGTAATACTTGCCACTAAAGCAGAATGGGTGCTTGGCATACCACCCATACCATCAAATAGTCTTGATATGTTTATTTTTTTATATTTGATTGTTTCTATAATTGTTTTAACTATTTGAGAAAGAATGGCAATAAAAAAAGGAATTATTATATATTTTAATGAATTCATAGATTCACCTCTAATATATTTTATTTAATTCCTTCTAATAATATTTTACTTTTTAAATATATTCCTGAATAACGATCATAGTAATCGTTAGTGAAATCATCGATTTCTTTTTTTATTTTTTCTGATATTTCTAATTTGGTTATTTTTGATACATCGACATAATATAGCATTCTTATTAAACTTATTGTTTTGGGAGATACTATTTTTTCATTCTTATAGCAATTAGAACATACATAACCCCCTAAATAGCTTGATATAGTTATTATATCAGTGGTATTACCGCATTCTACACATCTATCGATTACTGGTTTTATTCCAAGATAATCTAATAGTTTTAATTTTAGAATATTACTTATTACTAATGCATCATAACCTTCTTCTATTTTATTTAAACATGATATATATAATTCTAATATGTCTTTTCTGTTCTCATGTTTATATACTTGAGTAGCTAGTTCTGTTATATATGTTGCATATGATATTTTTTTTATATCTTTCTTTATGTTTCGATAATCATTACTTATACTGGCTTCTTTTAGCCTTGATAGTCCATTTTCTTTATATACAATATCAAATATTCCATAACATAATTTGTTTGTAGTGGCAAAGAATGGACTTTTAATTTTTTTTGCTCCTTTTGCTACTACTCCTACTATTCCATCAGTAGTAAATATATTTATTATTTTACTTGATTCTTCAATAGGATATTCACTTATTATAATGCCTTCTATTTTTTTGTACATATTATCCCTCTTTTTTACAAAGACTTTTATATTTTAAATAGTATTCTATTTTTCCTGTTTTTTTAAATAATAGCCAAAGATCTTCTTTATTCATTTTATCACCCTAATTATATATTGGGATTATCTACTATTATTTATTCAAAAAATCTTTGTATCCTATCATATTTAGAAATTTTTCTTTATCTCGCCACTTTGGTACTACTTTAACAAATAAATCTAAATATACTTTTTTATTGAAATAGGCTTCTATGTCTTTTCTGGCTCTAGTACCTATTTCTTTTATTTTACTACCATTTTTTCCTATTATTATTTTTTTCAGATTTTCTCTATCAACGATAATTGTGGCACCGATGGTCATCATTTTGTTATCTTCTGATAGTTCTTCTACTATACAAGTTACTGAATGTGGTATTTCTTCTTCAGTTAGGTCTAATACTTTTTCTCTTATGAATTCTGATATGATAAATGATGGTGAACTACTAGTAACAGTAGTATCATCAAAGTACTTTATATTATCTGGTAAATATTTTTTTAATACTTCAATTAGTCTATCTACGTTGTCTTTTTTTCTAGCAGATACAGGAATTATTTCTGTAAAGTTAAATAATTTTTGATATTCATCTATCTTTTTTAATATCTCTTCTCGCGGTAATTTATCTATCTTATTTATTACTAAGAATACTGGTTTATCTTCATCTAAGTTCTTTAAAATATCTATAACGAAGTTGTCTCCCTTACCTATTTTTTCTGTAATATCCACTACCATTACTACTATATCCACATCATTGATTGTAAAATAAGCTTGTTTGTTTAATACTTTTCCTAATTTATTCTGTGGTTTATGAATACCAGGTGTGTCTACAAAAACAATTTGAGTATCTTCATCATTATATATACCTTGAATCATGTTTCTTGTTGTCTGTGGTTTTTCTGAAGTGATAGCCACTTTTTTACCTAATATACTATTTAATAATGTACTTTTTCCAACGTTTGGTCTTCCTATAAAACTTACGAATCCGCTTTTCATATTAGTTCCCTTCTTTCCTTTTTTATTGTATCATATTAGAAATAAATAAACAAGAAAAAAGCATCTATTATTAGATGTTTTGAATTTAATTATTTAATTTAAATCAGAGCTTCCAAATGGATATGGGCACAATTCTCTTACTGTATATATTTCTTTTTCGCCATCATTACTATATAATATTACTTCACAGTCTTTATCAAAAAATTCATTTATTACTTGCCTGCAGATAAAGCAACTTGAAGCTATTCTACTACTGTCACACATAACATATAATTTGCTAAAATCTCCTTTTGTATATCCACTGGCAATAGCGGATGTAATGGCTACTCTTTCGGCACATATTGTTGCTCCATAAGAGGCATTTTCTACATTTACGCCACCGAAGCTTTTTCCATCTTTCATTAAGCATATTGATGCTACTCTAAATCCTGAATAAGGACTATAGCTATTTTTTAATAATCTTTTTAAACTTTCCTCCATATTATCCTCCTATGATATTTATTATTTTACTGCCAAATATTATAATGCCTATTATTAATGCAAATATGGACATTAGAAGTACTGCAAATGCAGATACATCTTTAGCTATCTTTGCTGTTTCATTATATTTATTGGTATATAAATCAACAGTTTTTTCAATTGCGGTATTTATTACTTCACTAGTTAATACTAATGCTATCATGATTAGAACTATAATATATTCTGTTTGAGATATTTTTAATATATATGATAAAATTAGAGTTATGATACCAATAATTATTTCACGCCTAAAATTTTCCTCATTTGTAATGACAAATTCTAAACCATTAATACAATCCATGAAACTAGTTAAAAAACTTCTTTTATCTTTTGATCTCGTAGGCATTTAATAGTTCCTCCTGTTTTCCAAACATTATTTTTTCATCACTTTCTTTCATGTGATCATATCCTAATAAATGCAGAAGGCCATGAGTTGCTAGAAAACATACTTCTCTTTCTTCTGAGTGATTATATTCTTTTGCCTGCTCATAAGCTACATCAATGGCTATGTATATGTCACCTAGTAATCTAAAATTATCATAAGTTATATCTTTATTGTCTTCTAGAGCAAATGATATAACATCTGTGACTCTATCAACGTTTCTATATTCTTTATTAATATTGTGTATCTCTTCATTACTCACAAATATTATATTAAATGAAGCGTTGGATAAATCCATTTTCTTCACGACAAATTCCATATATTCTTGTAATTTGTTTATTTCTTTTATTTCTTTATTTGTCTCATTAAATATTTCAAACATGATTATTACCCCCATATACTAAATATATTAATATTAAATGAATATACTATTATTAATACTAAAAAGATTATTATTAGTATATCTAATACTGTATCATTTCTAAAGATTTTTATTTTACTTCTTATAGCGTCTAGACCTATAAATACTAGAAATCCTACTATTCCTCCTATAACATTAAGAATAATATCATCTATATCAAAAACTCTTCCTATATAATATTGAACAGTTTCAATAGTCAATGAAGCTATTACTGTAAGTATTGTTATTACACTAAATTTTTTATTGTTAAGTAGATATGATGCTAAAAAACCATATGGGATAAATAATATTATATTTCCCATGACGTTACGCATAAATTTATGTGAACCTATGTCATATCTAAATATTTCTTTAAATGGTGTGAAATTAGATGTTCCATAATTACTATCTTGAAAGGTTACTACATGGAACAAACATAATAAATATATTATTGCTAAGAGATAAATTATCTCCTTATGTAATTGAAATTTTTTATGTTTTGTTATTAAATATGTTAATCTAAGACTAACTATTATTACTAGGATAATTATAAGCATTGGCCATACGTCTGGTAATACTTCCATAAATACATTTTTTATCACCACTAGTACCTCCTTTTCACCATATATTAATTATAACTTTTTTTTATTATTTTTTCAATATCATTAAAGAAAAAAATACCAGTATTGGTACTTAATTATCTAAATCATATTTATCTAAATCTTCTGCTATTTCTAGTTGAGATTTTATTATATTTTTTACTCTATTTTTATATACAGTAATATTTTTTCTTAGAATCATAGCTTCATGTTCGGTCTTTTCAGCTGTTAGAAGTGCCTCATGGACAATAGCATTAGCATTATTTCGTGCTTCTTCCACTATCATATTTGATTCTTCGCGAGCTAAAGATTTTATTCTATCTGCTGTTTTTTGAGCGGCTACAATAGCCTCTCCTAAATTAACTTCTTCTTTTTTGCTTTTCTGCAGTTGTTCTTCTAATGAAGAGATTTTCATCTGCATAAGAGCGTTATCACTATTTAATTTTTCTAATCTCTTAATAACGACGTCAATAAATCTATTTACTTCATCGACATTATATCCGTTATTAACGATAGTAAACCTCTTCATAAAAAGTCACCTTTCGCCTTCTACCATTCTAAGTCAATATCGTTTTTCTTTTTTCCTTTTTCTTCTTCTTCTGAAATAGTTCCTTCAACATTTACATTTTTAGGTGTGCATAAAAATATTCCTCCACCTATTTTTTGAAGGTCTCCACCAATTGCATATACAGTGCCACTTAAAAAATCTACTATTCTTTTAGCTTGATCGGGTGTTACTCTTTTCATGTTAACAACAACAGTATTTCTTTTCTTTAAATGGTCCGCTATTTGCTGACTTTCAGAATAAGCACGAGGTTCTAAAAGAATCATTTTACCACTATTAGGAACAGTAACATTCTCAGCATCGTAGTATTCATCTTCTGCTAGTTCGTCACTCATTACTTCCTCGCTTACGAATTTTTTTAGTTTGTTTAGTGCCATATATATCTCTCCTATTCTCTATAATTTTATCATACTTTTTTTTAAAATACAATATGTTTTTATTATTTTTTATAGATATTATATTTACATGTTAAATGCTAAATTTGTAAATATAATTGACTTATTTTATATTTAAATATATACTTAAAATAGAGGTGAGTGTATGGAAAGAAATGATTCTGATTTAGATAATGTATTTATTAATTTCGTTAATGAAAATGCTAGAACCAAAAGAATGGAAAATCAAGAATATTATGATCGAGCATGGAATAGTAGTAGTAAAGATACTACAAGTGTTCATGAATATGGTCATAGTAAAAAGAAGAAAAAAAATAGTGAATTTAAAAGAGCAATTGTAACACTACTTGTTGTTACTAATGTTCTTACTGCTGGAATAGCTACTATTGCTACTAAAGTTGTTACTAATAGTAATAATGTTGTAATAAATATAGCTAAAGATGAAAAACAGGGTATAAAAAAAGAAATTAAATATTATGAAGATTTAATGGGATTAGATGGTGATAAATCTAACAAAATAATTGAAACTTATGGTAATAATCCTGATACTGGTGAAAAATATGTTAACTTTAATTATGCTAATTTAACAAGGCATATTACCGAGGCTGCTAAAAAGTCAGAAACTGATATGCGTTGTGCTATTTTAGCGGCTACTAATGTAATTAATGCTCCATATAGAGAAGAAGTTTTTAATAAGGTATTTGGTTATATTGCTAAAAATAATCCTACCTTTGAATATTCTGATTTGTTAAAAGATGGGTTTAAAGGATATCTTAAAGAATTAGGTTATGATAATGTTAATGATGATATGATTAAAATGATTGAAGAATATCAAAAAGATGAAACTAATAACATTATTGATATGGCTGCAATATTGAAAAGTGTTGATGGTAGAGGTATTAGAAAATGAATGAAGAAAAAGAATATAATGTAATTACTTTAGAAAATGGTATTGAGTATACTGAAATTGATAGGATTAATTTTAATAATAATTGCTATGTTGTTTTATCTAATCTTGATGATCCTAGTGACTTTTGTATTAGAAGGCTCATTAATGATAATAATCAAGAATATATAGTTGGGCTTGAAAATAGAGAAGAATTTAATAATGTTTTGAAATTATTTAATGATAAGTATAATAGTTAAGTTTAATACTTGACTATTTTTTTATTATATAAAAAAAAGAAGTATTTTTACTTCTTTAATAGTTCTTTTCTAGATAGATTTAGTTTGCCTTTTTTGTCATATCCTGTAGCTATTGCTATTACTTCATCTCCTACTTTGAACATATCGCTTGGTTTTTCTACTCTCTTTGTATCTAATTGTGATACATGAATAAGTCCTTCACAACCAGGCCATAATTCTACGAAGATACCGAAGTCTTCTACATCTACTACTTTTGTTGTATACACCTTTCCTATTTCTACTTCTCTAGCTATATTTTTTATTCTTTCAGCTGTTTTATTTATTATATCTCTATCTGTATGATATATAATTACTCTTCCATCATCTTCTAAATCTACTTTAACAGCGTTTATGTCATTTACTGTGTTTACACCACTACACTCTAATATTATCTTAGTAATCATTTCTCCGCCACGACCGATAACATCTTTAATCTTATCTGGATTTATCATAAATGTTTCTGTCTTAGGAGCATACTTAGATACATCCTCTCTTGGTTTTTCTATTTGTTTTGTAATTACATCTAATATTTCTAGTCTAGCTTTTTTTGCTTGAGCTAAAGCTTCTTTTAATATATCTCTATTTATTCCATCTATTTTAATATCCATTTGAAGAGCAGTAATACCATCTTTTGTTCCTGCTACTTTGAAGTCCATATCTCCTAGATGATCTTCCATTCCTTGAATATCAGTAAGTATTGTATATTCATCTTCATGTGTTATTAATCCCATAGCTATTCCTGCTACTGGTTTTTTTATTGGTACACCAGCGGCCATTAGGGCCATTGTTCCGGCACATATTGTGGCTTGAGATGATGAACCATTACTTTCTAGAATTTCACTTACTACTCTTATGGTATATGGAAATTCTTCTTCAGAAGGTATTACGTAAGATAAGGCTCTTTCTCCTAAGGCACCATGGCCTATTTCTCTTCTACCAGGAGCACCATATCTTCCTGTTTCTCCTACTGAAAATGCTGGGAAATTATAATGTAGCATAAATCTTTTGGCATCTTCAATACCTAGACCATCTAATATTTGATGTTCTCCTAAAGCTCCTAAGGTTACTGTAGCTAAAGACTGAGTTTCTCCTCTTGTAAATAAAGCACTACCATGACATCTTGGAAGAAGATCTATATCGGTAGATAATGGTCTTATTTCATCCATGGCACGTCCATCGGCTCTTTTCTTTTCTTTTACGACAATATTTCTAAATAATTCATATTCTATACCATGGAATATTAGTGCTACTTTTGTTAGTAGTTCTTTTAACTGTTCTGGTTTCATATTATCTTCGTTTTCAGTTTTATATTTCTCTACTACTTCTTCCTCTAGGCTATCAATAGTATTATATTTTTCTAGTTTATCTTTAATTCTTAAAGCTTTATCTAATCTTTCTCTAACAATACTATCTACTTCGTTTCTTAACTTTTCAGTAATTTCTAATTTGTCATATTCCATCTTTTCTTCGCCAATAGATGCGATTACTTCTTCTTCGAAAGCAATTAGTTTTTTTATAGCTTCGTGACCAAATAATAGAGCCTCTAACATATCATCTTCACTTGCTTCTCTCGCACCAGCTTCAACCATGTTAATAGCATCTTTTGTTCCTGCTACGGTAAGATCAATATCTGACATTTCGGCTTCAGCAACTGTTGGGTTTATAATAAATTTACCACCCACTCTACCTACTTTAACTGCTGCTACTGGGCCATTAAATGGTATCTTACTAATACAGGTTGCTAATGATGATCCAAATAATGCTGTAAGTTCTGGTGAATTATCTTGATCTACTGATAACACTGTGTTTACTATTTGGACTTCATTCTTAAAATCCTCAGGAAACAAAGGTCTAAGAGGTCTATCAATCATACGAGCCGCAAGTGTCGCAGCATCAGTAGGTCTACCTTCTCTCTTAATAAATCCTCCAGGTATCTTACCTACAGAATATAACTTTTCTTGGTATAAAACCATAAGTGGAAAGAAATCAGACAATAGATTAGCACTCTTACTAACAACAGCGGTACTAAGTACTACAGTATCTCCATATCTAACAAGAACAGCCCCATCAGCTTGTTTAGCAACTTGTCCATGTTCTACTACTATCTTTCTTCCATAAAAATCTAACTCAAATACTTTCTTATCCATATCTCTACTCCTTTTCTTTTACTTGATTCTTATAATCATTAATTTTTTTAAGTATTCTTCTTTTACTCATATTTTGTTTTTCAACAGATATAATATCACTAAAAGGTATAAATGGACCATTAATAAATAGACATCCTATTTCATTTTCACAACTTGTTAAAGCACCAAAAACTTTATATTTTTTCCCAGTCAATAAATCAATATACCTATTATTTTTTGTAGGTTTAACTATCGTTTGTCTAATAGCCTCATGATAGTAAGCAGTTTCTCCATTTCTTCTATACTCTTTTTTAGTTATCATACTTATATTAGCAAAATACAAATCATTTATATTCATAAAAACCTCCTATAAATATAAAGACACTCAAAAAAGAGTGCCTACTTTATTATTTATTATTTTCTTAAGCCTAGTTTTGCAACTACATCTCTATATCTCTTAACATCTGTTTTTATTAAGTAGTTAAGTAAACTTCTTCTTTTTCCAACTTTCATTAAAAGTCCTCTTTTAGAAGCTTTATCTTGTTTGTTGTTTTTTAGATGTTCTGTAAGAGCATTAATTTCTTTTGTAAGAATTGCTATTTGTACTTCAGGAGATCCTGTATCTTTTGCATCTCTAGCAAATTCTTTAATTAACTTAGCTTTTTCATTTTTATTTAATGCCATTTTTTATTTCCTCCTTATCTTATTTTCACCTTTAACCTAGTTATGGTAAGAGGTACCGATAACAAAGTTCAAGGAACATATTAATAATACACTATATTTTACTTTTTGTAAAGTGTTTTATAACTTTTACTTTAAATATTTATTTATTTTATTCTTTATTAATTCTTTTTTAGAACTTTTTATTAGATAACCTGCAAAGCCTTCTTCTATATATTCATCATCATAGTCATATTTATTTGTTTTGGTAAGTAATATTACTTTAGTATTAAATCCCGCTATTTGTTTTAGCTTTCTCATTACTTCATGGCCATCTAATGGTGACATTTCTTCATCTAATAATATTAAATCATACTTTTCTTTATTTCTGATTTTGTCTAGTCCTTCTTTACCTAATTTAACACTAACTATTTCTATATTAGTATTATTAAGAATCTTTTTGATTAGTTTTTCACTATTTTCATTATCATCTATTAGTAATATTTTTTTCTTATCTATCATATCTTCATATTTATCTAAATCATCTTGTTCTTCTACATATTTTTGGTCTAATACTATTTTCATAGTGGTACCATTATTATAAATACTATTTGGTATGATAGCTCCATTCATTAAGGTTATTAATCTTTTAGCATTATATAAGTTATTACTTATATTATCCCTTTCATCTTTTTGATTAGTTTTTATAAATGATTTATTTAACTCTTCCGCTGTCATACCTTTTCCTGAGTCTTCAATAGTTATTATTAGTCTTACGATATTATTTTTTATTATTGTATTAACATCAAATTCAATATAACCTTTTTCTGTATATTTAATACTATTATCTAATAATATAGTTAATACTTTTTTTAAGCTTACGCTATCACCATATAGATATTCTGGTAAGTCACTTGCTATATTGGTTATGAACTTTAATTCTTTAGCATTAGCTTTATTTTTGTATCTTTGATTTATTTCTTTTAGTAATATTTTTATATTATATTTACTATTATATACTTTTATACCTGCACTATCGATATTTGATATATCAAATACTTCATTAGTCATAGTAGTAAATTTAGCAGCATTTCCTTTTATATCTCTTGCGGAGTCATTTATGACTTCCATATTTACTTTTTTATTATCTGTTTCATCTAATATATTATCTGCTGAAGTATTTATATCTTTTGCTATACTTCTTATATTACTTGTCATGTTGTATAAGAACATAGTTTTTTCTTCATTGGCATTGTCACTGATTTCTTTGGCTCTGTGTATTTCTTCGATTGTTTTTATATCAGGATTTTCTATGGTGTGATACATAATAAATGCAATAAAAATAAGAGCAGGGTTTATTATATAGTTTAAAGCGGGGTTTATTATTTGGACTATTAAAATTATACTACCAAATAGTATTAATAAATACAAAGGAATATATTTTTTATTTTTTAAATGTTTATAATTTGATATTAAAGCACACAATTGAATTATAAATCCAATACCAAACATAGTATATGTAAATAGAATAGCCGGTCCTGTGGATACTGCTCCTCCTCTAGAAGTGATACTTACTTTTATTGGCAAGATTAATATTAATATTACACTTATTATACTTATTATATCAAATATTTTATTATATTTTTTTACATTACTATTATTTTTTAGTGATATATAGGTAGTATAAAATGTTAATATGTATATCCAAAACATAAGGCTTATTAAATATAGTTTATTGAATATTGAAATTATCATTTCATCATATGGAAGTATTGGGCTTACAATAAGTCCTAAAAACAAACCACTTATAGATATAAATATGTTAGCTATTAAAAATTTCTTGTACAATTCATCTTCAACTTGTTTCAATCTTTTTTTACTGAAAAAGATTATGCTCGTTGCCAAAATTAGCAACAATGCATAAATATTTATTAGCATAAAGCCCTGTATGTTTTGCATAGATATCACCCTTTATATTACCTTTATTTTTTTATTCTTATTTTTGATTTTTTTGTATCTTTATATATTTCAATGTGATCGACGGTTAAGTTAGTTTCGCTTACATCAACATTAATTTCACTACCATCTAGTGGTTCATTTTTTAATGCATTAAAGTCTACTTTACTATTTTTAGTAAGTGGCATGTTTTCTCTTATTTTAAACTTAGCTGGTATTTGTCTTGATGACATAGTTGAGTCCCCAATGATATTATTATAAACAATATCTTTTATTACTTCTATTTTTTCTTCTTCACTTATATCATTATTTTTTAGGACTAAATGACACATAGGCATAATTCCTCTTTGCCTGTCATCAAAATATTCTACTAGTTTTGCATATTTTACTTTGTCATTTTTTTCAATTATGCTTTCTATTTCATAAGGTTTTATTTTATAACCATCGAATCTAGTAAATGATCTGTCTTTTCTGGCTTCGTGATAGAACACTCCATTTTTGTCCATTTGTACTAGATCTCTAGTTCTTATATAGCTTCTACCATCCATTTCATATCTAGGAACAATGATATCACCATGAAGTATTCCTCTTGTTACTGCATCTGAAGAAACTACAAGTTCTCCTTCTAAACGTTCTTTTCCTTCTTCAAATTTTAATGGTACTAATTTATCTTCAACATTTGGATCTACTATTGAATAAATTGTATTAGGTAGTGGTATTCCTATTGAACCAAGCTGATTATATTCATCTTGGGCATATGAGCCACATCCAAGAAATTCACTCATACCATGTCCTTTTTCTACTTCGGCACTACTTCCATGTTGTTTAAGCCATTTATTTACTCTTTCTTCATCTTGTGGTGAAAGTGAATCACCGCCATAAATTATAGTATGAATGCACGATAAATCTTCATTAGTCAAATAACTATAATCAGGAAGAGCCGCTAACCATGCTGGTGTTCCCATAATTATATTTGGATGATATTTTTTTATTAAATATCCAAATTCATTTATTTCAAATTCTGGTACATCAATATTGTTTGCACAACTAGCTATATTAAGCAAGTAATTATCATAGGCTCCAAAAGGAGCAAAGTATGGAAGCACATGAAGTGCATTATCTCCTTTAGTGAAACTTACATTACCTTTGATTAATTGTTGTAATGTTGATATGCCATTTTTATTACTGGCAGTTATTGGTTTTGGTCTTGCACCACTAGTACCTGAAGTATGGCCTATATATGTGATTGTTTCAGCATCTGTATCAGTTATATAACTAGTATATCTACATTCTCTTATTAAATCACTATATCTTGATACTTTTAAAATTGAACTTGCAATTGCTTCTTTAAGTAATTTTTCTTCTTTTTGCATATTGCTCATTCTAGCATATAGAACTTCATATGATTTTAGTTTTTTTACACTTAAATTATTATTTCTAATATTTTTTAATTCATTATATTTAAGTGCATCTTTTAAATAATTTATCTTTCCTGATAAGTTCATTGAATCACTTGCGGATATTATCACTATGTTTTCTATACCTAATTCTTTTAACTCTTTCTCTATTGGTTTTAACATAGCAAGATAGCATTTATCTAGAGCTACTATATACTTTGCTCTTTCGTATTTTATAACTTCTAGTACTTTTTGAGCATTTGCCATTATATCCATACTATCTGGTCTTGGATCTATGAAATCCGCTACAGCACCTATATTGGCACAGCCTAACCATATTTGAGCAGATTCTGGTATATTTGGCAGCATATTCATTACTATTTCGCCTTTCTTTACACCTAATGATGTTAGAACTTTTGAGGCTGTAGATGCCTTATCAAATAGTTCATCCAATGTCATATTTTTTCCATAATAACTATGAGCAAGTAATGATTCATTTCCTTTTGTTTTCATTTTTAAATACTCAGTTATATTAGTTTTTGGATCCTCGATATTAACTATTTTTTCATCATAATACTTCATCCACGGTTTATCTATGTGTGGATATCCTGTTTCTTTATTCATATTTGATTCCCCCAAATCGATTTTATTTTACCATAAAAAGATTTATTTTTCAACAATAATGATTAAAAATAAGATAAGTCTATATTATGACTTACCTTATTTTTTTATTTTTCTCTTGTTAATATTTTATGTTTTTCATTATTGGTATAATATTCATTAAATTCTAATGTAACTAATTACTATTAAAGTGTTTTCTTCTATCATTATCTGAGAATAGTACATCTAGTGAACTATCTTTTCTAAGGTTATTCATAGACTATCCTATTAGTAGCTATCTTACATCATCTACTTTATTAGATCTACCTGATTTATTGAGGCCTACTATACTATTTATATTTTACTAAATTTAATCAATAGGCCTTTATTTATTTTAAAGGTATATTTTCACATCATGTTTCTTTATTTTATCGAATTTTATAATAAAAAATAGTTAATTTATGTGATTTGTATATTTATTGCTATGAACATAAGAAAAGCACTCTATGTGTTAGAGTACAATTTTATTTTAAATTAAATCTATAAACATTTTCTGTTATATCAACTCCATGTAATGTACAACACTCAGAATCAACAACCATTCCACCCATTTTGTGATAAAACTCCTCAGCAGTATTTCCTTTTAAACATCTGATTATAATATCATTACAACCTTCCTTTTTAAATAGATTAAAACAATACTTAATTAGTTTTGAACCATAACCTTTCTTTTGATTATCTTTTTCTATATAAATGGAATATATTTCTTTGAAACCTTTATATTTATCACCACGAGCATCACCATAACAAATAAATGCTTTTATCATATTATCTTCTTCTAAAACAATATAATTAGATGAATTATTAATTATTGATTCTTTAATTTTTTGAACTCTTATGTTGTACTCACTTTCTTGTTTATCAAATATTTCTACTGGAAAAACATTATTATAAGTTGTTCGCCATGAGTTTAAATGGATTCTTGTTATTCTTTCAGCATCAGCTGCATTAGCATTTCTTATCATTTTATTAATTTCCTCTCTTTCACTTTGCCAAAAAGGTAATCTTTTGTATTTTCATTTGCTATTTTGTCAACAATTGATTTATCAAGTAAATCTAAAATTTTTATATTTTCTCCATATTCGTCATATAGTTTGTTTGCTAGATTATTATTTAAATAGCCACAGTTTACCCATGGAAAGTCAGTACCGAATATAACCTTATCTCCAAAGTTACTATACAAAAAATTAACGAATTCAATGATATTACTATAGTCAAAGTTGTAAACTTTGTCATTTTTTTTGTTATATTGTTCTTTGAGATATGAGGTTAATTTTTTTAATGGAGATATATCGATCCAAATATTGCTATAATAATTTAATCTTTCAATAAACTTTTTTTCCATTCTTCCAATATGTGCTACACAAAATCTAATATCAGAAAGTTCCTCGAAAACAGGAAAAAAACTAGAAGGAAGACTAAAATCATCAAAAGATGAATGAATTGTAACTGGTTTTTTATTTTCTGAAATAAATCTCATAAGTGTATCATTATTTATTATACTTAATAAAGATTTCTGATCTGAAGATGGATGAATTTTAAAGCCATAAATATTATATTTTTCTTCCAATGTATGTATGTGCTGAATTTGCTCTTCAATTTTAGAATCTAAACTAATAATAACAAATGGTAATATTTTGTTTTTTCCATAGATTTCTGTTTCTTTAAGTAACCTTAAGTTTTCATAATAATAAGGACAACTTTCATATTTTTTTATTACTTCGCGTATCTCCTTATCAATAATTGGACTATTTGCTGTATTTATATTTGATACAACAGGAAAAGTAACCGCATATCCTATATTATTCTTTTCCATATTTAATATAAGTTCCGTAACATTACAGCAATATGGAAATGCTTCTAAATAATAATTAGTATAGTTGATACCACAAGCATGAGTATGTGAATCTATCAAACTATTTCCTATTTCTTCTCTACTTATTTTTGATGTAATCGACACAGGCATCATCTCCTTCTAAGAAATTCCCAGTTCTTGCATAAGCACGAGCACGGCACCCTCCGCAAATGTATTTATTATAACAACTTGAACATCTTCCTTCTAACAAATCTCTATTCTTTAATTTTTTTATTATTTCACTATTCATACACTCTAATAATGTTTTATTATTCAAATTTCCAATAGATAGCCTTAATCTAGCGCATGGATAAACATTCAAAAAAGAGTCTATACAAATTGCACTTGTGCCAGCACTACATCCAACAAAAAAGGAATTATTAAAATATTTTCTATCATCAATATCACAAAACCTTATTGGATCACTGCAGTCAATTTTATTATTTTTTACATATTGCTTAAGCCATTTCATTTCTTCATCGCTAATAACATCGATATTTGTTCCTCTTCCACAAGGAGTAACTACTTCCAATGCAAACTTTACATTGAGTGATTTGCTTAAATCATTAACATACAATATATCATGAAAATTATATTTATTTACTGCCATCATGATAACAAAATTAGATAATTTTTGATTATATTTTTTTATGAAATTTATGCTCTTGTTATAATTACTATTTCCACGGATATAATCGTGTCGTTCTTCACATCCATCTATGCTAACTTGTATCAAATCAAACAATTCTAAAACTCTATAATTACTAATATTATCTAAGGTGCCATTAGTGGTAAGTGCTAAAAATGGAATATTATATTTTTTAACAATTTTTGAATATTCGTATATTTTGTCGCCAACAATTAATGGTTCTCCTCCAGAGATAACTATTTTTGTACACCCTAAATCATATAATTGTTTCACAATGCTTTCAAACTCAGACAATTCCATGATCTTCTTTTTATCAAAATGTCCATAACAATGCTTACACTTTAAGTTACAACTATTTGTAATTTCTATTACTGCTAATTCTATTCTCATACCAATTCTATTAATTCCTGCCTTAATAAATCATTTATGAAATCTACAACAACATTTTCTATATCTTGTCTATCATTTAATTTATAATCATCTAATAGCATAATATCATCAATTATATCGTTGATAGTTTTAATTCCCAGACATCTCTCCCAAATGTAAGTTTCCATCTCTTCTAATACAACAACGCAATGCTCTCCTTGTAAAATTGTGTTATTATCTTCTTTTCTCTGTACCAACTTTACATTTTTGAAACGATGATACATCATCTGTTTTGGCTTTTTAGCCAACAATATGGATCTTTGCATAAATAATCTCCTTTCAATATATAAGCCATTCCTCTGCATCCACCAGCACAATCCTTTTTATATTTACATTCTTTGCATTCCCCTTTTAATAAGTTTACATCATTAATATCATCAAATATATTATTTTTCCATATTTCTTCTATTGTTTGTTCATAAATATTACCAACCTTAATATCCATTAATGCACAAGGAATTGCATCACCATTTGATTTGATTGTTAAGCATAGCTTTCCTACTAAACATGGACAATGTTTTTCTTCGGAAATTGCCATCAAAGGTGAATCTATAACTATTTCTAAATTAAATTTTTGACCAAGATATTTATGATTTTGTACAATATATTTCCATTGTTCTGGCAATAACATCTTTAAATCGCTATCAAGACCTCTTCCCACTGTAACATAAGGCATTAAACGTAATTTTTCTACACCGAGTTTTTTAGCCTCTACAATTATTTTTTCTAAATAATCAAAGTTATTTTGATGTAAAACAGTTACCAATGTTACAGGAACATTTTCTTTTACTGCTAGCTTAATATTCTTTTTAACAATTTCAAACTTATGTTTTCCTCTAATTATTGAATAAGTATCTTCATTGTATCCATCAAAACTTATTCTTAGGTTAACATTGCATCTCTTAAATAATTCTATTATTTCACTATTTACTAGGTAACCATTAGAAGCAACGCTTAAATTCATATTGTTATTATATGCATACTCTATAATTTCTTTGATATCTGGATGTACTAATGGTTCTCCTCCGCTTATATCTAAACATACTAACCCCTTTGAATGCATATAGTCTATTATTTCTTTTATTTTGCTTAATGGTAATTCAACATTGCTTATGTTATTTGAATCATTAATACAATGCTTACAATTAAAATTACATCTATTAGTTATTTCTAAACCAATTTGTGATGGATACTTAAACCTATAATTCATCTTGACATCTCCCATCTATTAAATGATAATCTCTTGCTTTTAAATATGCATTTCCACGGCATCCACCTTTACATTTATTTTTTTTAGAACAAGAGTTACACTTTTGTAAAAATATTCTAGGTGATCTAAATTCTTCTAAAACTGGTGAATTATTCCAAATATCTTTCAATGTTCTATTTTTAATTGAACCACTACTAACATCTTTATTTCCTAAAAACATTACACATGGATACACATTATAATCAGCGCCTATAACACATGTAGTTACTCCAGCCATGCAATTAATATTTTCTATTTGCTGATTTTGCTCACTATCTAAAAGTTTATTGCCTAATTCATCTTTCATTTTATTTAGAACTCTATCATATGTATCATCATCAATATATAATTCAGTATTAAATAATGCTTTTCCTAATGGTTTTATTTTCATAAGTTTTACTGATAAATTATTATTCTTCGCATATTCAATAAAATTATCAATATCTTTTACATTCAATGATGTTAATAAGTATCCAACATGAATATCAATACTATTTCTTATACAGTTATCTATTGCGGCAATTGCCTTTGTATAAGTGTTTCTAGCAGATTTTATGTATCCATCTGTATCGTCATTCATACCTGCTAATGTTATAAATACAGAATTAACATTATTTTCTTTTAATAATTTTGCCATTCTTTTATCAAGAAGAGAACCATTTGTAGTCAAATTCCAAACAATATTATACTCATTTAATAGTTTTATTATATCTTCAAAATGGGGATGAAGTGTTGGTTCACCACCTGAAATATTCACATTAAAAATATTATTTTTATATAATTCTAAAATTATTTTTTTTACATCATCATAGTCAATATATTCCTTTTTATTAAGCATACCATTACGACAATAAAGGCAATTATAATTGCATGAATTTGTTAAATCTATTTCAACTGCTAATGGAAATTTAAACATCTTACACCTCCAGTTTAATCAATTTAAAGATGAAATTAATCATCTTAATTTTAACTTCCTGAACTAACATTTAATGAGCAGGCAGCATAAGTAATAACCTTTACCTTTAACACTAACTTTTTCACATTCATCACCTCCTTTAATTATTACTTATTTTTTTATTAAAGCAATATTTATTGCAATGTCCGTCTCTAAATATTGGACATCCGCCAAAACATATACCTATTTTATCACATTCATAATACTTTTCAAAGTTATCTTTAATATTTAATTCAAAAAGCTCTTCAAAAGAGTAATCTATTATATTCCTATAACTAGATTTAGACTTGCCACAAAGTCTTGCATTTCCTTTGTAATCAACACATAGTAGGCAAAATAAAGCGGGACAAATACCAATTAGATTTTTATATTTTGCACCTGAACAAGGCAAATCATAAATTATATTCATTGGATGTTTCTCTTTAGCACAACTTATTTTTTTTGATGCTTTCCAATAATTATCATAAGTTAAATTATTATCTATAGAAATATTATAAATAAAATCATCACCATCAATCAAACTAGTAATTTCTTTTAAATTATTATTATTAATAATCAGCATAAAGACAACTTCATTGTATTTTGTTTTAAATTCTTTATATATTTTTGATATATCTTTATAAGTGTTATTTCCTATGTTTACTTTAAATCTAAATTGATTAACAATTGGTTTAAAATCATAAAAGTTAGTCAATTTACTAGTAACATTTATTGTTAGGGAAACTGTTTTTCCATTTTTTTTAAATCTACTTATTAAATTGATTAATTTATCCTTATCGAAATTATGTGAATTAATAACAATTGAAATCATATCTATATTATCTAGTTGTGAAAAAATAATATCTTCCAATTCATGATTAAATCTTTCTTTACTATTATTATATAATATTTCTAACATATTTAACTTTCTATATTTTAAAATATCATCTTTCAGCATATATTTATACTCCTTTTACTTTCTACTTTCTAAACTCTCTTATCCTCTTCTTTGCCTTAGTTGTAACTGCCTTAGTAATCCATTCCTCTCTTGGGCCAAATGATAACTCATCACTAATAATTCTTACTCTATCATTATTTTTAAGAACATAACTAACATCTTTATAATCATCATTAACAATAGCTCCTACCATAGTATTACCAATATCAGAGTCTAAGTTAAAAGCATAATCTATTATTGTTGATCCTTTAGGTAATTCTACTCTATTTCCATTAATCCCATAAATATATACTTTATCCGAAAATAGCTCATTCTTTATTTGATTAACAAACTCTTGATTATCTGCAAATACTGAATTAATTTCTAATAATGAACTAAAGAATTGATATTTATTTTTTAAATCTTCTTGCATTATCTTTCTAGCTTCACCTTTATTTATATCAAAGTATGCAGTAAGTCCAAAAGAGGCAATCTTATCCATATCAAATGTTCTAATTTGCGTTTGAATAAGTCTTCCTTCGGGGCCAAATACAGTTGTATGAAGACTACTATACATATTAGTTTTAGGATTATATATATAATCTTTAAACTTACTATTTATAGGATGATATAGACTATGTACATATCTTAACCCCCTGTAACAATCATCTATTTCTTCTACCATTATTTTAAGAGAAAATAAATCATGTATATCAGATAATTTTTCTCCTTCGTGTAATCTTTTATATATACCATATATATTCTTAGTTCTAACTTTTATTTCATTAGGAATATTATTATCTTTTAAAATATTTTCTATTTTATATTTCATCTCTAATAAAAGATCTTTATTTTCTTCTTCTAATCTTTTATTTTTATCAAGTAAACTCATATAAATATCTGGTTTTAAATATCTAAAAGATAAGTCTTCTAATTCACTTTTTATTCGATATGCTCCGATGTAATAAGCAAGTGGTACAAATATATCCATTGTCTCTAATGAATTTTCTTTTTGTTTAAACTCTGTTTTATATTCTAATGTTCTCATATTATGAAGTCTATCTGCTAGTTTAATAATAATTATTCTAACATCCTCTGTAATACTAGTGATTATTTTTCTTGTGTTAGCATAGTTTTGATCTTGTTTAGTAGAAAAATTAAGTTTACTTATCTTTGTTACGCCATCTACTAAAGAGGCTATCTCAGGATTAAAATCATGTGAAATATCTTCTTTAGTAACATGAGTATCTTCTAAGGTATCGTGTAGTAGTCCAGCACATAATGTATCTCGATCGGCATGCATTTCCGCTAAGATATAGGCAACATTAAGAGGATGAATTATATATGGTTCGCCGCTTTGTCTCCTCTGCCCTGAATGAAGATTGTCGGCATAATAATATGCTCTTTTAATAATTTCTACTTCATCAGGATTATAGCTTTTAACTAAATTAAGTAAATCTTCAATAGTAAGTTTATTCATTTTATTTCACCTCCATAATATAGCAAAAGAGCGGCACCCGGCGGACGACCCCAATATTAGTCGCACGCAGAGTACTGCTCTTTAGTCATAACAATATTTTTAATTTTGTAGCAGCAGAAAAATATGTCAGCTAAATAGTTTCTAACATTATTAAGTATAGAATTAATATTTAACATAACATACTTTGTCATAATGCTCACTCCCCGTTTTTTAGTAATTTAGATTAATTCTATAACTTTTTAGAATGCTTGTCAACCTTTTTTTGACATTTTTTGTCAAAATATAACAAAAAATTAATTGGATAAAACTTCACAAACATTCTAAAAATTAAACCATAAACACTACAAGTAATATACTACTACTAAAATGATGTATTGACAAATATTAATTTTTTATATGCCATATAAATATAATTTATACATAAAAAGATATAGTAAATTATTCACTATACCTTATCACCTTTTTTTAATCTTGTTAACTTTTATTTACTACCCAAATTCAAGTATTCTTCTCTCGTTATCTCGTAGCAGTAACAATCTACTTCTTCAGTTAAAATAGTATACTTAACTTTTTTAATTTTACCAGTTCTATGAAAGCCTAATTTTTCTATTACATTCCAGGATGCTATGTTATCAGTAGCAACACAAGTTTCTATTTTATCAATTTGCACTTCTTTAAACATATAATCAAGTGCTGCTTTAGCAACCTCACTACCATATCCCATACCATGATAATTAGAATCTAAAAACCAACCAACAGCTCTTATATTATCACTATTTTCATTACCAAATTCATCATGACTTTTTTGACAACTAGCCTGACCAATACATTTATTTTCTGATTTTAATATTATCGACCACTGAAATACATCTTCATTATTTGCTTTTTTTAATTTTTTATATTGCCATACTTTTTCCTTTTCCCAATCATAATTAAATTTTCCTACAAGATAATGCTCTGCTACTCTCTCATCACATAGAATAGTCCAAATAATTTTTAAATCTTCTTCTTTAGTAGGTCTTAAAATTAACCTATCTGTTTCTAATACTCTTGATCCTAAATATTTCATTTTACTACCTCTTTTCTTTATTTATTAATTTTTTATTTTGACAGCATTATCTATTATTTTCAGTTACTGTTATCACTTGCATATTGCCATCTTCAAATAATAGATATTCTTTATCTCCTATTAATTATATATCATTACTATCTATAAAGATAGTATCTTCTTCAGGTAAATAAATTACTCTTCTTCATATAGAATACTTTTTTAAATAATTTACATTATTTTCTGTTTTAATAATATTATCATTATAGTGACAAAGTAATGAATATCCAGATAAAACATCAAAACTACTTGTATCTTTTAAACCAATAATACTATTATCATCTTCATATAAATATGTAGTAGCGGTCTTTTTGCCTTCTAGTACAAGTTCAACTAATTGATTAGTATTAATACCAAATGTCCATCTTTCTAATTAGTTATTATCTACTATTTCTTTCATATTTTCCTTCTTTTCCACTTCAGCCTTTAGTCTTCCGTGGTATGATAGAGCCTATATAATAGTCTCTATCATAATATTTTATTCCATTATATCATTCTCTATAAAATAATGTTTACCTACAAAATCTATATCATTATCTTTTATTCTAATAAATGATTCATTAGGTAATCCTACTATTCTAGTATATTTGCTAACTTCAAATACTTCATCCATATATTCTTTATTATCAATATCAAAGTGAGGATATATATTTAAATTAATAAAACCTAATCCTTGATAATCTACTAATTCATAGTTTTTAAAATCATCTTTATATATTACTCTATCTGTTTGATTCATAGCACCTGCACTAGTACCAATAGTAATACCATCTCTATTCCTTAATATATTAAATAAATTATATTCTATAATAGATTTCATTTCTAACTGTGGACTACCACCCATTAAATAAACTATATCTGTTTTTTCTATATATTTATAAGCTTCTTCTTTAGATACCCTATTATCTATTAAATATACTTCTTTAAAATTAATATCTATATTTTTAAATACATTAACAATTTCTTTTACCTGAGTATCATTTCTTTCATATTCATCAAATAAACTAGCTATAAAAGTAATAGACATATCATTCTTTATATCTTCTTTTATATATTTCTTTTGATTATTATTAAACCCTTTATCCCTATCTATTCTACTAAACATATAATTAATTTTCATAATTATCTCCTTTAAAGTAGTCTTCTTTAGTAATGGAATAATAGATCAGATTGGCCTCCTTTTTAGTAACTTTATTAAGTACTCTTTTTCTCATTATACCTTCATATTTCATTCCTGCTTTTTCCATTACTTTTCCACTGGCGGGATTTGCATCTATATGATCAGCATAAATTGTTTCTACTTCTACTTCTTCAAAAAAGAATTTTATTACTCTTTTTAATGATTCTGTAGCTAGGCCTTTACCCCACCATTTTCTTCCATAACAATATCCTATTTCTACAGTATTATTTTTTATATCAATATCTACTGCTCCAATTGTACCAATGGGAGTATTATCTTCTTTTGATACTACTATCCAGTTATAAAAATTATCTTTTGTATATTCTTCTTCTAGGTATTTAAGATAACTTACGGCATTTTCTTCTTTTTCATAAGCATCCCAAGATAGATACTTAGTTACTTCTTTATCACTAGCCCAATTATTAAACATATCTTTAGAATCATTAATACTTGCTTTTCTAAATAGAAGTCTATTTGTTTCTAATTCTATTGTTCCTATGTTCTTCATATAAATCATCTCCTTTTCTTTCTTCAATTTTGCCATCTTCTACTACAAAATAATTATTAATATAATATATTTCATTATCTTTTATTACTATACAAGAATCATTAGGTAAGCCTATTATTCTATGTTTATAAGAACTATTAACTATTTCATTTACTTGCTTTCTATTATTAATATCAAAATGAGGATCAATAGTTATATCAGTAAAACCTAAGCCTTCATAGAAGAATGTCTTATCATAATCATCATCTTTAGAGTAATACCCTATCTTACCTAAGTTCATACTACCCGCAGAAAATCCAAGTAATATTTTATCTTTAAATAATTCTTTATAATCTATTCTTTTTATTATATCTAGTTGTATTAAAGGATTACCTCCAAATAAATATATAATATCTACTTTCTTTATTATATTTGTCATATCGTTAATAGAAGTCCTTCTATCTATTAAATAGAAATTTTTAATACTATTAAACATATTTCTTATCCCCATTTTATCACTAGTACCATCTATTAAAGTATCATTCTTACTATAATCATCTTTAGCACATATAATAGCCATACTATTATATCTATCTAATTCTTTATTTATAATTTCTTTTATTCTAGAATTAAAGCCTTTTACTTTATCACAACCACTAAATAATATTATCATAACATCACCTATCTTTTTCTAATTTTACATTTGTTTAAGACTATTAATGGTATCTTCATCTCATCTTCAGTAAAACCCGCATGAGTTGACTTATGAATATGACCTACATTCTTATATTTAAAATATTTATTACTATAAGCTAGAGCAAAATAATCTCCTAGTGAATCTCTGAAATATTTATGTTCAGTACCATTACCTAATAATCCACTATTAAGAATTTCTTCTTTAGTCATTAATACAAAGTAATTACTAAAGTATTTATTAAATAGATAAATAAATTCTTTCTCTCTGCCCTTTTTTATTTTAAAACTACATAGTCTTCCTTCAAAAGATGTATCTCCATCAAGTGTATCGAATATATCTTTATAATCTTCTAAGATAATAGTATCACAATTAATATGGCCATGGTCTGCTACTACAATAAGTAATGTATCATCAGATATAGAATTATATAATTCTTCTGCTTTTTTATTAATCAATTCAAAATACTTCTTAGTTTCATTACTATCCGTACCAGTAATGTGCATGGTAGTATCTGGTTCAGGATTATATACATAAATATAATTTTTATCTTTAACATTTAAACTACTTTTAATTTTACTTATCATATCATCGATATCTTTATATTTATTTTCATTAAATGAAGCAATTAACTTAGCATAATGTTTTCCTTCTTCATTTATTAGTTCACAAATATTTTTATATGGAAAATATTTTCTAGCTAGTGATACACTATCAGCATCTATATCAGTATCTTTAATCTTATTAGTAAACATTGTTACTATTTTATTTTCTTTTTTAAAATATAAGTCCCAAGCAAGCCAACCGTGTTCCATTGGCGAAAGACCAGTAAGCATTGATGTAGTTGAAGCCGTTGTAGTAGCGGGTACTACTGAAGATATTTCTTTTAACATATTTCTATATAGAAAACTATTTTCTCCTAATGATTTTTTTATTAATCTTGAGCCCATTCCATCAAACAATATAACTACTACATTTCTTGGTTTATATTCATCTAATATTTTATCAATATCACTTAAAGTATTATGATAAACATCAAGTTCAAAATATCTTCTAATACTAGATGCTAAACTAACAATACTATTATCATATTCTGGCAATGTAAACTTATCCATTTTATCTACTTCCTTTCCAACATTAACATATATATAGAAAAAACCGAAGGCAACTATTCCATATAAGAATAGTGACTCCGGATTTTGTTAATTATAAAATACGTGTAGGTTTTATCCCGAGATAGCTTTATATATCTCCTCACTTGTTATAACTATATAATTTATTTTATGTTTTGTCAATCATTTATTACACTTTTGTAAATTATTTAATAGTTTCTTTAGTGTATTATAATATTTCCATATAAGTCCTAACATTTACAACCGAGATCATTTATTGCTCGCACCACCTAGAAACGATTAACATTTATCACTAAGGCATTCTTTCCAATGCAATAATAATATACTATATTTTATATAAAATTTCAATTGTTTATACAGAAAAAACTTCTAATTAATCTGTGTTATTAGTTATTTTATTGGTATCAATTCTTATAATTACGCATTCTACTTTTTTATTAAATTTATTGACTGTAGTTTTTTTATATATTTCAAATCCTACTTCTAAGAATAGTTTCAATGCTTTTTCTCTACTTTTTTCAAAAGTATCATATAAGTATTTTATATTATTTTTATTTGCTTCTTTTATTAGTAGCTTAAGAGCTGGTTTTGAATATCCTTTGCCTCTATATTTATCTTCTATTAAAATACCACAATCATATATATCTTCATCTTTATCATATTGGTAATTTACATATCCAACATATTTATTTAGGTCTTTGTCTTTGATATATGCGAAATATCTGTTTTCTTTGATTCTTCTATTTTGAACTTCTTGCCATTTTTCTTTAGGAAAGTCAATGCACCCTGTATCATAATGATAACCATTATACATAACGTTGTAGCCGGCATTATAACTCATTGTTTTTGGATCACTTTCTAGTTTTTGCTCATAGGAATATTCTTCTAATTTTGGTATTATTAATTCTATATTTTTCATTTTTTCTCCTTTTTATATTTAAATATATTTTATCATAGAGACTACAGGCTCTATGATACCTAATGAAGACTTAAGATTAACTTAAGGCTTCATAGGCTATTATGAATTTAAAGATTCAGTTTCATAAAGATTTCTATATATCTTACAACTATTTAATAATTCTTTATGGTTACCAGTGGCTATTACTTTACCATTATCAACAACATGAATAATATCAGCATCAATGATTGTAGATAATCTATGAGCTACTATTACAATAGTATGATCATTAACCAAATTATCAATGGTCTTTTTAATATAATCTTGAGAATTATTATCTAAAGCTGAAGTCGCTTCATCAAATAGTATTACTTCACTACCTTTAGATAATGTTCTAGCAATAGATAGTCTTTGTTTTTGACCACCAGATAAGTTAATACCAGATTCTCCAAGAATAGTGTCGTATGTTTTAGGTAGTGTCATAATGTAGTCATCTAAGTAAGCCATCTTTGAATATTCTCTTATCTTTTTAAGTGATATATTCTTATTAATTAATTTAAAATTTTCTTTAATAGTTCTATTAAAAACAAAAGGTTCTTGTCTGATTATCGATATATGTTTCCTTAATTCTTCTTCAGATAAATCTTTAATATTAATACCATCTAATAATATTTCTCCACTAGTAGTATCAAATATTCTAGTAATTAGATTAAATAAAGTACTCTTACCTTGGCCTGATGCTCCTACTATGGCAATCTTTTTATGAGGTTCTATCTTTATATTAAAATTATTTAAGATATTTCCTTCATCAGGATAATTGAAGGTAACATTTTTAAACTCTATTACTCCTTTTACTTTAGATAATTTCTTAGTTCCAAACTCTTCATCTTTATATAATCTATTTTCTAATATATCATTTACTCTTGATATTGATACACTTACCTTTTGATATGTTTGAGTTAAGTCATTTATGTTTTCTATTAACCAGGTAAAGCGATATACATAATAGGTCATAGCGATAAAGAATGTTAAACTTATCATCTTATAATATAATAATACGACACAGGTTGCAAATACTCCACATTCTAATATTGATTTTAACAGTCTGGTTTTGATATTAAAACTCTTTTGGATATCTATTTCTTCACTTGATTTTATATATATATCTTTGATGATACTAGTCATATCAGTAATTAGGTTATTTTTGATTCCTAATGTTTTTATTTCTCTTATACCTCTAATTGATTCAGTTGTTAATGATGTAAACTTATCTTGCTCTTTTCTTCTTTCTTTATGGATTTCTTTAAGTAATGGATTATATTTTTTTAATATTAGGAATAATATAGATACAATAAATATTATTTCTACTCCTACTATCCAAGAATTGATAAAAATATAGATTATGACAATTATAGAAGCCACTAATGATGATATCATATTTAGTAGTCTTCCAAAAGCAAAACTTAAAGTATCGGCATCACTTGTTATTCTGTTTATTATTTCTCCTGATGACATTTTTTCGTAGGCAACAGGAGGCAGAGATAATGCTTTCTTATAGGTATAAAAACCTAATTTTCTTGTTAATTTACTCTCTTCTTTATATAGTATTGAATTGGCATGATGTAATACTACTCCATCCATGGTTATTTCTAATATGAAATATATTTCTAAAAATATTAAAGCATTTTTTATATCAAGTATGGTAATGGACTCTACTACTTTACCATTTAGGTAACCAGTAAAGACCTCGCATATTCCAGATATAAATATTATGATACTTGCAAATATAAGTTTACTTAAATCTTCTTTAACTAATTTTAATAGAGGTTTAAATTCTTTTATACTCTTCATATTTACACCTCCAAATAAAAGAACTACTTATTTATAAAGTAGTTCCAATTTAATATAATTAATTATTTTTACTTATTACAAAGTATGTGAAAAACATAGAAGAATTCCACTTTTCTTTAAAACTACTCTATCACTATTAAAATCTTTTAAACTTAAAGTTCTCATCTTCATGATTTTCACTCCTTTCTCTTTAAATTCAAATTAAATATACCATATTATTTTATATGTGTCAACCTTTTCCTGTAATGCCTTTGTCTGCTCTAATACTTCGTTATATGCTAAAACATTAACAGGTATTTCACGTTTAATGGTTTCAGTAACCTGATCTTCACCTGAATTATATCTGCCAAATGTAAATTCAGCTGTTATAACAACATTTTGATCCTCTGATTTTCTATTTACCTTTGCTGTATAGTACATGTTAGTAAAGTCACTGTCCCATTCAGCAGAGTTACTAATTGAAATTACACTGCTATCTGAGGATGTATACTTTACTTTTACCCATTTAACATTTTTATCTGAGCCATTGTGACTGACATTTGGATTAGCAGGAAGCATTAAGTTTTCTGTTACACTTTGTAAATCTTCGTTTTTGTCTAAAATCTGATTATCAATGTATTCATCCCTTACTGCTTCAAGGTCTTTTTTTACCTTGTCTAAATCCCAATAGAAATTAACACATCTTGGTGCATATTCCACTGTAACATTATTTAATGTTAAATTAAATGTAACATCTGCCTGTCCCATATATCTGTATGCATATCCGGCATCAAATAAATTAATGTAAAAATAATGTATTGTTCCATCTTCATCAATGTATGTTGCACCATCAGAAAATCTGTTTTCAACATTCTTTATTGATACTTTTATGCCTTTATTGGCGTAAGCTTCTTTGGATTCAATGAGATTTGATAAATATGTATTAATATTTTTGTCTGTATTAAATTTCGGAGAAATAACTCCTGATGGAAGTTCATTTACAAGTGCATCAAGGGTTGCCTTATCTTCCACATCAGTGTTTGCAGCCTTAATCTGCCATTTTAAAACAGGATAACCATTATTTATGCTGCTGTCTGTTGCAAATGCTTCTCCTAAATCAGATGCAATACCTTTTAATTCATCTGATGATAATTTTGTAACATCAGGTTCATCTGCATCAGAAATTTTAAAGCCATAAACATTTGAATTTATCCCTTCAAGATAATAGCATTTTTCAAAAGAAACATAGGCATTAATATATCCTATAGCTGCACCATTTTGAGTTTTTTCCGTAACCACACCGGTTGTATAACTGTTTTTTACTGTTGATACATTGTTTGTAGTACCATATCCATAACCGACTAATCCACCTGAATATATTGTTCTGGTTGCTGTTGTAGTAACACTTCCTGTGTTATAGCAGTTTTCAATTGATGTGTATGTTTTAATTTCACCTGTTATACCTGCAACTCTCGCTCCACCGGTAATGTCACCTGCATTATAACTGTTTGTAATGGTTGTATTTTCAGAATATCCTGTGATTCCGGCAATGTTTTTCGCATTTTTGTTTGTAACATTTATAGTTGCTTCGTTACCACAATTTGTAATGGTTGTATTAACTGCTTTAGCCACAATACCTGCATCAAATCCAAGAGTTGATGTAACATTTCCCTTAACTACAAGGTTTTTAATTGTGGCACCATTAGTCTGACCGATTAATCCCTGATAAGTTTTCTGGGCGTTAATATCTAATGTTACGCTATGTCCGTCACCGTCAATTGTTCCCGTAAAAGCATCAGGTAAAGTATTATCACCCTGACCTATTGTTTCAGTAACATTTTCAATGTCGCTAGTAAGAATGTAATTTCCATCTAATGGATATTCAGCATCCTTGCCGATTTTGGTCCACTGAGTGGCGTCTGATATTTCAATTACATTTGATGCATCATCAGCTTTGGTGTAAGTTATACTTACATTTGAAAATGCCAATGCCATGGTAAGAGCAATTGAAATAACCTTTTTGGTTGTGTTGTTTCGTCTCATTTTCGTTCTCCTTCAATTAGTAAAATAGTAAGAGTAACACGAAAAAAGCCCTAAAGCGTATGCTCTAGGGGTGCGATAAATCTTATATATGCAAAATAAAGGCATCAAAATAAAGCCTTTTTGCAATAGAAGCCCTTTATCAATTCCCCGTGATATAACTCCAAACTCTATGCAGGTCTCCTGGCTTACACATCATCACTTTTATTTACCTTCCCGGTTGCCCAGTGGCGATTAAAAATCATACATGAATAACATGCCGCATAAATATGCGAATAAAAATTCCGTGCTTACAGTGGCGGGACCGTGCAGGATTTCCACCTGCTTCCCTCTTAGCTGATTTTCACATCAGGACATAAAGTCCATATGATATTTTTTAACATGACGGGTAATTTTAGCATTGTGCAA